>TARA_R110002124_G_scaffold78287_1_pt1 | contig 60847 bp, 69 predicted proteins | sample TARA_R110002124 | Tara Oceans TARA_R110002124 (sample SAMEA4397445) | marine metagenome | biome: Polar Biome; feature: [SRF] surface water layer (ENVO:00010504); material: water (ENVO:00002006), including particulate matter (ENVO:01000060) such as... | depth 5 m | reverse complement strand
CGCCGAGGATCAGCGCCGCGCCGCCTCCGACTTCCGCGATCATCGTCAGGTAGGCAAGGAACCCCGGTAGCCCGAGGGACTCGAAGAAGCCTACCGTGCCCGAAGGGGTAAATACAAGTACTTTAAGTAATCCGTGCGCCAGGAACAATACTCCCAAGGAAACGCGCAATAAAAGTGCAGCGTACGGAGCGGTTTTTTCGTCAATCATGGTCGTTCTCCTTTGTTAATAGTGTGCGAATTGAAGCAGGAGCGGATCACTACGCCGCTTCGCGCTCAATCCATGCGGGCGCGATTTGCGTACCCCGTCCAAGGCTGTAGCCAAGTTGGATGTTCAGTGCCGCCAGCGGCTCCAGATAGCGCGCATTTTTAAGCGGGCCTGCATCGACGGCATCGAATCCGGCGGCGTTGATTATTTCGGAAACCACTTTCTTGGCCGCGTCGTCGTCGCCGGCATAAAACACCTGGACCGGGCGTTCGCTGAAGCGGGGGCCTTCCGCGTAGATTTGCGCGAATACCGTATTGAACGCCTTCACCGCGGGCGCGCCCGCCACGCGCTTTTGAATCTCTTCAGCGGCGGAGCTTTCGAAGCCGAGCGTCAGTCCGGAAAAGTCTTCCGTCAACGGATTGGTCGCATCGATTACGATTTTTCCGGAGAGGCTTCCGGCAATAGCGATCACGTCGGCAGTCTCTGCGTAAGGAACGGCAAGAATGACAACGTCCGCATCGCGGACAGCACCGGCAACGTCGCTACCGCGAACATTGCCGCCATACTCTTTGACAAAGGCGTCTGCTGCGGCGTGACCTTTATCTTCGGTGCGCGCGCCGAAAACCACGCCATGCCGTGTCTTCGACAGGACTTTCGCCAGTCCCGTGCCGACATTTCCTGTTCCGATAATCGCAATATTCATAGCTCTAACTCCTTTTTCCGTTCGTGTTTGTTTGTGGCGACCCGTTCGAGAACCGCCTCTACTTTCAGGATATGGATTTATGTAATGTTGATAAAGCCAACTGTTGTAGAATGATTATAAATGATATATTGATAATTAGACGACAGGCCGTCAGTACGATTCGCACACGGCGATGTCCCGCGTTCGAGCGATCTCACTGGGTTTAAGGGACGGATTGGCCGAAATCAGGAGCAGGTGAATATGATCGGGTTTGAATTGTTTGAGGTCCTTGCGCCGTTCGCTGACATGTTCGCGGCGGTCGCCTTTGCGGCATCGGGCGCTCTTGTCGCCTCACGAAAAGGGCTGGATGTTCTGGGCTTTATGTGGCTGGCGGTGCTCACCGGCGTTGGCGGAGGAACTGTTCGCGATCTGGTTCTCGATGTGCCGGTGTTCTGGGTCGTCAATCCGGTGCACCTGACGGCCTGCCTTCTGACGGCCGTCATCGTGTATCTGGCGGCTCCCTGGATAGAATCCCGAAGAACACTCGTGCTGTGGTTCGATGCGCTTGGTCTTGCACTCGTTACCATCGCAGGTACGGCCAAAGGCCTCGATAACGGAACCGGCGCTTTGGTCGCTATCGTTATGGGCGTCGTCACCGGTTCTGTAGGGGGAATCATCCGCGACCTTGTCGGACAGGAACGCTCGGTGATTTTGCGCCGTGACATCTATGTCACGGCCGCAGCGCTTGGCGCGTGCGCCTATGTGGTTTTCGACGCGCTCTCTCTTCCCTGGCTGAATCCCGCCGTCATCGGTGTCTGTGTCACCTTCGCGGTGCGCGGACTAGCGATAAGGTTTAACTGGTCGCTGCCCGGATATCGCAGACCGGCAAAGGCAAGCAGCGAAACAGCCGGAGGCGAAAATGGGTAGTGATTTTACGCAGGCAGACGTGCCGGGTTCGCTTTCGGAGCATCATGCTTTTCGAAGAATAACAGGTAAAAATGGACACGATTGACGGAATGCGGACATTCGTAGCCGTGGTAAAGGAGGGCTCCTTTACGTCGGCGGCAAAGCGGCGGGATATGTCCACCGCTCTCGTCAGTAAGTATGTCGGCCAACTCGAAGACCAGCTCGGCGTCCGGTTGCTTAACCGTACAACGCGTTCGCTTACACTGACCGAAATCGGCGCCGTATATTTCGAGCGCTGCCAGCAACTGCTTGATGATTTTGACGAGCTTGAAGCGACCGTGCAGGACCGCGACGCAGCGCCGCGCGGGACATTGATCGTCTCTGCTCCGGTCACATTTGGAGAGATGTACCTGACGGATGCTATGGCGCAGTTTCTGGCGCAGCATCAGGAAGTCCGGATCGACTTCCGCCTTACTGACCGTCTGGTGAATCTCGTGGAAGAAGGGGTGGATGTTGCAATCCGCATAGCCGAACTTGCGGATTCGTCACTCATCGCACGCCGCCTTGCACCGGCACGTATCGTGGTGTGCGCTTCGCCTGAATATCTCAAGCGCCACGGCGCGCCGCAGCGGCCTGACGATTTGCTTGAGCATTGTTGTATTGTCGACACGAACTTTCGAAGCGGTTCGCTCTGGCAGTTCAACGAAGACGGTGGCCATAAAACGATAAACGTTGACGGACGTTTCACCGTAAACAATGCAGAATCCGTGCGCAGAATGCTTTTGGCCGATGTGGGTATCGCCCTGATACCGACATTCGCGGTCGGGCCAGATATCCGTGAGGGCCGCCTGAAAATTCTGCTCGAAGAATATGAAGGTTCCAACCTGGGGGTATACGCAGTGTATGCCCATAGTCGTCATCTTGCGGCAAAAGTCCGCGCCTTCGTGGACTTCTCTGTGAAGTCTTTCGGTTCATCTCCGGAATGGGACCGGTACTAATTACTTCTACTATTTGACGTGAGGGAGAGGGTATGACGATTGAACGCATAATAAACAAGCGCATTCATGATCTGGGGGGAGGCTTCGAGGTCGGGCGCGTTCTTCCCTTCCGCGCACGTCGCATGGTCGGCCCGTTTATCTTTTTCGATCATTTAGGTCCCCTGGAATTGGCAACGGGTATTCCAAGAGAACTGGATGTCCTGCCCCACCCGCATATCGGCCTTTCGACAGTTACTTATCTCTATTCCGGTCAAATAACCCACCGCGATAGTCTTGGTTTCGAGCAGGAGATCAGGCCGGGTGAGGTCAACTGGATGGTCGCGGGTAGCGGCATCACTCATAGCGAGCGCCTGGAGTATGCACGCACGCACGGTGCAAACATTCACGGCATTCAGGCCTGGGTCGCGTTGCCCACTGAATGTGAGGAAATTACCCCGTCGTTCCACCATCATGCGGGTGCTGATCTTCCTGAATGGGAAGAAGCGGGCGTCAAGGGGAGACTGATCGCAGGCGAAGCAGAAGGGCTCAAATCCGGTGTGCATGTGCACTCGCCCTTATTTTACCAGCACTGGGAAATGGATGCTGATGCTCGCCGAAGCCTGACCACTGCCTATCCAGAGCGGGCTATTTACTGCGCGCGAGGTAAGGTAGAGATCGGAAGCACTTTTTTAAGCGCTGGTCAGATGGCAGTTCTGAACGAAGGGCGGTTAGCGGATGTTGTCGCGTGTCAGCCGTCAATCGTGATGGTGCTTGGTGGAGAGCCCCTCGGCCAACGCTACCTTCTCTGGAACTTTGTATCGTCCAGTAAGGAGCGGCTGGAACAGGCAAAAGAAGACTGGAAGGCAGGGCGCATGAAACTGCCAGATGCGGACAATCTCGAATTTGTTCCCTTTCCGGAGGACTGAAGATAGTGACGGTCCAGCCTTTAACCGCGATGCCAGTCTGACGGTTACACATTCTGGAAGGTGGGGGAGGCCGGACGCTTACCAAAAGTATATAGAATATGGAGAATCACTAGGAATTAATAAACGATACAAATGTAGGCAGCGACAGGATTGGTACAAAGTTCCTCTAGGCAAAATAGCAGAGGGGTTTTTCTTCAAGCGTTCATTTTATTACCCGCGTTTATGTATTAATGAAGCTAAAGTCCTCACAACAGATACTGCGTATGGAATTAGCTGTTTTGAGAACTATTCGATGAAAGGGCTTTGTTTTTCGTTCTATAATTCTATTACACAATTATTTGCTGAAATAGATGGACGTTTCTACGGTGGCGGCGTTCTGGAATTGACACCTAAAGAGTTTAGAGGGTTGCCGGTATTATATCATGAACCATCAAAAGAAGAGTTTGACGCATTTCTTGCGGTGCATGATGCTTCTGAAGATATCTCTAAAAGTTTATTAGATTTCGGCGATCAATGGTTAAGCGAAAATAGTAGTTTTACCGCCAAAGATATGAATATGTATCGCCAAGCATGGGATACCCTTCGACGTCACAGACTCCGTCATTCAAGAAATGCAGTGCCAACGAGTCCAAACAATGGGCAACTGTAAGCTCAGCTGACTGAAAGTTCTAGTCGAGGAATTTCTGCATCTAAAGGAAGTTGTTTTGACGATGCCACTACCTTGTCTTGATATCTTCCAGCACCCAGTTGTATTGCGAAGCCTTTCGTATAGTGATCTGAAATGTTCCCTTTCAGCATTCATGAGACAGGGAACGGTTAATAAGGTGTTTTTTATTGATTAGACTCGAAATGTTGACCAAGCGCAGCGTTTAGTGCTTTTAAACGCCTGTATGGTTTATCGCGATATATCCATGATTTCTCTTCGCGCTGTTCATCCTTCGCAATCTGGTGCAGCGTTATTTCAACAACATTGTCGACACGCATCAGTGAAAAACGGGCATTATTCGCACCCTGCTACGAAATATGTTGCAGTGCGAGATCAAGTTGCTCAACATTATTTGCAAGGATTTTCAGCATGAATTAGCTTAGTCACGCTCCGGCGCTGACATGAAGCTGAACACCTTCATGCTGTCGCAGCGAGGCCATAAGCTTGGAGATATTCCCAAGACTGGGATTACCGCTTGCACTGAGCATACGCATCAGGCTTTGAGGTTTTTTATCTGTAAGGGTGCCGAGTTCCTGAAACCCGATAGTGGCGTTCACATAATCGCGTAGCAATGTTTTTGCCACATCCACTTCATTATTGAGAATGCATTCCGCCGCTTCTGTAAGCAGACCAACACGGAAGTCAGGGTCATTTTGCGCCCGCTGCTTGATGGTGTCTTTAAAATCACGTGTTAAAGCCATGGCTTTATCCTTTTCTCTTTCGGGTTTTGTAATCCTTCCAGTGCAGCTTTGCAGTCTCGATATCGCGGCTTTGCCGCTTTTTCGTACCGCCTCCTAAAAGGATCACCAGCTTATCGCCATCCTTGCCGAAATAAATTCGGTAGGCAGGGCCAAAATCAAGCCTATATTCGCTTACGCCCTGCCCTACGGATTTCACATTCGAGAAATTGCCGTTTTCCATGCGGGCTATGGCTGTACGAACCTTTAGCGCTGCGTGAACATTGAGGCTAGCGAACCAATTCGAATAAGGGTGCGATCCGTCTTCATTCTCAAATTCTACAACAACGATCATATTTATATGATAACATTTATGTTATTATCAAGCAATATCTAGTTTTACGGACTTTGAAGAACAATTGAGCTTATCGGCTTCCCCGCCCACATCTTCGAAAAACCGATCAAGCGCACTAAAACCAGACAGCGCAGCTAGCTGCGCTGTCTGGTCCGAGGGAGCAACTATACAACTTTCTCAAAGAGCTTTTTAACTGCCGCCCACTGGTCCATTGGGGGCAAGCCTTTGCGCTTGGTGTAGCCTTGCATTGGAAAGCGCATATAGCGTGGATGCCAGTCTTCGGGCATCTCAGAACCATTGCGGTCTTCCAGAAAGACTTTAATGGTCTCTTTTTGCAGCTTGGCGGTTTTGGTAACGCCATCTTTAGCAATGCGTTTTCCTGCAACCTCGCCAAGGATTGCATTGATGGCGGGTTTGTCGCGCAAAAGATCAAAAAACGTGTCTTCCGGCTCCCACCAATTCGCCATATCCACACTCAGGATTTGACCAAGCCCCTCAATAATGGGCGTGCCTGATGCAAGGGTTTCACCCATAGCAAAGGCAAGTACTCGCATTACCTCATTATCTTTAAGCTGCAAAGTCCTTGCAAATACAGCGGGAAGTTCCTGCACTCTTGAAAATCCATGGTTTTTCATCAGAGATTCACGCTCATCACCAAACCCTATGAGCTTCTTGATCGCTTCACGCTCCTTGGCAAAAGCCTTTTGCGCCTTGCTGGCTTCAATGCTTTGGGCGATTGCCTCATTGCCGCCCGCTCTCTGCGGCTCGGGCTTGACCTCCCATAAATCAGAGCCAGCAATGACATGGGCCACCATGAGCCGCAAAGCAATTTGCGGGGCTTTAAGTAACTCGACCCTGACCGCATTATGACGGTGCAGTTCAAGATAGCGGATCGCCGCTTTTGACAGTTCAGGCTTGGGGTTGGCTTTAACCTCGCCGCCCTCTTTCGCCGCTGCGTGGTCAAGGCGTTTGGCTTCTTTTTCTTCCAGCCAACCTTCATGAAACTCAACCTCACCATCGGAGCCACAGCGGATAAAAACCTTGCCGCCTTCCTTCTTACTGCGCTTTACCCTTTCATAGTTGCTCCAGTAATTCGAGTTTTCCAAGACAACGGCATCTGACCATCCATCTTCCAGATAGCGCTGCTGACGCTCGCCTACGACTTGCATTTGAAGTGTCCAGAACTTCCCAACATCATCAAAAAACTGTCCTTCTTCGAAGAGGTCCGTAATGATTTTTCCATTATAGATTTCAAGCGGGAAAAGCGCATGTGATACGGAGATTTCTTTGCCGCCAAACAGCCATGCTTTGAGCCATCTTCCGGTAGGTTCGCTTTCTTCTGGATCGCGGAAGAGTTTGAACCATGTTTTTTGCTGGGCCTTGCTCGCCATCGTCAAAGCCCGCAAGGTTTGGGCGTTAATCTCGTCTTTGCGGTAAGCGTTAAGAATGGGCGCATGAAGATTGGCTATCGCCAGCCTTTTAGAAACCAATAATTCGGTCACACCAAAATGCGCCGCAATATCTTCGATTGATTGGCCCTGTTTTTTAAGCATTGCAAAGGCTTCATACTGATCGATTTCATCCATCGGGAGGCGGGCGATATTTTCAGCTAGTGAGGCTTCAACAGCTTTGGCGTCTTCGCCGTCTTCAAGGATGATGCAAGGCAGCGGTTCAACTTCCCCGCCCTCTTCGGCAATAAGCTGACAGGTTCGCAAACGCCGTCCACCTGCTATAACCTCGTAGCCTTCGCAGTTCGGACGCACCAAGAGCGATTGAATAACGCCGATATTACGGATGCTCGGCAGCAAATCACTCACATCATCGCCGCCATGCTTACGCACGTTAACAGGTGAGATTTTTAGATTTTTGAGTTCGATATGTTCAAGTTTCATTGTTTTCTTCCTTCTATAAAGTTGGTTTCGCATCACACCGACACGCAGGAACGCACTAGCTAGGAGAGAGCCAATGCGCTCGCGCAAAGCGGCCCTAATACTCATCGGCAAGCATGATGGTGAGGACGCGGAAGGTTTTTTCGGGGTCTGCAGGGTCTTCGCTTAAATGCTGGCGGTCCGGCGCGTAGTAATCGAACTTCCAAAAAACCGTTCCCGCGCCTTCAATCTCAAGACTGCCAAAATCATGTTCACCACACGGATCGTTTGCCTCGGTAAATTCATCAAAGTTGCGGGTCTTGATGCAGATTTCGGCTTGAACCTCGCTCGGCAAATTGGCGACGCCTTGCGTAAAAATAATCACGCCCTCCCCTGTTCGCTCTGTTCGAAACACGCCCACTTGTGAACGGCAACGGTCATTTAATTCCGCAATGCGCTGCGCCTTAAGGTCTTGGTCGTCTGTGTGATTACTCATTGCGCAACCTCCTGTTCAGAGATGGTCAAAGGCGCGGCATGAGCCTCGGCGCTTTCCAGCGCAAAATCTGCTGCTTTCTGAGCGTGGCTTGCCGCGCTGATAATGAATTTTGGATCGCTGCGCTGATTGGTGAGCCAACCCTTGATATATTGGGCGTGATCGAGGCGCGGGGTTTGCGAAAGGCCAAGCGCGCCGCAAAGCATGGCGCTGCCAAGCTCGGCAACCAGTTCTTCAAAAGCGTAAGCCTGATCGCCAAAACGCCCTGACATATCGCGGTTCAGACGGTTTGCATTGCCTGTTGAATGGGTGATTTCATGGGCGAAGACGCTGTAATAGCTCTGGGGACAATCAAACTGACCAAGCTCGGGCATGGCGATATGCTCGGCAATACCTCCGGCGTAATAGGCACGATCAGAAACCCGCACAGGCAAACGCTCGCCAGCAATATAGTTTTTGACGAAACTCTCAGCCTCGGCAATCGGGTTATGGTCCTTGAGTTTGTCTTTAAATTTCTGCTCTACGCCCCGCGCATGCTCGCCTTCCACCTGCTCGGAATTGAACACGCGAAAATAACGGGTAGATACGGCACCAATTTTGCCGCTGTCATTGCCTTCATCATCCGTTTCATTAAAAAATTTCCACAAAACGACAATCTGCGAGCGCTCGCCTTTACGAACATTGCACTCTTTATCCTGCCACTGTTTGAAGGTTGCCCATAGGTTCGAGGCGTAGCCCGAATGAGACAGCAAAATATGATTGATGCCTCTATATGCTGTGCCCCTTAGATTGATGGGGGAGTGCCCCACACAAAACCACGGCGTTTTAAAATTGTTGGGGTCAACCTGCTCCAGTTGCCTGATGATTTGGTCTGTGACCATTTGATAAATTTTGTTCGACATTTCATTTGCTCCTTTGGTTCCTTTTTGGCACCGGATGGGCCAATTTCTCTGCACAACCGCGCGCATGAACCCTTGGCTAGCGCCGAGCGTCAGAACAAAAAAAGCCCCCGCACGTCTCTTTTTGCGGGGGCTTTTCTGGCGGGAGATCGAAGAGCGGATGCCTCAAGCACTTTTTGTACGCCACACGGATATTTGGCGCGGGCCAGCGTACAAAAAGTGTTTGAAACAGGTATCCGAAATTCGATGTAAGCTTGGAATTTGGGTTCCAAGCGCACCTTTTTTCAGGTGCGCTTTTTAAAACAGCTCATGCGCCGGCGGCGCATGCCTTTTCTCTCACTTTACACCAAGGATCGTGACCCGTATGGGGAGAAACCGCTTTTTCGCGGGTTCGACAATGCTTGGTGAATGAATATGAGCCTAGCGGCGTAGAGCCTGACGCGCTGCATTTTGCAGCGGGGGGGCGGGTCGCTACTTTGCTTATTTTATCTTCAAATTGAAAAACAAATAACCGCCGTTACGGTGGATGGTTTCCGCCGATGTATGACGACGGTGAGTATGCCCGGCTTCCAACGTGCATTCCCGAGCGGAAATGAGCGGGGTCTCCATAGAAAGAAGAGATAAAGAAGGATCAAAAGGCCGGTGATGATCACAGGCACATAGCAATTGTTCTCCATTGAAGTAAAATAGGGAAAGGGATTGCCACGGCCAGGATTGCAAGCATAATAATGGCGCCTGCAAGAGACGTCGGTTCCGCCTTTTAGGGAGCTTGGGGATTGCCGGAAATGTTCCTGGCAGAGGCTCCTATCTTTTTTCTGTCTCCCGCCGCACCAAGGGCAAAAATTCTCTCCGCCTCTTTCCCTCTAGCCGACAACACCATATGCTTCCCATCACTAAGGAAACATTGAGTATCATGTTCTTATCTATTTGTGTTTCCTGTATGACGGAACGGAGGTTCTTCGGTACAGAGAAAATGGCTTTTGAATCTGCCGGATTATCACGGGAACATTGGGCCAGTTCTATACCCGTAAGGGAAGTTTTTAAACGCGCCCTTAATAACGCTGTTCTGCGGTATTACCAGACTCACTCCTTACGAAAAACGCATGTGATAGGGCTGATGGAGAACCGCCGCCGATATCAGAAGCCAGAATATTGGCCATGAACATGTTATGACCACTTACAATGCGTATGGAAAATTAAATATGGGCGATCAACGAAAAGCCTTTTTCCGCAACGGAAACAACAAAACTGTTTCGCAAAATATATTCAGCGAAGAACTGATCTAAAAATTGAGCAAAAGAACACAAAAATAGCGGCCTTTTATTTTTAAATCTAGTAAACAACCATAAAAATCATTAATTTTTTCAATATGATATAGAATTAACCCACTCACCTTTTAGGAAAAAAGCAGCGTTAGTGATAATGATAGGGCACTGTTGTCTGCCCGCCAATACCGCCTGATAAAGTATGCCATTGATAAACCTAGCGCCCAATGTTATATAACAGCTATGAAGAACGTTTTACTCTTGATATGTGCATTTGCTCTTTTCGCCACTGGCTTTGTTTCGGCGGCGCATGCGGATGGTGATATGCAAGGTTCTGACCAGCAGATTGAGTCAAGCATGGATCAGGATAATATGAACGACAATGCAGCCGATCCGTTAAATGATCAGCACTGTGGTCACGGTCATATTGATTTTACTGATCATGCAAAAACCAACCTTTCAGACATCAAATCAAAGTTATTTGCCACGCTTTCCGAAGCTCCGCTTCCATCCCTTATTTATGGACTTAAACGCCCTCCCTGGATTTAATTTTCAGGAATGTGGTGTATCTTTATTCAGGCCAAAAAAGACCACGAGTCTGTCTGATCTAATCTCCAACATTCCCCTATATGCTGCGTAGCGAAAGTTCTCTTTCGTCCGCTAACTGCGTTTTTGTAGATTACTAAAGGAATACTTAAATGGAACAACGATTACGAATACTCGCGATGACGACTTTGGTTTTGCCGCTTATGTTTTCCGGCGCGGCGCTGGCCCAGCAGGAACAAAAACCCAGTATAGCTGCTTTCATCAACCATATATGGCAGGCCAGTCCCGCTATCCATGAAGCCGAAGCACGGGTTGCTGCCGCGCAAGCCGGACAAAGAGCCGCTTCACGTTGGCAACATAATCCGGAACTGGAATTCGAGGTTGAAGACGTTGATGGTGAAGAAAAAACCATGCTGCTTGGTGTAAGCCAGACAATTGATTGGAGCGGTAAATTCCGCTCATCAGGAAAGACCGCTGAGTTTGAATTGCTGGCTGCTTCCGCAGAACGTGATGGGACACGACAAAATATCGCTGTGGGTGTGTTGTCGGCTTTGGCGGACAACAGGGCTGCAAAGGATATTTTCGGATTGGCGGCGCAACGTTCAAGCCTGATGGAGCGTTTCGTGGGGTTGGTCGAGAAGGGCTTTAAAGCGGGTGATATTGACCAGAGCGAGTATAACCTTGCTCAACTGGCCTTATCCGAAGCCTTGATTGAGCAGGCGGATGCGGGAACAACGCTGGCAGAAAGCAGGCAGGGTCTTGATACCGCCATAGGCTTTCCGCTGGAAAACGGCTTTGCTCTGCCGGATTTACCGGGAACCCTGCCAGAGTTTTCAGATAGTGGTGAAAGCGAAGACGATAATCTTATGAACCTTCCCGCCATTCGCGCCATGAAAAGCCGCGAGGAAGCCGCCAAATCAATCATCACACAAGCCAATAAGGATAGATTTCCTGACCCCACCATAAGCATTGTGGGCGGGGAAGATGCTGGGGCCGGTAAAATTGGTTTTTCGGTATCTGTGCCGCTGTATGTCTTTAAAACCTACAGAGCTGAAGTTGATGTGGCGAAGCAGGAAGCGATTGCCGAAGCCAAAGCCGGGCAAAATGCCTTTCATGCCGCTAAAGCGCGTCTGCTAGCCAGCCGCAACGCTTATCAGCTTTCAAGAAGGGCTTGGGAGAACTGGCAGGAAAACGGGGCGCAAGCCTTGACTGAGCAGTTTAACATTCTTGATCTCAAATTCAAGGTCGGAGATTTAAGCGCGACTGATTATTTGGTGCAGATTGAACAGGCTCTGGATACGGAAGTCGCTGCCAAAGAACTGCATAGCAAGGTGTGGCAATCGTGGTTTTCATGGCTAGCCGCATCAGGAAAAACTGAACAATGGATCCAAAATTCAGGACAACAACAATGAGACACATATTATTTTTAACCGTACTGATAGCTTTAACTTTCTCATATCCTGTTATGGCTGCTGATGATGACCATGGGCATGAGGAAGCTGATCGCGAAAAACATGGTGATGCTCAAGAAGATCATGGCAAAAAAGATAGTCACGGCGATGAAGAAGGCGGCCACGAAGGGGAAGATGAAGAGGAAGAACGCGGTGGGGTTGATCTTTCTCCTGAATCCCTAAAAGAGGCGGGCATTCTTGTTGAGCCTTTAACCCTGCAAAATCTGGAAGGTGAGGTTAAAGCGCCCGGTGAGGTCACGCTTAATTCTTATCTGAGCAGTAAGGTTACGCCGCGCATTGAGGCACAGATTGTGGCTCGTCATGCCAAGCTGGGCGATACTGTTGAAAAAGGCCAGCCGCTTGTCACACTTTCTGGTGTTGAAATGGCCGAAGCCATTGGTGAATTGCAGGTGGCCCATAAGGAATGGAGGCGCGTGCAACAACTTGGTTCATCGGCTGTTTCTGCTAAACGTTACAGTGAAGCCAAAATTGCCGATGAACAGGCGCGGGCTAAAGCCATGGCCTACGGTATGACCAAAGAGCAGGTTAAAGTGCTGCACGAAAAAGGTCTGGGCGTTACTCCCGGATCATTTCAGCTTATTGCGCCGCAGAGCGGCACCATTGTCAGCGATGATTTTATTGAGGGCGAGTTGATTGAACCGGGCCGCGTGTTGTTTGATATTGTCAATGAATCCGCTCTATGGGTGGAAAGCCGTCTGTCACCGGAACGTGCCAAGGACGTTGAGGTTGGCGCAGGTGCGCGGGTTCACATTCCTGATAACGGCTGGTTGCAAGGCAAGGTCGTTCAAAAACACCATCTTCTGGATGAAGAAACCCGCACGATTGGTGTTCGCATTGAAGTAAATAATGAAGAAGACCGTTTGCACCCCGGCATGTATTTGGACACACGGATTCAAGCAGGAGACGAACAGAAATATTTGGCCGTTCCCACGTCCTCCGTATTGCGTTCTCCCGATGGTGATTGGGTGGTTTTTGTCGAAACAAAGCCCGGTGAATTTAAACCGCAGGAGATCAAAACGCTACGCAACATTGAGGACCATACCGTGATAGAGGGTTTGCCGGAAGGCACTCGGGTTGTCACCGAAGGTGCATTTTTTGTGCAGTCGGAATTGGCGAAAAGTGGTTTTGCCGTACACAACCACTGAGGTAGGGATTAGGAGACAAATTATGCTGAATACAATTATTGACGGAGCGATACGACATCGCTTGATGGTAGTTTTGATGCTGGCGGCGATTTTGGTCGGTGCTGTAATGATCTTGCCGAAACTCAACCTTGATGCTTTCCCCGACGTGACCAATGTTCAGGTTACGGTCAACACCGAAGCCGAAGGATTAGCGGCGGAAGAGGTCGAACAGCTTATTACCTATCCGGTGGAAGCGGTGATGTACTCTCTTCCCGATGTAGAAGAAGTGCGTTCAATATCAAAAACCGGATTATCCCTTGTCACTGTTGTGTTCAAGGAAGGGATCGATATTTATTTTGCGCGTCAACTTGTCTTTGAGCGTTTACAGGATGCACGGGAGCAAATCCCCGAAGGCGTGGGAACGCCAGAAATGGGGCCGAATACCTCCGGGTTAGGACAGGTTTTTCAGTACATGCTAAGTACTGATAACCCTGAAAAATACGACACCATGGCATTGCGCTCTCTAAACGATTGGGTTGTAAAATTATTGCTTATGCCGATTGACGGTGTAACAGAGGTTCTCTCATTCGGCGGTGACGTTAAACAATATCAGGTCAATCTGGAACCCGCCAAACTGCTGTCTTATCAGATTCATTCCGAAGATGTTGTAGAAGCAATTGAAGAAAACAATCGTAATGCGGGCGGGTGGTATCTCAATCGCGGCGCAGAACAGCTTGTCATTCGTGGTGTAGGCTGGGTGCGTGGTGGCGAAGATGGCTTGCGTGATATTGCCAATGTTCCCGTCAAGGATGAAGACGGTATCGTTGTAAGGGTGCGCGATGTAGCAAAAGTGGGCTATGGCACTGAAATTCGCCAAGGCGCGGTCAGTATTACCATGCGAGACGAGGCCGGAAAACCGGAACAAATGGGCGAAGTCGTCACGGGCATTGTGATGAAGCGTATGGGCGCGAATACAAAAAACACGATTGACCAGATTTATGAACGTTTGCCAATCATTCAAAATGCCTTGCCGGAAGGCGTGGTGATTGAGGCTTTCTATGATCAAGCGGATTTGATTAGCAAGGCTGTTGATACAGTCAGCAAAGCCCTGATTGAAGCCTTTGTCCTGATTGTGATTGTGTTGTTTCTATTTCTAATGAATATTCGGGCAGCGGCGCTTGTTTTGCTTTCTGTGCCAATCTCCATTGCGCTGGCGCTGATGGCTATGGCTTATTGGGGCGTATCCGCGAACCTTATGTCTCTTGGCGGTCTGGCAATCGCTATCGGGATGATGGTGGATGGTTCGGTTGTGATGATGGAGAATATTTTTAAACATCTTTCCCACCATGATGAAAACCCCAATCCCGAAGGTGTCAAACTCCGCATTCTGGAAGCGTCCCGCGAGGTCGGGCGTCCGGTGTTTTTCGCGGTATTAATTATTATCGTGGTCTTTACCCCGCTTTTTACATTGGAAGGCGTTGAAGGAAAACTATTTCAGCCTATGGCGGTGAGTATTGTACTGGCTATGCTGGCTTCGCTGATGGTGGCGTTGGTTGTGATTCCGGCGCTTTCCACCTACTTGTTTAACAAGAACGTAGACCACAAAACCAACTTTCTGATTGATGCGTTTGATGCCGCATATAAAAAAGTACTTTCCGGCGCGATGAAAGCCAAAAAGATGGTGGTAATTATTGCTGTTGCTCTGTTTATCGGTTCTATGGCGCTGGTGCCTTTTTTGGGTACAGAATTTGTGCCTGAGCTGGAAGAAGGCACAGTCAATATCCGTGTTACGCTGGCCCCGTCTTCTTCGCTGGAGACATCTTTGGGTGTTGCGCAAAAGCTGGAACGCAAGCTAATGGAATTTCCCGAAGTGCTTTATGCTTCAAGCCGGGTCGGACGTGCTGAATTGGGTGGCGATCCTGAACCTGTCTCTAATGTGGAAATTTATGTGGGCTTAAAGCCGGTCAAGGAATGGACTTCCGCTAAAGACCGCTTTGGATTGCAAAAGCTGATGGAAGAAAAAATGTCCGTTCATCCGGGCTTGCTCTTTACCTTTTCACAGCCGATTGCTACCCGTGTGGATGAACTGCTCTCAGGTGTGAAGGCACAGCTTGCTATTAAACTGTTCGGCCCTGATCTCAATGTATTGGCTGAAAAGGGTAAAGCGATTGAAGGGTTAGTACGCAAGATTGAAGGCGCACAATCCGTAGAAATGGAGCAAATAGCTGGGGAGGCGCAGCTTGTTGTACGGCCTGACCGGGATAAGTTGGCGCGTTACGGTATTCCAGTGGGGCAGATCATGTCTCTTGTGTCTGATGCAATTGGCGGCAGCGACGCCGGGCAGGTTATTCAGGGCAATGAGCGTTATGATATTTACGTTCGCTTTGCCAAGGAATACCGCAATGACGCGCAATCCATAGCTGACCTGATCATGCAGGCACCCAGCGGTGCATGGGTGCGGATGGGTGATGTGGCCGATGTGTCTATTGAAGCCGGACCGCCGCAAATCCGCCGTGATGACGTGCAACGGCGTGTGGTTATCCAATCTAACCTCTCCGGACGCGATATGGGCGGCTTTGTTGAAGAAATTAATAGGCGCATCAAGGAAGAAGTGAAACTCCCTCCTGGCTATTCCGTGGTCTATGGCGGACAGTTTGAAAATCAACAGCGAGCACAGGCACGGCTTATGATCGTTGTGCCGATTTCGCTGGGCATGATCTTCCTGCTGCTGTTTTTTGCTTTTGGCTCAGTACGGCAAGCTGCGCTGATTATGCTGAACGTCCCGCTGGCCATGATCGGTGGGATCGCGGCGCTGTATTTTTCGGAGCAATATCTTTCTGTTCCCGGTTCTATCGGTTTTATCGCCCTGTTTGGTGTGGCGGTGTTGAACGGTGTAGTGATGGTCAACGCCATTAACCTACTTGTGGAAGGTGGTACGGAAGCCGACAAGGCTGTTTTTAACGGCGCGTTGTCTCGTCTGCGGCCTGTTCTTATGACAGCCTTTATTGCAGCGTTAGGCTTAATCCCTATGTTGCTGGCTACAGGCATAGGCTCGGAAGTGCAAAGGCCATTGGCGACTGTGGTGGTTGGCGGACTGGTTTCTTCAACGCTTCTGACACTGTTTGTACTTCCTGTGCTGTACGGGACATTTTCGCGGCGGCTTATTGAGGATTATAAAACTACTAATTAATAAAATAGAATTGGTCAAATGCGGCAATGGTGCGGCAACAGGACAAAAGAAAAGCCGCCCGAAGGCGGCTAACTTATTGATTTTATTGATTGCGAGAGGGCGCATTACGCGCCAGTATGGCGATTACCTCCAAAAGCGGGAGGCGTTGGTTGCGGGGGACCGCAGCTGCCCTGAGGAAATTAAAATTGATACAGAATTCTTCACGATGGTTACGGGAGATCGCAACCATCGTGAAGATCTTGTCACGACCTTTGATATCTCAAGTTCCCACAATCGCGAAGACAAAGAAATAGAGCACTCCTGTCTCCTTACCGAGAATAAAAGAAAGCATGCCACAAACACTTGCGCCGGTGTTGTCACATTAACTTAGTGGCTGGAGTCTACTGCCCACCATACGTATTTCTTTGTGTCTTGGACATCAAAACGGTATTTTGAATCCAAACTCACGGTCAATATTTTTGCGGGATTCGACAAGAAACCGGTCACCATTCATCAACTGTGATGTTTGCCTATCAGCTGAAAGATATTCATTCCCGGCAGCAAACAGTCCCTCGGGAAGAATCTCGACGTCTTTTTTAACAAGGTCATCGAAAATTCGAGCATATTCAGCGCCTTTGCTAGTGATTTCGGCATCAGTAGGCAACAGACCAGCTTTTTTCTGTTGGTCTCTCCAGGTTAACATTTTGCTTTGTATTGCCTCAAGATCCGCTGGTGATACGATTTCCGCAAACTCATTCTGGATGTGGCGCTGTGCCGCTTCTTCGCGCACAGCCGGTTCGTATTTCTGCCAGTCCCAGTCAGGCGGGAAAACTGCATCATCGTCTTTACTCATCTACGCCTTCCTTTACCACTATCGGGCGCGGGAAAATGGTTATTGTTGCGAGGTAACAATTCGCCGGACGGCGGATTATAGGTGCTTGATAGGTTCGGGCGCTGTCCGAAAAACGTGAGTGTTTTCTGATCGCTGCGCAGATTGAGCCTTGCCCTTGCCAGCGCCTGATCAAAAATATTGTCAAGTTGCCGCCCAAGGTCACCGTTCATGCCAAGCAGAAGATTATCAGATGGCAAACGCCCTTCTTTCACTTGACGTTCCCACCAATGGTTAAGCTTTATGCCTTCATAGTCAGTGCAAGTGAGGCTGCTGCCGGTGTTTAATAGCTGCCCGTTGGGCGCAGAGGCTTCCTGGGTCTGGGCCAACCGGTTCATCAACTCCGAAAAAGCCGGTTCGTATTTCTGCCAACCCCATTTAGATGGAAAAATTGCATCGTCATCTTTGCTCATCTGCGCCTTCCTTTGCCGCGATCAGGATCATGCGGTTTAAATGGATCAATTTTTTTAGATTTCTTTCCGGAGCGATCTTCTGCATGTTTGCGCGCCGTTTCTGCCGCTAGCTTGAACTCAAGCTGCAAGTCACCCTGCTCTATCTTTTTTGCGGGCTCGGCGCGCTTGCGCATCTCTTGCGCTAACGGCGAGGTATGGCGATTCTTGGCTTTGCTCACAGCCGCCTTCCTGCCTGGCGGGCCAAGCGTGAAGTTCATGGCAGGCATATGCGGCTGACCCTTTCTGGCTTGAACTGCCCCACTCTGTTCGAGCGAGAGGCGAAGCGATTTCTGTTCTTTGGCCTGCGTCTGGCTAAGGGCGCGGCGCTGGCGCTCTTGATCGAGCCTTTGCATGTTATGACGGCGCTCTAGCTCAAGACGCTCAACGCGCTGGCCCTCATGCAGCGCACGCTTGTCTTCAAGAAAGGCGCTGCGGGCTTTGGCATCGTTATACTTATGCAGCTGAGAGCGCAGCAACTCGACGCCGCTGGCTTTTGCCAGAAACGCGCTCAAACCTTTTGGTTTGGCCGCCTCACGCTCGGCCCTGATCTCGCGCGCCTTATTCACATAGTGCCGGGACACCGTTGTCCGCAGCGTGAGCTGGTCCTTTGACTGCTGCGCTTTTTCTCGCTCGTGCAGGGCGCGTTTGGCTTCAACCCGGCTTTCGAGATTTTCGCGCTGGTTCTTATGAATTCCATTCAGCCTTTCAAGTTGCTCGTGAATTTTACGCGATTTTTCCTGATCTTTCAGGGCATGCAAATGCTGCGCGGCCAAGTCCTTCGCGTCCTCAACAGATGGCAGGGTCTCTTCGGAATATTCATCGGCCAGAAATTCACGGACGGCTTTGGTCGTTGCTGATTTATCGTCAATGAGCTTGGGGAGCGAATTTGTATGACCGTGAATATCGACCAACACAAAAGGTCTCTTACCTTGGGCCAATATGTAACCGTGATATTCAAGAGCCTGAACAAAAGACGAGGCGCTATCGCGCTGGCGCCAAAGCTCTTTGACTACCTCCATGCGCTCTTGTTTGGAGATACCAAGCTGATTTTCCTGAGCTTTATCGTAAAGAGAAAGCTGGCGGTAATTCTGGCGCTTGCGGTCTTCAAGTTTGTAATAACCCGGCGCAAGCTGAATATCGTGATCACGCGCAAATGCGCGCGTTACGCCCATGAGCTTATCGTAGTCATAGGCCATGTGGATGGCCTTGCATTCCTGCACGTCGATACGCGACCAGACGACATGACAATGCTCTCGAAGCACGCCGCGCTTATCCTCCTTGATATGAAAGACGACCGCCCTGCCCTGCCCGTGCAGTCCCAACGCCTCTTCGGCGCGCTGTATGTAATCCGCATAAAGCGCGCGCGCCATTGGACCTTGCGCCGTGTCCGGATTGATCGACAGGCTATAGAGATAATTCTTGCATTTGGTCATGGCCTGGGCTTGCGCTTCGAACTCGGCAAAGGCGCCGTGGAGATCACCGGCCATAGCGCCGCGAATGTCGGCCACTTCGACATACTCGTTGTCGTGCGCATTGAGAAGATGAGCGGCCAAATCCGCACCGCCACCGCGCTGAGAAGCAAAAGGAATGAGGCTCATGGTTTTCGTCCCAACAACAAAAACAGCGCCGAACGGATCTCGATCAGGATGAGCTTGATGTCTTCGAGCAGGACTTTGATTTCCGGATCGCGCGCAGCCACAGCATTGAAGGGTTTAAGCCGCTCCACAATAGCTTGACCAAGACCAAGAACCAGCGCGAGCTTCCTGTTTTCAGCGGGGCGATGACGGTTTCGGCCAAAGACGGCTTCGGTGATAAAGGCGTTGAAAGACAGGCCGGACACAGAAACGCGACGCTCCAGCTCCGCTTCCAGATCTTTGGGCGGGCGGTATGAGCGTTTGCGCCGGGTATTTTTCTTAAGCTGCTGGGTCATAATCCTCCCGTTTTACAGTACGGCGAAGAGGCAAATCCTCGCACCGCGCAGGCACCGGGGTTCTTGGGGCACCGGATATGCCCCAAGTCGTCATGCGGATGGCCGAGATCATTTGGCGCGCATCCAAACCGCGAAGGGTTGGTCAGGTTTTCTAAGGGCGCTGAAAGCTCTTAGATCGGTGACGGCGGAGAACCGAAATCTCTGACCGTCCTCCAAGGAGCGTTCCTTGGCCGATGGCTAATCCAAATGGAGAGCGGGCGTCTCCAATTGGTCGTACTCCGGGGTGGCGAAACACCCGGTCGTGATTGAACGGCGAAACGTTCTCCTCGCTTGCATCAAGGCTCGATGCCTGATGTGAGCGACCAACCCCTTAGTGAAAACATGCATAGTGCGTGTTTGAACCTAGGGGTTCCAAGGGGGGTTAGCGGGGGACTGGAAGTCTCCCCTCAAGGTAAGCGGTGGGACCAGCGCATACCTTGTACCACCTCACGTCCTCTCATATTTCATAATACCATAGGTTATAGGCATTACAGGCAAATATCTGTGCTGCACCTGCGTAAGACGCACTGCGATATACACTACAATATTTAGGCTCACGAGGATACCGCGAGGAAATTGCATAACGCGGGCATTGATACTGACACGCTCCTAACCGGATGCATCCGGATAATCAAAATTGATGGAGTGTACATTCCGATGTCTGATCTTATGAGAACGGGTTCCGCCCTGCCGGACACGACTAAAAACTTCGATCCATCCTTGCGGCCAACCCAGGACACGTACGATGCCTTACAAAAGGCCTATGACGAAGCAAATTACGCGCTATTCGAAGACCAGCTTCCCAATTGCCTGATAACGCTGCAACGGCGCGCCCGGACGATGGGGTACTTCTCACCGAAACGTTTTGCGCGCGGTGACGGCCGCCACACGCATGAGATGGCACTTAACCCGGCATATTTCCACGAATGCGAATTGATCGATATTTTATCGGTCCTTGCCCATGAAATGGTTCATGTATGGCAAGAGCATTTCGGCAGGCCCGGACGCGGTCGTTATCATAACCGCGAATTTGCGGAGAAATCGAAAAGCCTGGGTCTTTACCCGTCCGATACCGGCGAGGCAGGTGGCAAAGAAACCGGCGACCGGATGAGCCATTATATTATTGAAGGCGGCGTGTTTGAGCGTTTTGCTCAAAGCCTGATCACCTCGGGTTTTGTGATCGAGTGGACGGAAACACCGGCTGAGCAGCCGAAATCTGTCATCGATGGCGAAGACGAACAGAAGCCAAACAAAGCAGGTAAGCGTGTTAAATATACATGTTTATCTTGTGGTCAAAATGCCTGGGCCAAGCATGAAGCCGCCCTTGTGTGCGGCAACGAAATGGGGCCAATGGTTCCGGCGGCAGGACTAGCGTCATGAACGGCTGGATGCTTGCACCGTTGCTAATGGCCATGACCGCACTCTATGCAGGCGGGGGTTACTATCTGAGCCTCTACGCCAAGGACAAGGCCGGACTTGCGGCTGTGTTTGGCTCTTTTGCGCTCTATGGACTTGGGAACCTGTTTTATTTGGTTGTCATCAAGGCACATGGCTATGGTCTGGCTGTCACGCTATCAGGCGTTGCCGTTACGATCGTCAATCTTGGCGTGGCGGTACTGATCATGGGAGAGCGCTTTTCAATTCTTCAAATGTTCGGTGCGGCTGTCGCGGTGATTGGCGTGACATTAATTTTGATACCAAGCTCAGGCATTACGAGTTAGCAGCGAAGGACATGGCGGTGCTCGTGCGGACCGGCAATGCGGGAGCTGGCGCACTGCCGTAAAACCCCATTTCACCACAGCATAAAAAAAGCCCCGGGCCGGTGCCCGGGGCTTTTGTCTGGGCAAAGCCGCTAGAAACTGCCGGCGCTGCTGGTATCGGCTGGGCCGTTCTGGCTTACACCGTTTTTCTTGGGACGTGAACGGCTCCATTTGAGCTGATAGCTACCGTCTTCTTCTTTGACCAATGCTCCCCATATGGCTTTGGAAAGCTCAGGCGTATCGATCATGGTATTGAGGTAGGCTTTGCCGGATTTTTTGCCAAATTCATGGCGGGCAAAACCAACTTCAACATCCGTTCCGCTCCGGTAGAGCCTGAAGTCCGGGCTGTTGCCAACCTTTTCTTCAATGGGGCGGTATTCGATATCGAAGCTGTTTAGTAGCGTCGTAGCGGTGCCCGAGATGGTGCCGTTTTCGTGTTTTGTGAAAGTTCCAAGGTTCATTGTAGTGCTCCTTTTTTTGTTTGGTGCCGCAGACCATCTGCGGCTTTCCATGGACACCGATCAGAAGATTGGGGGGGACGTGTTCACTGTCCCGCCTTTCGCATGAAATGGAAGAAAGGCAGGCGGGGCAGGAAAAAAGAATTTTGTTTCGCGATGGAATGACCTCCGGTCATCGGAAAATTCTTTTTGAACCCGTTCCCCCCAATCTTCAGGTTGACCAATTGGAAAGACCGATTTGGACTGCGCTCCAGGATCAAAGGGCAACTGCAATTTCCGTTGGGACATTTTGGAACTTAAAGTGGCTTTTCTAGAAACCCACGAGGATCATGCCCGCCTTCATATGCGAACCTGCCCGATTGCAGACATGCAACCAACCCTCAAAGGCAACTGGAGAAAGATCAATGAAAATTCGACCCGCCCCAATAAATATAATGGATAGCATTCCGCGCGGCATATCGACAAAATACTTGAAAGACCAGCGCATACCGCAAGCACGCTGGCAAACGCAGGAAGCGATAGAAGCGCATAAAGCACTGGAGTATGACCCGGAGAATCCGGACGGTAAGATCCTGATCGGCGCTATCGGCGATAAGCTGATTGGAGTTGCGGAAGATCGGCATATCGGAACGGTTGCAGGCAACCGCTCAGGCAAATCTGTCGGCGTGAAGAATAATCTCTTCTTCTATAATGGCTCTGTTGTCGTCATTGACCTCAAAACCGAACATGCAAACGATACGGCGGAAAGACGCGCGAAGATGGGTCAGGACGTTTTTATGCTCGACCCCTATGACCGTGCCCGTGGCAACGCCCGAAAATACCGCGCAAGATATAATCCGCTTCGCGCGTTGACGCTGGGCGATGTGAGCGTGATCGAAAAAGCCATGCAAATCGTTGACGGGTTAATCGTTACCAGCGGGCAGGAAAAAGATCCTCACTGGAATGAGACAGCAGGCGCAAGTCTGCTCGGCTTCATTCTCTATACGGCCTTTGGCGCAGACGTGCCGGATAAAGAGCGCCATATGGGAACTGTGCGCCGGTTTGTGCGCAGTGCACGGCGGCAAGAGCAAACCGATGACGGCGCCGTTTATACCTTGCCGCGCCGCATTATGGCGGGCATCCAGATACTCTATGATACCGGCCATGAGGACGTCGCCGAAGCCATCGAGTTTAGCGTGCGCGGCCTGTATGAAAAATCACATGAAGAAATGGCAGGCGTGGCATCGACCATGAACCGGCACACGGCTTTTTTAGATTCCATCTCCATGAAGGATGTCATGAGCGGGCATGATTTTGATTTGCGAGACGTGAAGCGCAAAAAGATGACGATCTATCTCTGCCTGCCCGCGACAAAGCTGGATGCGTGCAAGCGCTGGCTCAGAATATTCATCAACCAGCTCATTGATGCGATGGAAGAAGAAGAAACCGTGCCCGAAGCGCCGGTTCTGGCTATCCTTGATGAATTCCCGGTGCTGGGTTTCATGCAGCAACTCCAAAACGCCATTGGACAAATCGCTTCGTTTCATCTGCTCATATGGTGGATTATACAGGATTGGGGGCAAGGAAAATCATTATATAAAGACCGCTGGGAGAGCTTCACGGCGAATGCGGGTATCTTGCAGTGTTTTGCCAATGTGGATTTGGTCACGACAGAATATATCTCAAAGCGGCTCGGCAAAACGCCGGTGCTGGCAACGCGTCAGGGCGATACATCTTTTGATCAGATTGAGAAAGGCATGAGCGGTCAAAGTCAGTCAAAGGAAATGTATGATCTTCTTATGCCCGATGAAGTAGCGCGAGCGTTTGCCCGCTCCGACCCGCTCAAGCGCCAGCTTATCATGCTGGCCGGGCTGCATCCGATGATTATCCAGCGCTGTGAATATTTCGATGAAAGCGCTCCTTATCATCATCATTTCGCCGGAAAATATGAGGTTAAGGCGTAATGCGATAGCCTATCTCTTCCTTTCTCATCTAAAGATCAACCGGTACTGACAGCATGGCTCTGTTATGGAACGAACCGTTTGCGGGGGACTAGCATTACTGAAGTAACAGGAGATCCCACCGCCTTGTTTGAAACCTTCTTAGGCATAGGGTTTTGTCCCAAAGTAGTTGGGATCGCAAAACTGGATATCAGGAAGACAGGATCAGATTTGCATAATTATGCACCATTGCTTGGCTCACTGATTTGCCTCAATACGTATCAGGAAGAAGGTTTGTAGAATTGCCGCAATCATCGAAATGACAAAGACCAATGTCAGCCCGAATACAGTGGCAACAACCCCCGCCAACAGGGGAAGCAGGAAGGCAGGAGCTGTGATCGCATTGAAGTAACCGCTGTAGGCAGGGCGCAGGTTGTCAGGCGATATCTCCATCAGGAAGCCAATCACTGCGATCGTCAGACCATTGGCGAGAGCGCCGAGAATGAAGAATATCCCGACAAACACAAAAAACATCTGGTTGTCATCAAAAATTCTAGTGAAGAGGAGAAGCAAGATAAATGTGGGCGGCAGAATTCTTCCAACGGCAATGCCCTTCAAGAGGCTGGCCTTGCCGAAGTGGTCTCCCCACCAGCCCCACAGAGCGTTTGAGACCAATGCTCCCGCAGTTTGTGCTCCCAGCAACAGCGCTACGTTAGCAAGATCTATCCCGTTCGCATCAGCCTGCACGATATAGAAAGGCATTGCCATAAGAACAGCGCCACCACACCATTGTGCGTAGACGAACTTCCTGAATTTAACGTCAGTTCGAAACACTGCAACGCCATCTTTCAGATACTGAAAGAAAGTTGGTTTTTGCGGTGTTTTCGAGGTTGTTTCTGGCTCTCCCATTGCAGTGAAAACCACGGAGGACAAATACATCAAGACGGATGCTATTGCGATGATTGCCGCATAGGATAACGGAAAGGCAAGTGTGCTGGCCAAACGGTCTGCGATGGCCACAACCCCCAAAGCAAGAACACCGCCACCAAAAAAACGGGTGGCCAGCAAGCGGCTTCGGAGTTCTGAGGGAACGGAACGGGCAACGATATCATTGTAGGGAACTGCTACAATTCCGCTTATGAATGAATAGGCTGTCCAAATTAACAGAACCAGAATTGATAGTGTCAAGGTAGAAATATCTGATCCGATGGCGAGAAGTAACGCCAGCAACGCCATGCAACTAGCGCGGCCAAATGCGCCGATAACATAGTAGCGCATGCTGGAGCCGCCACGTTGAGCGAGAAAACCAACAATTAATTGCGGGAACAACCACCCAAACCTCAAGATTGCCGTGACAGCACCCACGGCAATTGGACTGCCTGTTAGTTGGTAGACCAACGAGGACATTATGGTAGCTGAATCAATGGCCGCGGAACCTGCCTGAAAAGTTATTCCAGCCGTCGCTACACTTGTGAAACGGCTTTTCGCCCTCATTGCCCAGACCAATCTGCAGGATCAACATAAAGCCCAAACCAGATCGACCAGAGGCCGAGCAAGGCAAAAACAACACCGATGAGCCATCGCATCCGTTTCATTTTCTGCCCCAGTGTTTCGAGCCATGATGCAAGACTGGGGTCGGCAGCAAACAGCGCGAGTGGTGACGACAGAAAAAGCCCGAAGAGAAACATCATAACGAATCCAGTCATGACGGTTCCCGTGGTTGCGGCCAGCCCTAACAATCCGAACAAAATAGGCGCGGCGCAGGCCGGTATATTGAGGCCGAAGGCAAGGCCTAAAGTGAGTGGGTTTCGGGCGTGCTTCCATGCTGTGGGAGCTAGATTTACTTTTTGCTTGATAAGACCAGCTCTGCCAGTCAAGAAGGCGAGTCCGATAGTGAGATAAATCACTCCGAATACCAACCAAAACCCTGTTTGTACGCCGATTAGTTTTTGACCAAGAAAGGCAATCAATGCTCCAAACAACCCTGACACAAGTGAACGTACTGCTACGAAAGTCGATACAGCACTGACTTTTTCACGCCTTGGTCGGTCAGCCTGAGTTTCAAGAAAGAGCAGATGCCCCCCGATTGTGCACGGTTCGACAAACCCCAAAAGACCCAAGCCGATTGGCAACAAGATAAGTTCCAGTGCTGTAAATTCCATATACGCTCCCGCGTTGGCTAAGTGAGTCTAATCCATTGTCAATACCATGCTCAAAAAGAGACACGTTTTGGCTCAAAGCATTTATTCTGCTTAGTGCCAGAAGGGGACATCATAGAATAAAAACTATTCTATTTTGAAGCTGCTATAAACTTACCCCATAATTTCTCGGTAAAACACCAAAGTCCGCCACCGCCAACACCGATTGTGATGCCAAGCCACTTCCAACCTTCTGGGCCAAGTGGAACAATATCAAAACCATGGAGTAAGACGGGAATGACCATGATAAGGAAAAAGGGTCCGGTGAAATAACAATGTGTGCGGCCACATCTTCTAGCGTTCAATAAGCACGCTGATCCCATCCATAGGAGGGACGCAGACCAAATAAGTGTTTTCGCCAGCGGAGGAAGCCATATCGCAATGACGAGAGCGACGGTTGGAATACCCCAAGCAAGAATATAATTGCGTCGATTGCTAACCCAATCTTTCTCAATATTTGGTGCTGGCGCAGACATTGGTTATCCCGCACAACATGACAGTTTGGAAACGTCTTTTTCAAATGTTTGAGCTGCAAGCTTTAATCCTTCAACAGTCGTCAAATAAGGGAAAATCATTTCTCCAAGTTCAACGAAGGTCATTTTACTGCGTATAGCGAGCGCTGCTGTTTGAATGCTGTCAGCCCCTTCAGGCGCCAATATATGTGCACCAAGTAACTGTTTGTTCTCGGCATTCGCAACAAGTTTTATCAGACCTCTTGTATCTCTGGCGGCAAGAGCTCGAGGAACATACTCAAGAGGTAACACGGAGGTTACGACATTGTAACCTGATGCTGTTGCCCCTGCTTCCGTAAAACCAACACTCGCCACCTGAGGGTCTGTAAACACCACGGCAGGCATAGCCGTATTATCATACCGCTTACTATCACCGTTAAGTGCGTTTTCGGCGGCTATTTTTGCTCCGTATGCTGCCATATAGACAAACTGATCGTTACCGGTTACATCGCCAGCGGCGTATACACCTGCTCGAGAAGTGCGCATGCGGTCATCAATCGTAACGCCGCCTCTGCTTGTGGTATCAATGTTGCCAACGTCCAAATCAAGCCCACCAGTATTTGGAACTCTGCCAGCAGTCAGCAGAACTTTCTCTGCGGATATGGATTGATCCACGCCATTAACAAGAACATTAAGTTCAATACCCGATCCGATTTGGGAGATATTTTTATAGGAGAGGCCGTCATACACGGTTATTCCTTCATCTTGCAAAATACCAGCCAACGCATCGCTAATTTCAGGCTCAGCTTCTGGCAGCAACCGGCTACGGGTCACGATTGTTGTGTCGACACCGCATCTTGAGAGCATTTGAGCTATTTCGCATCCGATATAACCACCACCTATTACCACTATAGAACGAGGGAGTTCTTCAAGTTCAAATGCGGTGGTGCTGGTGAGATAGGGAACATTTTCTATACCGGGAATAGTAGGTACGGCGGGGCTTGATCCTGATGCAATAATGATTTTGTCGGTTTTAAGGGGCTCGCCATTTACGGTCACGCCTTTCGCCGTAAAACGTGCAAGGCCTTCGATATATCCAACATTGTTATATTCCGGCAGTAAATCCATATACTTCACCTGACGAAGTTCGCCAACGAGCTCATCCTTCTGTGCGATCATCGCCTTCCAGTCAACGACACGACCCTCTGCATGAATACCGTGAAACCGGCTTGCGGTATTCGCATGATGCACGGCCTCCGCAGCGCGAATAAGGGTTTTAGATGGGACACAGCCAAAATTTACACATGTGCCACCTATGGTACCATGGCCGATCAACGCAACTTGTGCGCCCTGTTCGGCGGCGGTTATCGCTGCTGAAAAGCCTGCTGATCCCGCACCGATTATCGTGAGATCATAATTTCCACTTGGCTTAACGATATTGAAAGACGATTGAGAAGTGTTTGTCATGAATTATGTTCCAATTTGGAAGAGTTATTTGTTGAGCGTTCTGTTGCTAGTTTTCGACGGTGCAAATAGAACGCGTAAGCCGCAACTGCGACAACAGCAGCGACGGAAATACGGATTGCGAACCTGAATTCCAGCCAGAACAGAAGGGCTAATAGGACAACGACGGCGATAATAATAAACCTCTTTGGATTTGGTCCGATTTTCCCTGACCGCAGGTAAAGGGCATAAGCGACAACCCCCATCGACGCAAACATGACAGGAAACAGCGCATAATCGATCCAGCCTAGCCAAGCTGATATTCCGGCAAATCCAAACACGATAACGAGTAGAGGGGTAAAACAACAGACGGCGCCAATAAGGGTTCCGGTTATCCCCAGTCGAAGGCTCTTTTTTTCATTCATCTGAATTTTCCTTCATCGTCGATATCTCCCGACGGTGGTTTTTACGCCACCGGAAAAGGTAAAATGCTCCTATCGCGACAAGAGCCATAACAAGCATAATGCGTAGCGGATCAATGCCGCCTATCCAGCTGAAAATACCGGCGGCAAATGATGCAAACACTATTGGCCCCAGACAACAGATCGCCAGAAGCGGCGCAACGATAAGAGCGGTTATGAGGCCGCCAGTTGGTTTATCACTCATGACACACCTATTTGATGATGGATGCGGGATAGCCTAAATCCGACACCGCTGCGGTAAGCTGGGATGAGGAGCTCTTGGTGGGATCAAATGTCACGGTCGCTTGCTTTGTTCGGTAGGATACATCCGCTTTGACAACACCATCGACGTCTTCCAACGTTCTGCGAACAATCGTCGGGCAGGCTGCACAGTACATATTCGACACCTTCAACGTCGCGATCTGAAGTCCCTCTGTTTGCGCGGCCTGTAAATGTTCAATAGTTTTCCGAGAATCTATTGATTTAGACCCTGTGGCTCCGGCATAAAGTGATCCGACGACGAGCAGGCCAGCTATCGAGACTATCGAAATTAAACCAATATGTTTCATACCAATATTCCTTCTTAAGGTTCCAACAATAATGGCGCGATATAGGGAAAGGCGATTGCGGCGGCTACCAAGACAGTTGCAGCCCAAAGACTTATTTTGACAATATTGCTTGGTAGAGGGCGTGCGCAGCTGGCGTCATCTGCGCAGGCCTTTTTGGGTTTCCAGTAGACGAGATAGTATCCATATCCAAGGAACGCAAAAGTGAATGCAATGAAGACGGGTTGATATGGCGACAATGCAGATAGCTGTCCAATCCATGATCCACTAGCACCGAGACTGAATAACACAAGAGGGAGTATGCAACAGGAAGATGCCGCTATTGCGCCAAGAATACCACCCGCTGCCAAAAATCCTTGTTTTTGCGACTCAGCCCTCTGTGGCTCGTCATATAAGCTTGTTTCATTATTAGACATAATTCAGTTCATCTCACTCTTATGAAATGCTAAGGTACGACCTGTAGTAACTACAGGTGCAAGAGAAAAAAATGCGGTCTCACAAGAAAGTTATGAATGTTAATATGGCGATTGGTGCGCTTTCAAAGAGCACAGGCGTTCATATTGAAACCATCCGCTATTATGAACGAATTTCGGTTATGCCCAAACCTCCTCGGAGCGCTGCTGGACACCGAGTATACAACGATGAACATTTTAAGCGTTTGAGGTTCATAAAACGAAGCCGCGAATTGGGTTTTACACTTGATGAAGTCCGGGCATTGCTAAGTTTAGTCGATGGTGGCGATTATTCTTGTGATGAAGTGCGTACGCTAACTTTATTACACAGAGCAGATGTTCAAAAGAAGATCAAAGATCTCCGCCGTCTTGAAACCACACTTACCCAGATTTCTGATAAATGCGTCGGTGGTGACGTTCCCGATTGCCCCATTATCGAGGCATTGTATGAAGGGGCGGCAGATAGCAATTAGTTTAACATGGTGCTTGCCGTGTGGGTGACGAGCTAGTTGAGCTGAATTCCTGACTGCTGTCTGACTATTGTAAGGGCAAAGATTTGTCCTTAATTGCAACTCCACTGAACTGGTACAGGATGAACCGATGCAAGGAGGCAAGAGAGTGGCAACATCTTGATATAGTTACGATGGCAAATGCGTCGGATTCTCCGGCAAAAGCTTCCAGCACATCACGTGGATTTGATCAGTATGCTGTCCTAAAGTTGATTTTGATCAATGTTGTTTTTTTTGCCTTGCGTATCATTCCTACTTCTCCAAGTCAGATGAGGGATTGGATTTCGCTATGAAGAAAATACTCAGTTTATCTGCACTTTCACTTGTTCTCGGCATCGTTTTCCTTTCTCCCGCTTTTGCGCATTCAAATATGCAAAGCGGGCAGATGATGGACGGAGGATGCTCAATGATGAATCATGGTGGTATGAGTCCGGGCTCAATGCAGGGCGGTGGAATGCAAGGAGGCATGAGGCAAGGCAATGCCATGGGGCCAGACCGAATGAGTTCGATGACTGAAGGCCGCCTCGCCTTCCTGAAAGCAGAACTTCAGATTAATGAAGCCCAGGAAGGCGCTTGGAAAAATTATGCCGATGCCGTGACCGACCGGGTCGGCGTAATGCAAAGCGTACATCAGAATATGATGGAAGCAATGCAGAGCGGTAACGCGATGCAGCGGATGGATGCGCGCATACAAAGTATGGAAACAATGGTTGAGGCCATGAAGGCCGTTGAACCTGCTACCAGCCAACTCTATAACGCCCTGAATGATGAGCAAAAGGCACTCGCGGATCAACTCATCGGTATGGATTGCGGCGGGATGTAAGACGGTAAATCTTATTTCATCTTATGAGTTTTTCTTCTCTGGGTGGACTGGGCGTGACTGCTTTATTGCATCCACAATAAGGCAAAATACGCCGAGAAAAATCGCCGTATCTGCGAGGTTGAAGGCGGGCCAATGCATCTGCAGATAATGAAAATCAAGAAAATCTACCACCTGTCCTCGTATAATACGGTCCGCCACATTACCCAACGCGCCACCGAGGACCAGACAATATGAAAGCCTTGGCAGCCAAAGAGGCTTCTGGCGCAGCATCCATACAAGCCAGACCGAAACACCGAGCGCAAGTGCCGTTAAAAGATATCTTTGCCAGCCGCCCGCATCGGCCAGCATACCGAATGCGGCCCCACTATTTCGGTAATAAACGAGATTAAAAAAGGGCGTGATCTGGATCATCTCGCCATACGTGAAGTTATGGGCAATTGAGACTTTGACAATTTGATCAGCAAGTAGCACCGTTCCAACTATTATCCAGTTCATTTTCGCAGTAACCTTAAACCATTACCAACCACCAACAAACTTGCGCCCATGTCGGCGAACACGGCCATCCACATGGTCGCATCGCCTGTGATAGTAAGGACGAGGAAGACGGCCTTAATACCGAGCGCCAGGGCAATATTCTGTGCAAGCACATGGGCCGTTGTTCGAGACAAACGTATAAAAGTAGGAATTTTGCGTAAATCATCGTCCATTAAAGCGACGTCGGCGGTTTCAATTGCCGTATCCGTGCCAGCGACGCCCATAGCAAATCCAATATCAGCTCGCGCCATCGCCGGTGCATCATTGATACCGTCGCCAACCATTCCAGTTTTTCCATCCGCCGACAGCAGTTCAACTTCCCGCAACTTATCCTCAGGCAGCAAATTACCCTTGGTACGGTCGATACCAACTTGATTGGAAATAGACGCCGCAGTATGGGCATTGTCTCCGGTAAGCATTGTCGTACTTACACCCAAAGAATGCAATTCAGCGACGGCCTCTCGGCTGGTTTCCTTAACAGTGTCAGCGACCGCAAATAGGGCTTCTACTTTGTCATCATTGACAAGCATGACAACTGTTTTTCCCTGTTTTTCCAGAGCCGATAGTTTCGTTTCCAATTCCTCCGTGACAATTCCCATTTCCTTTAACAGACGCAGGTTTCCGAGATGATATGTCCTCCCTTCGATGACGCCGCGGACGCCTCGGCCCGGCAGCGCCGCAAATCCATTCACGTTAAGAAGATTAAGCCCGTCTGTTTGAGCTGCGAGCGCAATTGCGCGGGAGACAGGATGATCAGAGCGATCCCCCAGACTGGCGGCAAGTTGTTGTGTTTTGCCCGGTTCCGCCCCGCCCCATACCATTACATCCGTTTGAACCGGCTTGCCATATGTGAGTGTCCCAGTTTTATCAAGCGCTAACCATTTGAGCTTCCGACCTTCTTCCAGATACACACCGCCCTTAATCAAGATGCCATGTCGGGCAGCTGCTGCCAGCCCGCTTACAATAGTGACCGGCGTTGAGATAACCAGAGCGCAAGGACAGGCAATCACCAGCAATACAAGCGCCTTGTAAATTGAATCTAACCAAGTCGCTTCGAACAACAAGGGTGGAAAGACTGCCACCATCAATGCAAGCATAAATATGACGGGGGTATAAATTCGTGCGAATTTATCGACAAACCGTTGAGTAGGGGCACGGCTACCTTGCGCATCTTCGACCGCGTGTATAATGCGTGCTAATGTCGAGTTACTTGCGGCAGATGTAACCTTATATTCCAGTGAGCCAGATTGGTTGATGATTCCTGCAAAGACGAGATCGCCTTCCGCCTTTTCGATGGGCAAGCTTTCCCCAGTGATGGGCGCTTGATCCACCGTCGAAAAACCCTGCGTAACGACGCCATCAAGGGCAACCCTCTCACCCGGTTTAACGCGGGCAAGACTTCCAATCGTGACAGACTTCGCATCAATATCTGCCCAGCTGCCGTCCTGTTGCTGAACTGTAGCTTGTTCCGGGGCAAGGTCCATTAATCCTCGAATGGCATTCCGAGCGCGATCCAGTGATTTGGCCTCAATGACTTCCGCCAACGCAAACAAAACCATGACCATGGCGGCTTCTGGCCAATGCCCAATAAGGACAGCCCCTGTAACTGCAATTGACATCAACGCATTGATGTTGAGATTGAAGTTTTTAAGGGCAATCCAGCCTTTCTTATAAGTTGGCAATCCTCCGCCTGCAATGGCGATGCAAGCGAGCAGTATCACCAGCCAATTACTGTCGCCATTGAACCAGTAAACGGCTTCTGATAACGCTGCCATAATAGCCGCTGCTGCCAGCAACCAAAGCTTAGTATCGGACTTAGGTTTAGAAGGTTCTGCGCTACCTTCCTCTTGCAATTCTGCTTCAAATCCCAAGGACGCCAATGCTGTCAGGATTTCTGGAAGAGCATTCTTTGCATGGCCGACTTTCAGTTTGCGTTGAATCAGATTAAACTCCAGCGATGCTACGCCGCCCATTTTATCAAGTTTTGCGCGGATCAATGTTTCTTCCGTCGGACAATCCATCTTTGCGATGTTCAACGTCGTAACTTTTTCTGCCAAACAGGACCGAAGAGAAGGGCCGGTCATTTCTGACGTTTCATCGCTCGATTGTAAGTCATGACGGTCCTTGGTTTTTCTCTCGCTCATGGCGACTCCTTGGCTGTGGTGTTCAGGAATAACTAAACTAAATCCTCTAGTAGCTAGAGGATCAAGAAGAATTATAGGTCACAGTCGCCGATTTTGGTGATCACTCTCACAGAGGTTATGCTTTGAAAGCGCCTCTATTACATAACATTCTCCAACATTGTCACCGGAGCATTTAGTGGCGATACGGGATAATTCCTTTTCCAGACTCTTCAATTGTTTAATACGAGCCCTTATTGCGGTGAGATGGTTCTTCGCAATTTCATTCGCTTCCATACATGATTTTTCTGGACTATTGCTCAGCTCCACCAGTTCCCGAATATCACCGATGCTTAAACCAAGATCGCGGGAATGTTTGATAAAAGACAGCCGGTCAATGCCAGACTTCAGGTAGCGCCGCTGATTACCTTCTGAGCGCTCAGGTGCTTCTATAAGGCCCATTTGTTCATAGTAACGAATAGTTGGGATTTTTACGCCAGTGTGTCGCGAAAGTTCGCCTATGGAATACATCCTAAATCTCCCTAAATCTATAGTCACTAGAGAAATCATATACTACAGAATATTGCCTCAATCCACTCGCTAATCCATAACTATTTTAGTCAAGAGCGTCAGCCAGTAGCGTGATACTTACTGAGTGACGGAGCTTGTCGGCAATCTTAGTTTCCTCTGACAATGTAGTCTGCGAGCAAAGGCCGACAAAGTTTTGCGGCGGCTTGACGGAAAATATGGGGGGAAAGTTTAAAACAGCGTCCAAATAGGATGGTTTTAAATTCCATGACTTCCGCTCTTGGCACAAAGCAGACTGATCTTTAACTTTGAAGGTCCTGCAGGGTTTATGAAAACCCTTCATGATAATGGCCTCCTGCTCTTCTGCGCGAATCCAATCTTTTACCAATGAATGTGTTTCATTGCCGATTAGTAAGCCCCCTGCTTCTGCACGAGTTTCCAAACGAGCCGCTAGATTTACGGCACTGCCAATGATGGTATAGTCCATCCGCTCGTCACTTCCAAAATTTCCGACATTACATTAACCGGTATTGATGCCGACGCGGGTCTGAAAAGGTTGATCGATCAGGCCACGGTCTTGCCACCCTTGCTGGATATCTGTTAGACGATGTTGCATGACAATGGCCATATGAACACAAGCGGATGCACCCTCTTTCACACCCTTGCTTTTTGGATCTCTAGAATAAATGACCACAGCATCGCAGATAAATTTATCGATGGTGCCACCATGATCGAGCGCAATTTTCGATATTTCCGTCAAATATACATTCAGCAATGCAGTTAGTTCCTCGGATTGTCGCCTGATCGATGGGATGCCGTTGGCGCCATTATTTCCATTGCTGGAGCGTTAGTCATACTTTTGGCTCCTCGTTCTGTGTAATCAGAAGGGAATTTTTCCGCCATTCTGGGTATGTCTCTTAACAAACTCTTTTTGAGCCTGAACTAGCAAACTGCTCGTATATAATGTGTCAAAGGGAAGTACTTCAGGTCGACATGAATTCTATGGGAGTAAAATCGAAACCTATCGTTGCCAAGATTTTCGGCCAACGCCTTTAAATAACGATACGAAGCTATTATATCTGGACTATTCCGAAAGCGTTACCAAGCTGTGGCAATTTGCCCATTGACAAAAAAGCGGGAAGGCACCTTAATAAACGCATGAAATCTGTTTGTTCAAATATAGCTGCTTTACTGATTATGCTTATGATCGGTGGTCTCGTGGGATATACTCCAGCCGGAGCAACGACGCAGGACAGCATGTCTTTAGAGGTAACGGATTGTCAGGATTGCGGTGAAACTGGAAAAATGCAAAACACAGGTGCTGTATGTTCCAGTGTCTGCGTTGTTTCAGTATCGGTTGATAAGACTGCAATTAATACGACAACGTTACTTAATGCTAAAAAAACCCAATTTGAAATTCAGAATTCTCGCTTGCACGAACGCAGCGAATACCCTGAGCCTCACCCCCCCAAATATACATCCTAATTAATCGCTAGCCCAGCGTATTGGCCGCTGATGGCTGGTGCATGCTTGTCATAGCAATCTATAGCTAACCAAGCAGTTGCAATCCGTAAAAGACCTTTGAGTTTCTTTTGCGGCTGGATCAACGCCTTACGGATGTTTAACCTATGGATAATCAAAGAGTCCCGGCTTTTACGCGTCGAAGCGTAATTTCATCGACCGCAGCCGCCACAATTGGAGCAGTAATCCCGAACCTGTGGGTGCCAATTAGCAATGCCGCCTCCAACCCGAGGGTAAATCTTCATGCGGCACCAAGCCAAAGCAAGCTTGATTCTGATTTTGCAGAGCCCGCAACTCTATGGCGCTTTAATGGATCAGTCCCGGGACCTGAAATCCGTGTCCGCCAGGGAACGCAGTTACGGGTTACCGTAAATAACGGACTGGCGGAAGATACAACAGTCCATTGGCACGGCGTTCGCACCCCAAACGCTATGGATGGGGTTCCCTATTTAACTCAGAAACCAATCTCTCCGGGCAATCAGTTTGAATATGACTTCAATGCGGTTGATGCCGGAACGTACTGGTATCATCCGCACCAGCGAAGTTTTGAACAAGTGGGCCGTGGCTTGTATGGTGCCTTGATCGTCGAAGAGGAAAATCCGGTGCTAGTTGATCGTGATGTGACTTGGATGCTGGACGATTGGCGGTTGGAACAGACGGGAGAGGTCGAAGATGATTTCGGAAATTCCCATGACATGAGCCACAGTGGCCGAATTGGTAATTTTGTCACCATTAACGGCAAAAAACGGGGAACGTTTCCGGTCAGCAAGGGAGAACGCATACGCCTCAGGCTTATAAATGCCGCGAATGCACGTATTTTTTCGCTCGATTTTCAGGGGCATAAACCATCAATTATAGCACTGGATGGGCAACCCGTAACACCGCATCAACCAGAGAACGGAGTTGTCACCCTTGGCCCCGCAATGCGGGTGGACCTCATACTGGATATGACCGGAAATCCGGGTGAAAGCAACGAAGTCATTGATAGTTTTTACGATGGCCTTGCATATCAACTTACGCACATCAGATATTCCGACGAAGTTATTCGGGACCGCCCGCCCGACTGGCCAATCCAATTGCCAGCTAATCCTTTGAAAGAACCAGATATGAAAACCGCAAAACGTCATGAAGTGGTGTTTAGTGGTGGCATGATGGGCAATATGGTTGCGCGCGACATGGGCATAAACACGACCACGTCGAACTCGATGATGGGGATGATGGGGATGATGCATTCCAAAAAAATATGGTTCGTTAACGGGGTTGCGGCTGAAGGTCATATTATGGACCCAATGCTTACACTGGATCTTGACCGCAGTCACGTAATTGCAATGACAAACGCCTCTGCCTGGTATCACCCAATTCATCTCCATGGTCATTCCTTTAGAGTGATTTCTCGAAATGGAAAAACAACTAAACATCGGGAATGGCAGGACACCGTGTTAATGGCGCCGCGTGAAATTGTTGAAATAGCGTTTGTTGCCGACAATCCGGGGGACTGGATGTTTCATTGTCACATTCTGGAGCATCAAGCCAGTGGCATGATGGGTGTAATTCGCGTCGCCTGAAAATTTGTACATTTGAAGAAGGATAATTTCAATGATCAAGAAAGCTTTGGCCTTTATTACAATTGGCGTAATTGCAGTCGCGGCCTACATTTTTTATGGACAAGAGGCAGTTGCAACGGAAGTTACGCTTTATAAAAACCCTCAATGCGGATGCTGTGAGTCCTATGCGGATTATCTGCGAGAAAATGGCTTTGTCGTTACCGTAAAGCCTACGCATGATCTGGTTCCTATGAGTAAAAAGGCTGGAATTCCAGAAGAATATCAGGGATGCCATCTGGCCTTCATCGACGACTACGTGGTGAGTGGCCATGTGCCGATCGATACAGTCAACAAGCTCTTGTCAGAAAAGCCTGACATAAAGGGCGTGACGCTTCCGGGTATGCCGACAGGATCTCCCGGCATGGGAGGGCCTAAAACTGGGTCGTTCATCATCTATCAGATCAATGACAAATCACCAACAGTGTATGCAACAGAATGAAGGAGTAGAAAAAATGATGACCGATCCAAGCTGTATGTCAGGCGGAATGATGATGTGGGGAATGGGAATAACAGGCATTTTGGTCACAATCCTAGTGCTGTTCGCAATTGCGGCCCTAGGTAAGTACCTATTCAGCAGCAAGCATAAATGACAAGAAAAGGCATTATCGTAAGTTTGCTGATAGCGGTATTGGTGGGTGTTGTGCTGATTGGATTTAGTCGGTTATTCAACGCTGAACAGGACGGCATTTCGGCGTCGATATCGAATAGCGGCAGCGGCAAGCCGCCAACCATGATGCCGCTTAATGAAAAGCCACGTTCACTCAAACCGATTTCATTTGCGAATGCCGAAGGTGACGATCTTGACCTGTCTCATTGGCGCGGCAAGTTTGTATTGCTTAATATCTGGGCGACGTGGTGTGCACCTTGTCGGGAAGAAATGCCAACCCTCGATAACTTGCAGCAGCAATTGGGCGGGCCAGAATTTGAAGTTGTAGCACTTTCAATAGATCGGGCAGGCGTTGGCGTTGTAGAAAAATTCTATAAGAAAATCGGCATCAAGCACCTGAGCATCTATGTCGACCAAACCATGAAGGCATCAACAGATCTGGGAGCCTATGGGCTTCCAACAACACTGCTGATATCGCCGGAAGGACTAGAACTTGGGCGTCTCGCCGGACCGGCAACCTGGGACAGTGCGGAAACGATTTCTTTTTTACGCGCCCTTATTACCCAGAAATCAAAGGAGAACTAGATAATGAAGCCTGCTGTAGATCAAAGCTCAAATATATTGATTGACTATTTAGTCTATCACTATCGAACCCGCCGTTCGATGGTCCTGCTAATCGGCGGGATTATTATTGCAACACCATTATTGGCATTCAACTGGAGTTGGCTAACGGCAATAGGAGTGTCGACTATACTAATCAGTGTTTTGCCTTGTGTTCTCATGTGCGCATTCGGCCTGTGCATGAGAGGGGGCAAAGACTGCTCGAAGAACTCGGCTACCCGCAATACTCCTGACGAAGATGGCGGTAACCAGTAAAGTCTGGCTTTTCCAGGATAACACGTAAAACAAAGGAAAATAGGATGAAAAAAATATCAATAATAGTAGCGGTAGCTGTTGGATTTCTAGGGTCGATGTCACTGGCTCTGGCAGATACCAATCAAACTGAAAGCCAGGACATGAAACCACATTCGATGATGCAGGATAATCAGCCGCAGGGAGAAGAGGGAAAATCAAACAATATGATGGGCATGATGAATATGATGAGCAAAATGGAACCCATGATGAAGCAATGTAGCGAAATGATGGAGACTATGAACGACCATATGAAATCCGAAAAGGACGCATAAAACCTTTTGAATAGTAGCTAAAGCAGCTGACCTCTGGCCGATGAAATCCTGGCCGGAGGTTTTTCAAGTGTAGGAAAAAATGAAATCGATATATTTTGTATTAGTATTGGTTAGCGGCCTGATATTCGCGATGACGGCAAAAGCCAATCATCCCGGCAATAACCTTGACGAAGAGATGAGTGAGAAAGAAACTTATTTTCAGGCAATTGATAAACCAGTTGCACCTTCGTTTGAATTAGTCGACGCAAGCGGTGAATTGATAAAGCTTTCAGACTATGGAGAGAAAATTGTCATCCTGAACTTCATATTTGCGAATTGTGCGGGAGTCTGTCCCTTGCACTCTGTCCGGATCGTGGATCTCCAGGAGAAAATCAATACCACCCCGATGCGGGATCTGGTTCAATTCGTCAGTATTACGACAGATCCGGTCAACGATGTCGGCAGTACTCTGGAAGAGTACGGCGAAACCTATGGGCTTGATCCTATAAATTGGGTATTTCTAACAAAAAAACCAAACGACCCGGAAGATTTCACCCGAAAGCTCGCCGCAGAGTACGGCGTGAAATTCCAACCTGAAGAGGCTGGCCAGCAAATGCATGGTGTCGTGACTTTTATTATAGATCGGGGCGGTCGTTTCGCCGCCAAATTCCATGGCTTAAAGTTCAAACCAATCAATCTAGTTTCGTACGTGAATGGTCTTTCCCACCAAGAAAAAAGACTGGGAAAAAACTTTCTGGTTCGCTGGTGGGAAGCAGTTTCACATTATTTCAGTCAATAGATTTGTTGCGACAAAACTGAAAGGTACGATTGATGATTGAAATTTCTGGAATTGGTATAATTGCGACGTTTTTAGCGGGTATTATTTCGTTTCTCTCACCCTGTGTTTTGCCACTCATTCCAGGATACATTTCCTATATCGCGGGCGGCCAGAGCATAGCCTCCTCTCCTGAATTCAAAACTCGCGAGAAATTCGTAGCGGCCGCGTTGAGTGTGTACTTTATATTGGGTTTCTCTACCGTTTTTATCGCTCTGGGAGCAAGCGCCTCGACCATTGGTCGGGTGCTGATTGGATACAGTTATGAACTCAACCTGATTGGAGGGGGCATTATTATGATATTTGGCCTGTTTATGATCGGGCTAGCGCAGCTGGATATACTGCAAAGGGACATCCGATTTCATCCTGCAATTCCAGGAGGGCGTCTGGTCTCCGCATATGTACTCGGCCTTGCTTTTGGATTTGGCTGGACGCCCTGTATAGGCCCCATACTTGGTGCGATTTTAACCGTAAGTGCCACTACCGCAACTCTTAAAGAAGGAATTGTCCTATTGATGATCTACTCAGTTGGCTTAGGCATTCCTTTTCTCCTTGCAGCAATTTTTACAGATACTTTACGTCGTAAAATTCGGATCATCGGGCGGCTGGGTCGTCGGCTCCATCAGGGAGCTGGCGGACTGATGATCGTAATGGGAATTGCTATGATGACCGGAGAGCTCTCCAGGTTTTCGTATTGGCTTCTGAATGCGTTTCCAGTTTTGGGAAATATCGGCTAATTTTCACAATGTGATACATTGAAAAAATTGAATGTGAAATATAGTAATATTTTTTATTGAGCTATTAAGTGGTCTTGTTTTTCCGAACAGGTTTACGGCTCAGTTAAGGTGTATCGGGTTTGATTATCATGCTGCTTTTTCATATCATTACTGTCGAAGTATGCCTCGTCCGGCGTTTATTTATCAAAAGCCGCGTGGAGTCAGTCGGTGTTGTAGAATGTAATCCACTTGCGAATAAACCGTTCAGCCATAAAGCCGTCAGTCAGTTCGTGCAGGTAAACAGCTTCCGGCGTCAAGGATCGCCAGAGGCGTTCGATAAAGATATTATCGAGATACCGCCCGCGCCCGTCCATCGATATTTTCACGTCGGCTTCCGTCAACGTTATTATCCGCGCCGATCCGGTGAACTGTTTGCCTTGGTCGGTGTTCAAAATCTCTGGCGGGCAATAGCTTCTTGTAATGCGCCGACGCAAAAGCCGGCCACCATCGTACTTGATAAGGGCCACGAAAGTACCTTGCATGTTGCCCAATCTATAATGGCGACCAGATACAGAAAACCAAGTTTCCAAACTGTCATGGAGCATTGTTCCTTAGCAGTGTTAGGGCCGCTATACTTCGCTCGTTCACGAGCTCCTTTCTCAGGCTGGAAAACGTGCCTTGGTTCGATTTGCAAACGCCACGAGTGAGAGCATCACTGGTACTTCAACAAGTACACCGACCACTGTAGCAAGTGCAGCGCCAGAGTTAAGGCCAAATAGCCCAATCGCCACGGCAACAGCCAATTCAAAGAAGTTGGATGTTCCAATCATTGCGCAAGGAGCGGCAATCCGAAACGGAACTTTCAGGGCCCATGCAGCGGCATAGGCGATTGCAAAAATCCCATAAGACTGGAGAAGCAGTGGCAACGCAATCAGTACAATGAGCAGAGGTTGGGCCAAGATTACGCTGCCTTGAAAGCCAAACAACAAAACCACGGTCGCTAGGAGGCCTACTATTGAAAATGGCTTCAATTTGGCAGTAAATTCAGAAACTGCATCATCTGACCGCTTACCTCGCATCAGGGACTGGCGCGTCAATGCACCAGCAACAAGAGGGACCACCACGTAAAGAACAACACTGAGTACCAGAGTATCCCAAGGTACTGGAATATCGGTTACACCCAAAAGCAAGGCAACAATCGGTGCATAGGCAAAGATCATTATCAGATCATTCACACTGACTTGAACCAATGTATAATTGGCGTCGCCGCGTGTCAGTTGAGACCACACAAATACCATTGCTGTGCAGGGCGCAGCCCCCAGGAGAATCAAGCCGGCAATATAGGAATCAGCCTCCTCAGGATTTATCATGTCGATAAAAAGATATTTGAAAAACAGCACACCGAGCGCCGCCATGGTGAATGGCTTTATCAGCCAGTTGACCACGAGAGTAATTAACAAGCCCTTCGGCTGGTCTGTAACATGTCGAATACTTCCGAAATCAACCGACACCATCATCGGGTAAACCATCGCCCAAATCAGAACGGCAACCACTAGATTCACATGGGCGTACTCAAGGGCAGCAAGCGCTTGAAATACATCTGGCAAAACTTGCCCAAGAAAGATGCCAAGCGCGATGGACATGGCGACCCAAAGAGAGAGCCATTTTTCAAAAATACCGATGCCTGATGGCGCGGTCTGATCGTGGTGGTTTTCTTGCTGAATACTCATTTTATAAACTCATATCTTTGCCAATAGCATTAAGCTTTTGCGGGGGAGAAAGTCGGTCAATGCTGGCCAATGGCAATGCGGCAAAGATTGAAATTTGGCTGCTCAGCATTCTGAACGTATCTGAAAACGCGAGTGAAATCTCGGTTTCTGTGCCTTAGAATGCGGCTGGACCAGAAACACCCCAATGGGCTGACATGGGTTGGGTTGGCCAAACGGGACAAGACTCACCTGCTACATCGTCACAAACTGTAAAGACAAAATTCATTTTGGGAGCATCGGGAGTGGCAAACTCTTCCCAACTCTTTGAGCGAACAAATACCGTGCCAAATTTCATCCGATTTAATAGCGCAATGGATTGGGGATGCACCTCACCTTTGGTATGCGCCCCCGCCGAATAAGCCCTAAATTGCCCTTCTCCGGCACGATTCATCAGGGCCTCCGCCAAAGTCGAACGAGCGGAATTGCCAGTACAAAGAAACAAAACATTGTAGACGGTATCGCTCATTGCTTTCTCCTCAACAAGCGCACGCAATTTCATCAATGATGGGTTGGCAAAGCTCGGGCCGACCGCCACAACAATCTTCCATCAGGAAACCAAGAAGCCCTCGCACCGCATCAAAATCTGCGAAGTAACGGATTGTTCTGCCTTGTCGTTCGTTGCGAACAAGCCCTGAATTAAGAAGCACGGCCAAATTGGCTGACATGGTGTTTTGTCTGACTTCAAGTTGCTCTCCTAACTCACCAGCCAATAAGCCATCTGCGCCCGCTTTGATGAGCAGGCGAAAGACGTCTAGTCGCGTTTGCTGGCTAAGAGCGGAGAATGCAGAAATTACTTTTTTTGATTCCATATATCATGATTAATTGATATTTTTGACCTCGTCAATCAACATTTTAAAAACGGGCGGTGTTTTCCAGATAACCAGTATCTAAAATGTGTGTTGGTGATGTTCACTTTTTCCCGTCGAAACCCACTATCCGCTTTGATGAATGTCTCCAGGATGTGCGAGATCGAGTCTGCAACTGTTTCTGCCTTGCCGTATTCCTGTTCGTAGGCTTTTGAATAGTCCACAACATATCATTCAGTTCAGCGCTGACAGCAATCGTGATTTCGCGATCCCGCAGCTTGCCAAGTTTCAACGGTCTCATTGTTGCACTACTTCCATTGGCCGCAGGACAATGTCCTTGTTGACGATTACGCGAATTGACCAACCAGGTCGCGCAGTGATTATCGGTTGAATATCCAGTGTCCGCCCCACAATGCGTAAGGCAGCGAAGCCCCCTTACGCCGCCCTATATCAACCTAACTCAGTTCAGCGCTGATACGGTGCAAAATATCAAGATAGCGATCAATATCGTCAGGCTGGCGGCAGAGCTGAAAGCGGACAAGATTGCCAGCTTCATCCTGTGGCGTGGCGGTGAACCCCAGTGCACGCCGTCCCGTATTATCAAAAGCAAAACCATTAGCATCGTAGCCCGAGGTCCCACCCTTTTCACCGTCCAGAAAAAACAGAGCGCCCAGATTGGTAGCAAAGGATGCAAAGCCATCACGCATTGACCAGGAATCCCAACCCATGCTTTTCGAGCGCTGGACAAGTCCTTCGTCATCTTCACCTCTCCGGCGCTGGTATAGTGCACCGAAAAGGCGGATGCGAAAATATTGTTCATCAGGGATGAAATGGCATTGCAATACATACTCGCAAAGATCTTCGGCATTCAAAGAAGCGCCTAAAAAAGTGCCGCGAAATGTGCCTGCAAGCAACCTTTCATCGGCATAGCAGTCATACCCCTTGGCCGAAGCAACAAGCGCGGCGGCGTAAGCAGATTCGCTATGATCAAAAAGCGTAATCCGGGGCAGAAAACCATTGCCTTCAACAAACGCCTGCACCGCTTTATAGCGATCCGGCTTTGGCATTGTATAAATGCCTCGGCCCGTTTCTTTTTGGATGTAGTAATCGATATAGCGGCGCAGCCATTCCGATGACTCCGATGCATCAGAGTCAAAAAAAGAATTGTTCAGCTCTTCATCACTGAGCGGCATGATATCATTCTTAAAATCAAGCAATGTGCCGCGGCTCTTTAATGCTTCGCGCTTCTTGTGTACATAGCGGTAATCACGCCAGTAATTGGCCTGCGCCGCTGAACGGCGAACTTGTTCTTGATATTTACTCATGTGCTGTCCTCATTTTTGAATATGAAGTCAGCGAGGCCTCGCAAATACTTCGGTTTGGTTGTATTGACCGAAGAAATGATGGCATTAATGTGTAATGTCGAATAGAACAGCATGTGGGCGCCAACGTGTCACTCTGTGGTCACTTCGTCGCAATGTTCATAAAACATCGAACTAATGAGATAGTATTCGAATGCCTCTTCCACACCCCACAAAAAATTTCACGGTAAAAGAGGAATATGACACACGGCGGCGTAGAAATATCTGGTATATAATACAAAATTATAAACGTACTCAGGTATCAGCTCGAAAATTCTCACTTAATATGAAGAGAAGATACTTAGATGCATTCGGCCTTGGACAAGCGCCTTTAGAGAATGGAACTGGCAATATCTCAGTCAGATTAGTCAGAGATACGCAGAGGCGGAAATATTACAAATGGTCTGAAAAAGAAGCCATAGAAAGGATAGAAGACCCGACTTGGCGATTTCTCGACAGATTCTCGCAGCTTATTCTAGCTGATCTAAATCTTGGGGTGGTTCCAGCAATATTCGATTTCTTCAATTCTGAAGATTGTGTCCAGAGCAACGCTATTGGTGTCCACTCTGACACATTGTATTTTATTAGGCCAATCGGAGCAGAGGCCGGTCAAAAATCGGGTGTTTTGAAAGTCGGTGAACAGGTAGATAGCCAACATGCGAACGTAATTTTTTGGATGAACACACAGAGCATCTCAGATGTCGATTTAGCAGAACAGGAGTTTAGAGAAGGCAATAGAAGAAACTATATTCTGTGGAAAGGTCTTATGAAATTCCTGCTACCGCTGAGTAGGAAAGTGAACGACGACTATTTGTTTTCGAATCATGACGTGGTTGCAATTTTGCGCGAATACGGCAGCAATCAACCTGGCTCTTTGATTATTCGAAATCTCGCTGAAATCAAGCCAACGTCGACTCAAATCTGCTTGTTCAAAACACCTCATGCGGAACTAAAATACAAATTTATCTGTTCAGAAAGCAGCGGTTAATGATGGACGCTGCGCTACAGTTATTCGAGGCAATAGAAGCTGATGATATTCAGAGCGCTTCCGAGTTGCTTCGGACATCACCGTCTCTCGCAAATGCCACCAATGAGTACGGGCAAACCGCGTTCTGGCAAGCATCTAGCAGGGGCCGCATCGAACTTGTCCAGCAAATGTTGAATGATCCTATAGCTTCCATTTTAGAGCCGCTCACTCCTGATCGTTGGTCGCGTGATGCTCTAGACGCGGCGGAAGCTTACGGACACAGAGACATTGTTGCCTTGTTGGAACCGGTTTTCGAGGTTGGTATTTATCCGGAGACACCACTTAAGACGGAAACGCGAATGCAGCGTATGTGGCTTGGGGTTGCAAGTCTGAAGGATACTATCTTGTATGCTTTAGAAGCCAGCAGACCATCATGGGGGGTTGTTAGCGTCGGCTTGACAGTACTTATCGCCGCTGTGATGCTGACATTGTGGTTTTCTGACTATTCTCCGCAGAACCCGCAACGATACATTGCACAAAATATTGAGGAAAAGCCGATTAACGATGCGGTGCTAAGCGCAATCGGGGGCAATCGCACCAATTATGTGAAGTTAGAAGACCTGGTTGAACTCATACGCAATGATAGATGGGATGATATAACAATTGAAAAAATTATCGTTGCTCCTGCACCGGGAAAAATGGACAGATTGACGATTAGGTGCATCATTACTTTGACTAAAGATACTTTTTCAACTCAATGGGAAACATCTGTTTTAAATCCAAGTGCAAATTCACCCCAAGTAGAAACTGATTTCGACGATATGGTTTTTAAGTATAGATCCACAAAAATAGATGTAATTAATTATGCCATAAACTTTTGTTTTAATTAGACAATATTCACTCAATTTTACTTAAGTAGATACTTTATGATACCATTGCATATTAGGTATATGTTATGGATAATATTAAAAAAATATTTGAAGCCGTCGAGTCTCAGGATGTTAAGGAATATAAACGCCTTCTGGATGAAGATCCAACGTTGATCAATCAAAGAAACGAGCATGAACAAACCGTGTTCTGGCATGCTTGTGTCCGCCTTCCCTACGAAACCATCGAGCAAACTATTGTTGATGAAAAAATCAGTAGGGTTTTGGACGTGGATCTTTGCGATCGCTGGGGAAGATTCCCTCATGATGCCGCCGAAGCTTATGAACGGGAAGATGTCGTGAAGCTTTTATACAAAGTGGGACGAAAGGACTTTGACCCCGGAGAGCCTTAAGCGCGCCTGGTTTTCAAGGTAGGGCTGCTGCAAGGGAGTTGAAGAAAATCAATGAGTCTACGAACACACGTGAAACTACATTGCAGAAGAGCCAATAATGGCATTACATTAGCTAAACAAGACGGATAGTTCTGTTTGAAACCACAGTATCTTCGTTTATCCCATTAACAAACGGAAATTCACCGCCATTATAGGGCTGGGAAGAGTTTGTGATTAAGGCTTGCATTAGAAGCCCTCTACAAACAGCAACTTCGGAACGAACTTGTAAGCGCCGGAACTGGTGCACTTGTCCTGTTCCTCGACAGGCTTTTCCGACTTGCATAAAGCCCGCGCGTTTTTCTGTAATTTTCTCAAGCACTTTAAAAAAGCGCTTTCAGCTTCCTGAAAGCTATTGACGGTTGCCGGGCAGGTAGGAATATAAGTGTCAAAGTCTCCGGACTGGTTAAGTATGACTGCAGCAACGGAGTATTGAACAGGATTGGCGGACATATCAGGCATAGGCAGTGCCGTCTCCTTGTCACTAGGAAATGTCACGAGATAAGTTTCATACTCAAAAAATGTTGACAGGGCTTGCGAACGGGCCATTCGCACAAGCAGGGTGGCAATAGAAACCGTATTGTCCGGCAGTACACTCAGCACGAAATCTTGTTGTGGTTTGAACTTTGTATGCTCAGCTACCTCAAAGATGATCGTTGAAAACTCATTCCAAGGATTCATAGCTTGCTCCTTGAAAATTATTTGTTGCTCGGTCTTAATCTTACAACCTAACATCATGAGAGACAAACAACCCAGCATCAAATAGCCCAATATTTTCATTTGACGCTTTCGATAGAAATTGGTGCGTATAACTTCAAATATCATCACCGTAGAACAATTGTTACAGTTCTGTTTTGTGCTTCACCTGCCTTATCCGCAATCGGACGTTCACGGCCATATGACACCACTGCTATTTGGGATGGGTTAACTCCTTGCCTCATGAGATAGCTAGCAACAGCCGTGTTCCTGTCTGCTCCAAGGCGCAAAGTAGCCTCGCGCGTTACAAATTCACCTTCTTTATTTGCTGTACGTCCTTGAAGAAGAATATGCGCATCTGATGCTCTTACAATTTTGCGTGCTAATGTACTCAACTTTATTTGCGCGGTTCTGGATAAGATCGAGACGCTCTCCTCGAAAAAAACCTGCTCAAGAAACTCCAACTTAGCTGTTTTTTGAACTACGGGTGCCTCCTTTTGAGACGGAGACGGAGCGGCTTGTTTTTTTTGATAATCTGACCCAATTGCACGGGCAGCAGACACACCACCGTACCGACTACTGCAATGTAGTTTGCCATTAGCTAAATCACTAAACGCCCCCCAAAATATATCATTCAGAAAAACATTAACCTGCCTGGGTCGTAGCCGTTGACGGGCTAAACGTCCAACCGGTTCCAATGTTAAAACGCCGTTTGCATAATCATAAATATCTTCCCATTTCTCAAGCTTTGCATCGAACCTCATTTCAGCCGCTTCTCCGCCATGGCCGTCATCATAAAACCGCGTACTGAGATTCTCTGCTACTGCAACGCGGCCTCCATAGCTCAGCGTAAAGCCATTATATTCTGTCTGTTCATCTTTCCCCAGTCTCGGTGAACTCTCAGAATCGGTGAGATCATCTGGACTTTCAACAACCCCGGGCTTGAAACTCAAGGCCATGAACACACTATAAGATTCATCCTCATTTTTTATGCAGTCAACGGTTGCATAAACATCAGAAACGACGTCATGCGGAGACTGAACACCACCTAATGCCATAGATGAGCTACCGCTTCTTCGCCATACTAGGATGTCAAGGGTGATGGCATTTGCAGTTAGTAGCTCGTTCTTTTCCAAATAAAGCATTTCACCTTTATGGGTTTGTGATGCCTTGAGCAGAATATCAGATTTAATCCCCATGCTCCCCAGATGATCAACGATAAGCGCTGAATAGTATTGGGTCTTGGCGGTCTCATCTTTAAGCTTTAGTTGTTCTGCTTTGCTCTCCAGTTTCGGACCGATTTCATCTGATGCAAATCCGCGTCCTTCATAATACTGGTGTACACCAAGGCTTCCTCTTTTAGATGGGCCGTTCATCACGCGGTCAGCATTAAACAAAGTCAATTGCCTAGAAACCCCGCCAAAAAAGGCATAGGCGCACGCACTTTCACATTGCCCTCCACCCCAGCCTTCGGTCCAGGGATCATCGTGATACGCAGAGTCATCCTTTGATACCACTCGTGCAAGCGCAGTATTCAGACGCATATCGCGAATTATACGCCCCAGCTCCATACCTGCCAGAACATCGCCTCCTTTGCTGTGAAAACCCACCGTTGTGATTCCGGCCTTGTGCAAGTCACATATACCCTGCTCTTTACATTTCTTAGATAGAAATTCTGAAAACCTAGCAGGTGTGTCTTCCTTAATGACACCCTCGGCTGCTATCCAAGCGGGCGTTAGGCCACTAGGCACCAGGTGAAATTCCATTTCAGATACGTTTGAACTACCTTCCCACACAACGAACGACAGGGCAGCGATACCCAACACTCCAAAGACTGCCATGATCTTTAAAAATCTCTTCACTACAATCCCCTATACCGCGTGCATACAATACCGCATCACATGCACCCGCAATAATTAAATAACCACATCCAAGATACGCTTAGCTTAGCAACTTAAGCACGAGGAAATCAACTCTCCAACCCTGCCATAACGCTTTATACCCGCGCCGTTTCGAAAATTTGTACGAAGCCGGTTGTGTTTTTCGCACGTTGGCGCGGTGAACTGGCCTTGTACCGTTTGGAGCGTGCAGCATGAAGAAACAAATCCAATCCCCGTTTGCGGGTGGTCCACGAACCCAAGAAGATACCGACGAGAACGGCCAGCCGCGCATTACAGTATGGCTTACGGCTCTGACACCTCTACATGTCAAAATTGCTGACAGGCTGGCGGTTGCGTGCGCCGCAATGGTCGTCTGCGCCGTGCCGTATGGCATTTTCAAAATCGGTGAGGCTTCACTATGGCAGTTTGAGACACAGCAACTTTGGTTGCTCGGCGGAGTACTGGTTGCTCCTGTAGCTGCCTATTTTGGTGTGAAGCATGGTTTGTACGATGCTTTCAAAAACACCGTAAGCGTGGTGTTCACGCCAGAGCATTTCGTTGTGAAGAGCGCGCTTGGCGAGAAGCGTTTTGATCGAAACCAGCCGCATAGTTTCGCACTGTACCCGCACGATAAAACCAAACGTGAAGAAATCGTCCTTTCATACCGTGAAAGCAAATCCGCCCGTCGCTGGTGGCAAGGCGCACGGAAGCGATATTACGGGCGCTCTGGTGTTCTGTCCTTCACCTACTTCGATCAACGCAATGATATTCGCACGATTTTTGGTGCACAGGATTGCCGAGACTGCCTAACCCGGCTTACGGCATGTAGTCAGGTGATGGACCGCTATGCATTTAAAGGCGCTAAGCAAGCGCTAACGCCTGAAGGCGACTGGTCATCGCAGTCCGGCGATCTGCACTCAGTGTAATATAGGAGAGTTAATATGCCCGAAAAAACCAGATCAAACAAAGCGCCCGATATTGGAAGGGAATTCGAACGTAGTTCAGCCCCGAACAAAGCACTACCGGATTATTCGCTTGGCGGAACGGCCCGCGCAGAAATAGCAAACGTACAAAATCACGAAGCCACTCTGGATAAGCATGACCAGAAATGGCTGCGCGAACGCGATAGGCTTTCAAATAGTGCCATGTCCATACCAGAGTTCAATTTAGGCTCAAAAGAACACCGAAACCTGCTTGGTGAATATGAGGAAAGGCGCGGTGAGTGGTATCACCAGCAAGCCGCCATCAACATCCATTTTGGAAATCTGAAAAGTGAAATCCGCGAAAACGGCACCACCCTTTCATCCGCTTTCGAAAAAGAACGAGGTGTTGAATTCAAAGTCAATACGCCCGGGGTAAATCGGAAAAGGGAGCGTTAGAGACGCCGAAGCCCACAGAACCAGTGTGCTACACCCACGAGGAATCTCTTCTTCGGGCTTTGGTATCCAAGATGCATCTGAAATTTTCAGATGCATCTTTTTACTGCAAATGAGGCAACCAATATGGACCAACTTATTGCTGCTTATCGTAAAGGCGATCTCAAACTTGTCCGAAAAATACTGTTCGTGCTCGCCGCAGCTTCTGCGCTCTTCACCTATGGCGGCGCCTCTTTGGACGCACTTACTTTTGTTGAAAAAGCGCGTTCAACTGTGTTTGCCGTTGCCAGCGGCTGCGCGATTTACCTGATATGGGATTTGGCCATAAAGATCGTGCCTGCGCTTATGGAGTCTTGGAAAAAGGCTCTGGGCCTGGTCGTTATCTTGTGCTGGTGCGTCATCTTCTTTTTCCTCAGCAGTTCTTTCAATGCTGCCTGGCTCAAAGGGCGAGATGCGCAGGAGCTTCATCAATCTCGTTACGTCGAGGGTATGGGGGACGTACTCGATGCAACATTCACGCGCGCGCTGAGTGTCGAAAGCGTTAGTTCCGATTTGCGTCTGGAAGCTGCGCGCTACAAAACCGCTGCCGAGCAGGAATTCAAGATTGGTCTGTATTCAGGCAAGCCCGGACCCGGCGCGGTTTTTAACGCTCTGGGTGCAATTCAAAAGCGACTTATCGACCTTGATGATGAAGTGGCCGACTTTATTGAGAGATCAGGCGCGTTGAATGAACAGGCACGGCACCGGCTCGAAACAGTTCGTAAAATTGCCACATCCAGCAAATCTACAATCAAGCGGATGCGTGACATTGAAACAGAATCTGATGCTCTTCGCGCCAATCTGGCCCGGATGGATAGCGGGAACCTTACCGCCTCTATCGCCCGGACGCTAGAATCTCTACCGGGTGAAGTGGACTTGCAGACGGTGTATTCCAGCAATCGGCAACTGGCAAAGCGTCAAAGGCAGGCACTCGATAAGGTCCGCGCAGACATAGAGCGGACGAGCGGGAAGCTGCGCGCCTTTATTGACACATCGAACGCGCAGAACGCACCCCGGCTTCCGGCTTTTGAAAAAATGACCGCCGTACAAGCCGTCAAACACCACTGGGAGAGCTTTATCCCCTTTTGGGCGGGCAGCATAGCTTTGGACATTGCCCCGCTGGGCGTTGTGATTTTTCTCATGATCGGCATGTCGGCCAGAAGCCGTGAAGAACTAGCGTGGAATGACATCATGCAGCTAACGCTCGAGGACGTTGCCCGATCAAAGATGGGCAGTGAGGCACAACGTCTCATCGGAATTGATTCCGAGAGTGCCAACAGCATCAACCGCAAACTGCTTGGCCGTGAAGCCAGAAAAACAGAAGAAGAGGAAGATGTGTGATGATTATGCGGTTTGCACTGACGGTGAGAGATTTTGGCCTGGATTTACTGGTCGCGATATTCCTGCTTTGGGTCGTTTTTTTGGTGTTGCTGGATCTTGGTGCCTTTGTTGTGACAGGCAACAACACACCGACACCAGAGATCGAGGAAACACCAGTTCCCCATGATTCTCAATCGGGGTGTGTCGCCATCGATGGCATTAAAATCTGCGATTAAAAACAGGAGTTCGAGCTATGACATTTTCCCGCAGAAACTTTCTTTTAGGGTGTGGGTGCACTGCAGTTCTTGGGATCAACAGACACGCACTGGCCGACCCTGGTGATTTATTTTCAGGCAGAATTTGTGCTAAAAATAGTGAGCCAAATGTCGATGGCGTCGTCAATTACGGCACCCCTAGCCCCGAGGCCGTGAAGGTCACCACATGGTTTACCGATGTGGTTGGAATTCGTCAGAATTTCCAAATTCTGGCCGCCGACTTCACAGGAAACATGGAGAGAATGGCGGCATTTGCAACTATAAGAAAAGCTCAGCGATTTATCGTTTATGACCGAGCAAACTTTACATGGAAAAATGGGCGCACAAACTGGGTCGAAGTCGGGATTATGGGCCATGAAGTCGGTCATCATATTGCCTCTCACGTCTTTGCTAATGAGTATTCCCAGCACGAGCAGGAACTTGAAGCGGATCGATTTTCAGGCTTTGCCATGGCTAAACTGGGGGCGACGCTTGATCAGGCGCTCTCAATGGGTAAGGGGACACGCGCGTCAAGTGCAACCCACCCCTCAGCAGCCCAAAGCAGAATTGCTATCGAGTCAGGCTGGAAGCTTGGGCGGAAAACAAAGGAACCGGAAAACAACGCATGCAAAAGCGGCTGGCTCAGCGATGAAAAAGATGTAGACGGCTCCGCATGCCGTATCGTGAGAAGCTGCAAGGGCAACCAGGAAACAATCCGGCTGGCCTGCAAAGATTACGACGACCGCTGGCGCTGGATGCGTTGAGTAGGTGCCGCTTGTTTTCAGCGCTTCTTTATCACTAAGCGTGGAAAAACCAAACCTGTATCTTTGCGGTGCAAACTGTCCACCTTTTCCAGAACACTTTTTGTTTTGCTTACTTAATGGTAGTGCCCGTCGCTCGCCGTTCTTTGTGTCCTCTAATCGAATAACGTTTCGTTCAAAATCCACCTGCCGCCACCCCGCAGTTTAAATCTTGTTCTGATACAGCCGTTGCAACTCGTCAGGCTGGATACACAGGTATTCAAGCGTTTGGGCTTCGCTGCTATGACCGAAAGCCTTGGTCAGCAGTGACAGCGGTTCGTCATGCTGCACCCGTTGCTGATACCCCCACGTTTTACGCAACGTATGGCTGCCAAACCGCCCTGCCAATCCCGCCTCTTCACACCAACCCTTGACAATCTTGTGCAAGCTGCCTGCCAGTAGCGCCCTGCCCGTCTTGTGTGACCAGAACAGCGACGCACCGGCCTGCGAATTCGGATGGGCCGCAATGCAGCGCTGCACGGCTTCAACCGCATATGCGTTGAGCGTCACCCGGCGATACTTTCCCGTTTTGGGTTCCCGAAGCGCAAAGGAATCCCCTTCACGCAATTCAACAACATGACCAATTTTGATCAACACCAGTTCGCTTGCCCGAAAAGCCGTATTAATACCGAACACAAACAACGCCCAATTACGCGGGTTGCGCTCCAGCATCGACTTGATCCGCTTAATGTCGGCGGGATCAAAAATCGGCTCAATCTTGCCGGACGGCCCTTTCGCAGAGCGATTGGGGCTGTGTGAAGTCTCTGTTTTCACTGTAAAAAACACCGAACCCAAATGCTAACTTTTACACAGAAATTAGGATGCGGTGAAAAACCATTAACTTTCAGAGGTTTCCCCATCGCCGAGTACAAATATAATATTTCATAACCTTTATGGAACTTCAAGTTAAATAACTATAAATATAATAATGCTAACTTCTGTGTAAAAATCAGTATTATCATCAATATGTAAAGTATTAAAATAAGTAAAACTTGTAAACTGACTATGGTAATGCTATAAATAACGCATAAAAATAAAGGGTGTGTTCGCCTCACATATAAATTATGGGCTGAACACAATGGAATTAAGCGTATTAAGAAAGAATTTGTTGAATAAATTTGCCGGTGCCGCGATGATGGGCATAATGGCGATTGCGCCTGTCACCATGATGGGTACGGCTCATGCAGGTGAAGCGCAACCAGCTCAAACGTCCACAGAACCCGGCACAACGCTCACAGAAGAACAATTGCTCCAAACAGCATCCTATACAGGGATAGAAATTCTTAGAGACGCAGATCGTCCGGCGATAAAGTGGGCGAAAGAAAATCCCGGTATAGCCGTTTCTGTGTATTTAGGGCAAGAATCACCAATAACGCCAGATCAACTTATGTCAGCATTAACTCAAGATATTAATGGAGAAGGAGTCGAGAATGTTTCTTTCTTCTTTGAACAGCATGACGCACCCGGAACCGCATTAAGATATAGATATGGGTATGCGGCAAAGGGACCATTTAACCTTAATACCGCTAGACCAGAGGCCCGCAAAACTGCCCAAAAGTATCTGTGGCTGCAAAGAAATCCGCAGTTCTCTTATAATAACGAAGACTAAGAATTCATAAAATCGACAGATACAGTAGAAGCGCCCACGCCAAGGGTGTCAGGATCATTCGAGTCTTGGGGCTCTAAACCTGCGGTTTGTTCCTCTTCCAAGACCTCACCAGCTAAACCTTGTCGAGCTGCCGTCCCACTTTGGTTGTATTCTTCGATTAGTCGCTGACGCTCTTCGTCAGAAAGCGATGGGTTGGAAAGATCCTGCTCTAGCTTTTGGAGCCTTTCGCGGTCAAATTTAACCTGCGCCCACTCTGAGGCCCGTGGGTCGTCTTTATATTCTTCTTTTATAGATCCGTCCTCATTAAGCATCTCTTTCATGAGCGCGACCTCAAGCCTTTCGCGGTAATCATCCATAGACTCACCTGATTGGCGCTGCGGAATATCATCTGGATCAAGTATCTCAAGGGCGAATTGCTCACGCCAATCTTCACCGAATGTTTCTGCGTAGCTCTCTTCTGTTTGCTCCATTGCAGCACCAAGATCAGAAATTTGTCTGTTGATACCGTCCATCAACGCTATGTGCATGACCATATCAAACATCTTGGGGGTTTTACCTTCAGACATACGTTTCAACATCTGTTTGTTGAAATTCTGGAAGGCGCTGGCGCTCTTGAACTGATAGCCCGCGACAGAGCCGCCCAATTGCCCCATTTGCAGGGCATTTTCTTTAAAAGCCGCATGCTTGCTGAATATACGAGCAATTTCAATGTCTGAAATAGCCTCACTGACCACCTTAGAAAGGCTACCGGACTCTATGTCTTCTGCTGCTCTTGTGTATTTATCGGTGCCATTTAACACTATAGTCCCCTATTCATACGTAGGCCTTTGCCTACTCGAAATTAACTTGGGACAAGTGTAGCAATTTATGGTTAAACCGCTGTAAAGTTTGGATAAAACTTTAGTAAAATTGTATCAATTAGGGTCTCGTTAACTATTCGATCTGACCGCGCATTGCCGAAGTATTTCATCTATTCGGAATCTGGTTTGTCAGGCAGTGAAGCCAGCAGGTTTACGGTGAAATTGAACAGCCTGGCTTCAGCCGAAAGAGTCTGAGCATTTTTCCACGCGTTTATGACCGCAACACTCAGACCGGTCGGCGGATACTCAGCGATCTTCATCAGCTCAGACGACCCGATACCTGTGCGCTCAAACTGCTGCTGAAGCCTGCGCCGCAGATGCGGGGTGATCTTGATGTAATCATCTTGCCACGGGCGATACGGTGCCTTCGATTTAATTGGTGGTTCAATCACGCCGCGCTTTATTGTTGCAGCCTGAGGCCGGGCATCAGGAAGCTCGGTCAGGGTCGCCATTACCTTTGCCCATGTGGATGCCGGAACGCTTTTAAATGTCTTAGACTTCCAAATGCCAAGCACATTGACCGTCAGTCGTTTCCCCTCGCCAGTACAGGCCCGCGCCAATGCGCTCAGCGTAATACCAGTTCGATCTAGCTCCCCAAGAAAGTTCGCATGCATTTTTTTAGTTAGAGGAACATTGCGCTCTTTTCGCTTGGGTTTCGCGCGGACATAAGGCTTCGCGCCAGGCGAGGTGGGTGTGTCATCGGTAGTCGGAATCCGTTTCATAGGCCCAGACTAAGGTTTGATCTCTTGGCCCGCTAATGTCGAGGCCGTATGCGACCAGATTATCTGTGGAAATCTCGGCCATTTCAAAATTTTATAATTTAATTTTGGAGAGCGAAGCACCTACTTTCTACCAATCTGCACTTTTGATTTTCGCCAGGGCGAAACCCTAAACGATGCGCAAATCATAGAGTCTGTCAAATGTTACCGCGCTTTCTAGATGCATCCAAAAGACATTGCTGCAGAGCTAGGTGTACATGAAGAAACGCTGCGGCGTCGTTTTCGGGAATTGCAAAAAGCAGGACTAGACGAGCTTTTTTGTAAGCCGTTGTAAATGGATGTTCTGGATAGGCGATTTTGCCAAATCTATGATCGCTAGCCAAATCGCTAGCCATGCCAATGTTTTGTTTCAAAACCCTCTGAAAATGGTCGGAGTGGAGAGATTCGAACTCCCGACCCACTGCTCCCAAAACAATATTTACAACTTATTATAGTATAACATGTTTCAACATGATATGATTATAAGTATTACTCAGTATTAGTTACAGCAAAAGAAAGCATCCCATATTGAACCATGTTGTTTCATTAAATAACCCTTCAATCGCTAGCCAAATCGCTAGCCAAAAAAGGGAGGAAATTTCCTTTACGGACAAGACCATAAAGTATCTAAAGCCATCAGACAAACGCAGAATAGTTTGGTCAACAGGTAATAGCGGACTTGGCTTAAGAATAAGCCCGAATGGTCGAAAAACATTCATTTACATGTACAAGTTCGAAACAAGAGATCGCATGATCTCCTTAGGTGTGTATCCAAAAATGAAACTTTCCCGAGCATTGGAGAAGTACGCAGAGTTTATGGGTCTTGTGGAGCGCGGGATTGATCCGGGCGATAAACATGTCGATGACCATACAAGAACCAGACAAGCCCCAACAGTAAAACAGCTTGCCAACAGCTATATCAAGAAATACGCCAAGATTAATAAGAAGACATGGGCAGAAGACGAACGAATTTTGGAGCTGGATATAATTCCCCAATTGGGAGCAATGAAAGCATCCACAGTAACCAAGAAACATATCATTGCACGTATTGATGAAATCGTTGCAAGAGGTGCCCCTGTGTCTGCCAACAGGACTCTCGGCGTTGTCAAAGCAATGTTCCGGTGGGCTGTTGATCGGGACCTTTTGACGGCTTCACCCTGTGATGGTGTGAAAAGGCCGTACAAAGAAAAACCCAAAGACAGGTTTCTAAGGCTCGACGAGGTTAAAACCTTTTGGGCCCGTTTACCAGACGCCCCCATGCATGGACACACTCAACTGGCGCTGAAACTCTTACTCGTGACCATGCAACGTTCTAACGAAGTTCTCGGGATCAATATCAAAGAGTTTGATCTGGTCGCCGAGACGTGGATTATCCCATCCGAGCGAGCAAAGAACAATCAGCCGCATTTGGTTTCCCTCTCCCCTCCAGCCATTGAAATAATAAATGAACTGCTTCCGCATGCTACGGATGACGGTTTCCTATTCCCCGGGCGTTGGGATAATACACTCATGTCCGAGACAGCCTTATCACACGCAGTCAGAGATAATCTCGAGTTTTTGGGGCTAGAGAAGTTTACGCCTCATGATTTAAGGCGTACTGGCTCAACTTTACTTGGGGCTTTCCGCGTCTCTAGGTTTGACCGTGAGAGAGTACTCAACCACGCAGATAGCAGTATTGGCGCAGTGTACGATATCTATGATTACGAGGACGAGAAGCGTGCAGCGCTGAACCTATGGGCGGACATTATCCTCAAATGCGCTGAGTCGGACGGCAGCGTGAACGAAAAGGCTCTGAAAGCCAAACTCAAATATCGGGACTATTTTGAGGACTAACCCAACCGGTGGGATCGGCCAGCCAGTCTTTAACGTCGCGGATACGGTATCCAACACGTCCATCTGAGATTTCTTCAGGCTCGGGAAACTCTCCGGCCAACCGCTTGCGATGTATAGCCGTCCTGCTCAGACTTGTCGCCGTGATAACCGCTTTCTCATTCATAAAAGCATTGAGCTTTAACAGAAGCTCCGGGCTGGGTTGTCGTATGGACTTATCAGCATCATTCTCCATCATCACCACTCCTTCATAAATATTCTATATCTCATAATCCCGGGCCGCCGATCTGTAAGGACCACCGCTATGAAGTGTTTTGACTTCCGTTCCCAACGGGTCGCGGCAAAGCACTTCATCCCCAAAGCCATTCGTCGGTGTCACATAAATTGTAATGTCGCGGACATACCGGACTGCAAAGCGGTCTTCCATTTGTTGGGTTTGCTCAAATATCGCCTGACGTAGTGCTGGGATCGTCATTTCTCCTGTGATTTTTATCTTCATCCAGCCTCCCATAATATGGCTTAACTATATATTTACATAATACAACCTTAAGTATTAATAATTGCTTTAAAATACCCTATAATTTCGTCATAAAGTACGCTGCTTTGCAGCAATCAGCGCGGCTTTCCGTCAACCAATCCCGCTTCTACTTCCAGATGAGTGCTGAGCGCTTAAATGCTTCGCGTGATCCAGTACTTCCCAATGTTTCTTGTGTCGGCAGTGTACCTGCCCGCTTCCTATCGGGCTGCCTTTTCGTGCTTCTCAGGCATGGGGCGGTGAAAGCAGAAAAGGTCCCGATGTTTGGGGCTTACGCCGAAAAAAGGAAACGAAAAATGTCCAAGATCATCACAGTGTATGAACTTCAGAATCTCACTCATAGCGAGCTATATGGCTTGCAGCGCAAAACCCGCAATGAGCTTACACGCAGCGTCCCCGGCTCCGCCGAACGGCGCAACGCACTTGCAAGTCTTGAAAATATTACCGGCGTGGTAAATAGCCGCGCAATGAAGCCTGCTTTCAAATAGCTATTTTTAAAACCTACCAATACCCTTGCCTTTTCACGGCGAGGGTTGCGCGAGGAATCAATTGACCGCGCGCTGCAATGCTGCTCTCCATGACCAATCAGCGTTCAAAACAACCCCAAACAGCCCCAGATAATGCCTCGCTTTCGGTCCATGATCCGGCGCTGAACGAAGTAGTAAAATATTTTGCCGAGTGGTTGGCAGAACGCGACTTTGCCCGTATAATTGAGAACGAAGATAGAACATCTCATGACTATGCAAGGCGAAGGAACCGTCCATGAATACCGTTGCGATCTATGCCCGTTACTCAACGGACATGCAGCGCGAAGCCTCCATTGAGGACCAGATACGCTTATGCACGGAGCGCGCAGAGAAAGAAGGCTGGCAGGTTGCAGGCTGCTATAGCGATCACGGCATTTCCGGTGCAAGCCTGATACGCCCGGGCGTGCAAGGGCTTCTCTCTGATGCACGAGCGCATAAATTCGATATCGTGCTGGCAGAATCCATAGACCGCCTCTCTCGCGATCAGGAAGACATTGCCCATATCTATAAGCGCATGGGCTTTGAAGATGTTCGCATTGTCACGCTTTCCGAAGGCGAGGTGAATGAACTGCATATCGGCCTTAAGGGCACAATGGGCGCACTTTTCCTTAAAGACCTGGCTGACAAGACGCGCCGGGGCATGCGGGGCCGCGTAGAAGCCGGTAAAAGCGGCGGCGGCAATGCTTATGGCTATGATGTTGTGCGCAAAGTTGATGCAAACGGCGAAGCTGTGCGCGGTGATCGAAAGATCAATGGAGTTGAAGCCGGAGTAGTCCGGCGCATCTTCAATGAGTATGCCAACGGTAAATCGCCGCGCGCCCTTGCCCATACGCTGAACAATGAAAAAATCCCTGGCCCCTCGGGTAAAGGTTGGGGGCCAAGCACGATCAACGGCAACCGTCATCGCGGCACTGGAATTCTCAATAACGAGATTTATATTGGGCGGCTGATCTGGAATCGTCTGCGCTATATCAAAGACCCTGAAACCGGCAAGCGGGTTTCGCGCCTGAATGATAAGAGTGAATGGGTCATCCATGATGTACCGGAACTTCGAATTATTGATCAGGATCTATGGGATCAGGTCAAAGCGCGTCAGGGTGCGCTTAAAGCCTGTATTACAGGTAAGAACAGCCCCGGCATGTGGGACCGCCGCCGCCCGCGTTATTTGTTCTCTGGCCTGATGAAATGCGGTGTATGCGGCGACGGCGCTATACAAGTCAACTCGGAGCGGATCGGCTGCGCTGCTGCGCGCAACAAAGGCACCTGCGATAACCTGCTGACCATACGCCGAGATGATCTTGAGGCATTGGTGCTGGATGGCCTTGGAAAACACATGATGGACCCGGCCCTCACAGAAGTCTTTTGCCAGCATTATGCGCAGACAATGAACCGGCTGGTGGCTGAGCATAACGCCACGTTCCACACCAAACGCATTGAGCTGGATAAAATCGGGCGTGATCTGGACAAGCTGGTGCAGGCCATTCTCGATGGTGTACCGGGTAATCAGGTCAAAGCCAAAATGAACGAGTTGGAAAGCCGCAAGGAGCTTTTACAACGTCAACTTCTTGATGTAAAAGAAATGCCGGTTCTGTTGCATCCCAATATGGCAGGCTATTACCGAGAGAAAATTGAGCAGCTACGCGAAGCCTTAAGTGATGAGAATATGCGCGGGCGGGCTGTTGAGGTTGTCCGCTCCCTCATCGAGCGGATCGAGCTAACACCCATTGGCGAAGAGGGCAAACAAGTTCCCTCAATCAGTTTGCAAGGGCGGCTTGCGGGCATTCTTGCGCTTGCTACGGACAAGCAAAAACCGTCCTTTAGGGACGGTTTTGATGACGAGTCTATAAAGTTGGTTGCGGGGGTAGGATTTGAACCTACGACCTTCAGGTTATG
>TARA_R110002124_G_scaffold1933_7_pt1 | contig 61163 bp, 53 predicted proteins | sample TARA_R110002124 | Tara Oceans TARA_R110002124 (sample SAMEA4397445) | marine metagenome | biome: Polar Biome; feature: [SRF] surface water layer (ENVO:00010504); material: water (ENVO:00002006), including particulate matter (ENVO:01000060) such as... | depth 5 m | reverse complement strand
ATCGTCAAGGCCGTCAACGTGTGCTGCCTCGTCTATAACGAGCAATGATAACGCTTCCGAACGACCGGCGTCTCCAGAGGTGGTTCCTGCTTTAATCTGAGAACCATTTGATAATTCAAACGAAGTCTTATTGTCCGTGATGATTTTAGAGATCCTAATCCAATCCGGCAAGTGCTTCATGATTGCTTTTACTTTTTTAACGAGGTTTGCTGCTGTGCCAAATTTGGTAGCAATTACAAGAATATTCTTATCTCGATGAAAAAGCATAAACCAGACAATGTATCCCGCTGAGATTGTGGAGATACCAAGTTGTCTGGCTTTAAGTATAATATTAAATCGATAATCGTTGAAGTCCTTAAGTAGGTCTTTCTGGTAATCGAAGGTTTTAAAGGGAATGAGCCCTCGGAGCGGGTGTGAGATTCGACAATAGTTATCGATGAAAAATTGTGGATCCTTGCCACACTTCACAATCTCTTTAACAATTTCTTGTTTTGAGAGTTTAAAAGCCATTAGCCCTTCTTACGAGTGACGTTTTTTGGTTTTTTTGTTGAATGTTGTGCCAAAAACTTTTTTGTGATATCACGCGTCAAATCTTCTGAAGGTTGTCTATACTCTATAGAATCAACTCCCGATATTTTAAAATGTTGATATGCTTGTACAAAAGTGCGTATACGAGAGGTAGTCTGAACCATAACATCTACATCCCCTTTCTTTGTAAGGGTGACGGTTTTTCCTGTAATCGCTTTGTATTCCTTTTGAAGAAACTTTTTAACTTGATTAATCATACGTTCTTGTTCTTGTTCAAACTTAGGATCCTTAACATCTTTGATAGGAACATCGGCTTGATATGTAATACAAAGAGAATTTCCGTAAAATCTAACCATAAATCCATCGTTAACTCTATTGTCTATGATTGGGTCACCTTCTTCTCTTTTTAAACCAACTTTCCTTGATTTTCCATCATGAGAATAACGTTCATCGTGGGATCCGTCATAACCATGTGCGGCTGCTTGAGCTAGGCCTTGAATAATTTCTAATGTATTTGAACTCATTTCTTATTTCCTTTTTTTCCCCAAGATTTAGGAGCCTGGTTGGCAACTTTGGATATATTTTTTATTCCCCATGCATAATCTTTAGCATGTTCATTTAATTTCTTTTTCATCATTTGGTCTCCAGCCTGTCTTCCACCGGTCCTCTCTTCCTTCTACCCATTTAACATAGCATTTAAAGCAACATTCAAATTTCGTCATGTACACATCATCATTGGATTTAAATGAATAAGTATTACAAACAGGACAAGATCGCTTGGATTCTTCTTTAAGTAGTTTTGAGGGGATAAAAACGCCATGGATCTCTTCTTTGTCTAGATCTTCTGTGTCTGCATCCGGAGAGTATGAATCTTTTAATTGTTCTAAGTATTCTATCTCTTTCTCATCATCCCATTGAGATTTGGGATTCACAACTGTTTCTTTTCCGTATTTCTTTGCTATTGCTTGTTCTACTTTAACGGCGTAGTTTGGGTCTTTGTCTTTCATTATTAATCCATTAAATCTATGAATTTTGCTACACTCTCATAGCCTTCCATATCACCTAGGAAATTCGCCAAGTCTTCGAGATCCATCGTCATAGGAAGCATGTCTTCAACGTCTTGCTTTGCTAGATCGGGCTGAATGTTGGTCCATGCATCCATTTGTTTTATTTTATCACCTATTTTTTTTGCAATCTCTCTTGGAGTTTCTTTCGGAGCAGACTTTTCTGGGGGACCTCCGTATCCCATCGAACCCCAGTCACTGGCTGAGCCAAATCCATCAGCCCAAGAAGGCGAACTGGGGCCCTCTAGAACTATCTCAAGCTCTTCTCTAACAATTCGCTTTAATTGTTCTTTAGTTATTTTCATTTTAAGTCTCCTTCGTCTATCTCAAAATTGCGTTTGGCGTTCTTGAAAGAGTACCATAGTGCAGTGAAATTCTGTTTAGTATTTTCGATCCCTTGTTCTTCCATCTCGTCTGTGAGCCAACTTTTTACAATATCATCAGACCATGTGATCCTGTCCTCAATGTTACCTTCAATATCTTGAATAAGTTTTGCATAAGGCGATTGATCTTCTAATACAGTCCCAAGTTCTTCTTTGATAATTTGCTTCAATTGTTCTTTAGTTATTTTCATTGATTTCCCTCACAGAGTAGTATGTCCCTAATGATGTTCCTGACGCTAGCAAAAAGCCGCCGAAGAAAGCCCACATGGTTTTGTTTGGTTTCATTTGACTTCGAAGAGCCTCGATCTCTTGATCTCGGATCCCCAATAGAGCAGTACTCTTTTCTTTTTCTGTTTCTAACTCTGCTTTTAAATAGTCTATTTCCAGTTGTAATTCCGCTTTTGTTGTCGCAATTGCTAATTCTTTTTGAATCTCGCACTGCTCAACGGACATTTCTTTACCAACAATAATGTTGGCTACTGCTTCATCATTCATTAGGCGGCCGTGAAAGGGTGCTGCTTCGCCTTCTTCAAGGTGAACCATCAAAGGCTCTGCTATCGCTGTAGCAAGCAAGAATAGGATCATTTTCGACTCCACAGAACTTTGCCTTCTACATCTTCTATACGAGCAGGGCTCAAAGGAAAGGCTCCATTATATTTTAAAATACCGGTGCTAGGGAGAATTGCTTCTTCAAAAGCCCGGAACTTGTCTGGGTGTTCTTCTGCAAACAATCTTGCAACCATGGACAATACAGGTGCGTTGCCACGCCCGGGGTCTTCGCTAGTGCGTAAATTTATTCTTGAAGACAATTTTTTAAGCACTTCATCCGGCAACAACCCCTTTAGGTCTTTTTGTTTATAAATAAACATTCCCTTGTTTGGGAATTCTCTGTATTTATAATTGCCATATTTGTTCGTAAACAATTCATGATTCTGTTGCATAAACTTTATAAAATGGGATCCCCACCCTTCGTAATCGATATCGAAATTCTCAGGAGTCAAAGGCGGGTCGATAACAATTATTTTTACAGACTTGCCGGGTCCTTCGTATTCCTTTTCTTTAGTAAAAAATCCACGATCCTCGACATCAGCCAGAGTCGCAGCGTGTTCCAGCGCGTCTTCTTTCTTGGAAAAAACATAAAACCCTTTTCCCTGTCCATAGCCTTCGGCTCGAGGGTCTATTCCTTTGATGAAATCCTTAACGGGCCAATCTGTAGCATGGTAGAATTCCTTAAGATCGGCTCCCTCTTCTTCATTTAAAAATCTATTCCAACTTTCCATTATAAGTTTCATGCTACGCTATCCCCGGGTTCCCCTGTTAAATTTGCCAACGAAATGTGATATTTTCTAGTTGGGCTAGCTCCGCGAGTACCTAAAAAACCAGCCTCTTTTTCTCTCAATGACATGATCGTTGGGTCATCCAACCCAACACCTCTCAGGGCATTAATTATATATTCATCTAGAGCCGCTTGGGTTGGTTTGTCAACGTAGATTAGCCAAGACTTTCTATCCCCAAATGGAAGAACAACTACTTTGTTTTCTAAGCCTATCGAGCCTCCGTACGGAGGTAGGTTTTTCAACATTTTTTTCCACTTGCCGCCGGACAGACCTTCTGGTCTTGCTTTCTGATGGAGTAATGTGATGTGGAGTCTGTCTGATTCCAATGGTCTGGCTTCGGGGTCTTCAATAGATGCTTGTAATTTTAAGGCAACATTCTTTAATAACTCATCCGGAGCCAACTTTACTATGCCTGTGCTCTTTATTTCGTATGCTTCTTCTAAAAATCTATTCCAATTTTCCATTATAAGTTTCATTACTTGTCTCCGGGTGTCATTACAATAATGCCAAATTCATCGGCAAGGATACGATCAATCGTCTCCGGATTCTCTTTATTCTCTTCAACGGCTCTTCGGACTCTCTCCGCTTTAATTAATTGGAGGTGGTCTTCTGATTCCATCGCTGTTTTATTTGCAATCTCTAAAGCACGTTTGTATTTAATGTTGGCTTCGGTTTGCATTTCTGTTTTCTTTTGAGAGGCACCTTCAATCGCATCGGCTTCTTTCTTATAAAGTTCTCGAGCCATTTGTAATTGCGTTTGGAGTGCTTTGACTTTCTTGCCTCCGAGAGCATAAGCCAAAACTATGGCGCCCACAATAACCAGAATTCTCCAGTTATGAAAGCACCATAGTTTTATTTTAGCCCACGTTAGTTTCATTTTTTATATTTCTGTCGGGTTTCATCAGGCATACTGTCAATGAACTCGCTGACATAATAAGTGTCTCCTTCTTCACGAAGCATGGCAAGAACATAATTAATAATTTGCGAGGCCTTTTCTTCATTTGGTGCCTCGGACATAATCATGTCTAGAATCATTTCGTACGGAAGCTCATCGACTATCATCGATCCCGCGGCGTCAATCACTTCATCATACTCATACTCTACTTCCTCATCAGTTAACTGAGAGGAGGAGTCCAATGCTGCTCGGCGGTCTTGTTCTCTTCTGCGTTCCGCTTCAAGTTCTGCTGCAACGCTTGGGTCATCAGGAGTGCTGCCAAAAGATTCTCTAACCACAGTGTCCAGTTCTTCCTTGATGATTTGTTTTAGTTGATGTTTAGAGAGTTTCATTAGCATGCTCCTTTGCAATTAGTGCAAGAACAACACCCACAACAACAACAGCAGTGACTACTATTAAATAAGTTTGCTAGTCTATGTATAAGACCTTTCATTGTTTCTTTATCCTCCGTGCTTCCACGACTTTGCGAAATCAATTGCAGATTGTCCGCCGATGTAACACATCGCAATCATTCCCCAAGTGTCAGGGTCAAGATTAGCCCAGATCATTAGAGCAGTTGCTGTCATAAAGACAAGCAATTTGCGGCTTGCTAATTTCTCTTGAGCGGCATCTAGGATGCCTTTATCATTATTCTTAAGATACAATTCATCTTGGATCATTACTTTCTTTTCTTCGTTCATCTTATCATCTCCCTGTTCTATAAGAAAAAGATATGTTACTCCACATATCTCGAATTTCGTCTGCACTGGCATTGGGGTTTGCTGTAAACCACTGGTTCATTTCTTCTTCCGCATTCCTAGGAGCCGGAGGGGGAGCCTCTACATCGAGCGCTTGGTCCATCTCTTCGTCTCCTTGCGGGAATTTTTCTCCCGGGAAATCCGGACCCATCTCGTTAAGAACTCCAGAGAGTTCCTCTTTGATAATTTTTTTTAATTGTTGTTTAGTCATTTTCATTAGATTTTTACCTTTGCATAGCCATCTGTTTTCTGAATGTCAATCGTCATATCAACAATATCCTTGAGAGATTCGAGATGGGAAACTAAAAGAACCGTTTTGAATTGACTTTTGATCATTTGAAGAAGACGTATAAAACCTTCCATGTGATCTTGATCCAATGCCGTTGCTGGTTCGTCTAGAATAAATAGTTCGCTTTTTGGTAAATTCGTCACTGAAATCAAGGCTAAGCGAATTGCCATCGATGCTATTGTCTTCTCGGCGCCTGAACCCATCGATAATGGCCGAGGATCGTACTTGGGGTGCTTAATGTAAATTTCTAATTTATTATCAACATTATCAAAGAAAACTTCAAAATCCACAATGGTATTAAGAACAGAAGAAATCTCTTTGTTAATAATTGGTAACATTGATTTGATAACCTGATAAGACACGCCGTTTGCATGCATCGCCTGAATATATAAATCGTAAGCGATAAACTCATTTTCCGCGTCATCAATTTGTTTAATGTGTTCTTTGGATTCTTCGATCAAACGACGAGTGGATCCCTCTTCGGACATAAGTTTCATTATTTTTTTGTTACAGTCTTCTAGATGAAACTTTTTTCTGTCAACAGTAATTTTGATAGCTTTCAGGTCTCGCTGCAGGGATTGCAGATTGTCGAACGCTTCTTGATTTTCATAGTAGTAATCGATCTTTGCTTTGATCTCTTCGATCTCTTTTTCCGCAAGAGCCGCTTTACTCTCACTCGCCGAGATTTCCGATTTGATACTTTTGATTTTAACTTCATTTGTCTTTACCTCTCTAAATTTTAAATTGTAATTGTCTAATTCTGCCTTAAGGTATACAATATCAATAGCATTTTTTTCCTTGACAATCATTTCCAAATCATATTCAAAGCCTCGCAGGGTTCGACGAGACGCTTCAATTAAGGTCTTTGCCTCTTCGGCTTCTTTAACGAACTGATTATTGGAGCAATACTCACAGTCTGGGTCATACTCGTGATCGTGAAGTAAATCAATTTTATTTTGATAGTTCGCTATTTCCATCTTATCTTTTCGAATATACCTTTCTATAATTGAAATATCTTCCAAAAGACCCTTGTGTTTTTCAATTTGTTCTTCGCAGGTAGCAATATCAAAGTCTTCAATAAAGGCTCGTAATTGCTGTTGTAAGCCCTCTTGAGCAGTTAGCCTATCGATACCCTTCTCAAATACTTGTGATGTCTTAGAGACTTGTTTTTGCTTCTTTTTAAGAGATTGTTCAAGTATTTTAATATCCACAGAATCAGTTCCTACTGCTGAAATCTGATCTTCGATTATTCTTTGTTCTCTCAACAAATCATTAACTCTAGAAGCATGTTTTTCACACAAGTCGGTCTGATTAGCAATATCTTCTAATATTTCAGATAATGCTTCTTGATTCCATTTTAGTTTTTTGCGCCAATCGATAGAGTTTAGATGTTTTATTACGCCCTTTTTTTCTGCTGAGTCTTTCTTTGCTAACTTATGTTTTTCCTCAAACATCTTAAGGTCAAGAAATTTAGCAAGAATCTCTTTACGTTTTGTCGAGCCTTCATTAATAAAACCAAATGCATCCATTTGGGAAGCCATAGATGTAATCATAAAATCACTATAGTTCCCAAATGTTTTGCGTATAATTTCATCTGTTTCATTCCGCGTAGTGCCATTTTTACTCTCGGGATGATTACCTAATGCATAACGAGTGAAATCCAATTCTGTCTTTACTTCTTTCGTTTCTTTACCTCTTGAGTTCTTTTTATATATTTCAAGGTTTCTAGTGATCTTATAGGTATCATCACCGACTCCGATCTCAAGTTGACACTTAGCTTTCTCGCGATTTTGATTGACGATATGAACATTTTTTCTCTCTCCTTTTGACGTAGTATTAAATAATCCAAATAAAGCAGCATCAATGATGCTAGACTTTCCAGAATAGTTTTTGCCGAAAATTCCAACAAGACCATTTAACTTATCAAAATCAATTTCATTATTTTCGCCGTAGTTAAATAGATTGTTCCATTTCATTTTCTTTAATTTCCAAACAATATTTCGAGAAACATCATCAGAATTTTTTATTTGTTTAGAATATTCACGATTTAATTCTAATACTTTTTCCAGTACAGCCTCCGTTATTTCTCTATCAGAAAGAAACGCTTTGATATATTTCTCCTGGGTTTTTGGATCTCTCATATTTATTGTTTTACCATCGGCTTGAATGGTAGCTGAATCTGAGTATCCCGCTTTGTTGATAAAATTAATCGAATAAGAATTCCATTTTGCACTAGCATAATCACATGCTCGGCGGAGTTTCACTAATGGCAAATTATAGTTCGACACTAAACGCAACCTAGCGTTCTTAGGAACCTCTACCTTTGGCAGAGTTCCATCTTTGTTGATTTCTACCGTATAAAATGGTCGGGGTGAAAGAAACGATCTCTTTCCGACAGTGAAATTATCTTTATCACGAATGTTCCAAAGAAGGTACCCTTTTCTCAGAGACTCGCCGAAGTTCTGCTGAACTGTTGATCCAGCATACCATACTCTTCTATCAGGATCCAAGTGTTGAGTCTTGTGGATATCACCTAGCATAGCAAAGTCGAAATCGCGAAAGATATCAATGTCATCTTCTCCGTGATCTAAATTCCATTCTTCGTTAATCTCACATCCCATAATCGCTCCATGGTAAAGCGCAATGTTTACCATGGATTGATCAGAGGGGGAGACCCAGTTTTCTCGATCGAATACCGAGAGGACATTTAGGCAGATCGAGTCTGTTATCTGAGTCTCTCCAGAGTTCTTTAATAAATGCAAGTCTGGGTGTTGTAGTGCTTCTATGATGGGCGTAATTGCATCTTGACGATTATCATTCTTAAGGTTTCCATCATGGTTGCCCAATATAATATATGTGGGGGCGATGTCTGCGAGATTCTTAAGAAAATCAGCACAAAGCTCAAAATACTCCGGAGAGAGTTGTGTCTTAGTGTGTGCTATATCTCCCGTATGTATAATATAGTCAGGCTTGTCGTTCTCAAGACTTTCATAAATGTCTTTAAAAACTTTTCTATATTCTTCGTGATACTTAAAGTTTCTAATGTGTGTGTCACTAATATGTGCGAAAGTAGTCATGTGTCCTCCGTGCTTACTTCTTTTATATAATATAACCTATTGTGGTTGAGTTGTCAAGTATAATGGTTAATTTTTATTTCTCTTCTCCAATTATAATAATTTCTTGTATTTCTATGCAATTTTCTTCTTGCAAAATTAAACTAGACCACCAACACCCACCTTCATGGTACATGTCCTCTTCGACTGACTCACTGTCTATTAATAGAATTGAGACGGTCATGGACTCTAATTCGTTGCAGACTCCTGCTGTTATTTCAATTTCCGAATGTTCGGTATAATCATAGCAATTCCAGTCGTAGGCTTCAGATGGAATCTGAAAATGAGATGGTTGCTGTTGTGTCTCTTCACACGCCAATAAAAATAATAATGATAACATATATCCTCCATGTTAAAAAGTGGGATTAGAGGGACTTGAACCCTCACGACCTTGCGGTCAACAGATTTTAAGTCTGTTGTGTCTACCTATTCCACCATAATCCCTTATAGGTTTCTTAGTTGTTTTTCAAGCCAATACATATCACCATCGACATCTTCGGCTGTTTTTAGTTTTTCTAGAAAGACTTCTCGGGACATTGATCCAATATCTTCATAGTCTTCTAGATTAATTTTTTTAACCTCGAGATCATACTTTAAGCAAGACCTAATAATCCATTGCGCCTTCTTTTCGGCATCCGGATCAAGAGCCACGAAGATTGGTGTATCGTGAATTGCTAGCGCTTGAAATAAGCGGGAATCCTCGCGGAGCGTTGACCCAAGAATAGGTATAGCATTGTCTCCAATAACAATAGCATCAAAAACACCTTCGACCAATACCACAGGTTCATCCCAGTCAACCATAAGAGAATTAAAGATAATGTCTCTACCGCATGGAGGATTAAGATACCTACGCCCATGCCCAACATAAGAGCGGGCAATAAAATAATTGCAGTCACCATCATTATTGATAGATGGGATAACAATTCTTCCAGCATAACGACCCTCCTTGCAATAGCCAATTTTCCATTTTAAAACCTCATTCTTGTTAAGTCCTCTGGATTTTAGGTATTCCATCGGTGCCTTCGAATGCAATGGTAAGTGTCTATTACATAGTGAGATAAACTCTAAAGGTAAGTCAATTTTTTGAATTGTTTCTTCTTCGTTGATTTCTCTAAAAATATCTTCAAACTCTGTGAGGTCAAGTCTCCCTTGCAATTCTAAATATTTTTGTCTCTGTTGATAACTACCAAACTTTCTTACAAGCCGGTAAATGTTCTTGCTCCGCGCATCACACACCCAACATTTAAAAGAGTTGATCGAAAAATTGACCGACATCTTTTTCTTGTGGTGGCTGCAAAACGGGCAGGTAAATAAGTATTCATCGCCAGCACGGCGATAGGAACCGAGTACGTCGGTTACGATCTTAAGTTTGTTATTCATGTTGTCCTCTCAATTATAATATAACACTTTGAGAGAACTTGTCAAGTTTTTTTTATTTTTTTCTTCTCAATGACATTCTCAAACGAGAACTGCCACTTTTTTTCAAAGCCAACCGGTCAGCAATCGCTTTACTAACTCCGGGAAATTCTGCAAGTTTTTTAGATCTTTCCATTTGAGCTCGGACATTGGGAGATGCTGATTGGTATAGTTTAGTTAATTGATCATCAGTCAGAAGGTGTTTGTTCCGCAACCAAGAGGAGAAGAGATAGTCCTGATTGTATTCGCCTCTAGCCGTAACAAGAAGCGGAGCCCACTCCGGACGAGTGTTGCTAGAAATTAGATTGTTCATATATGCTGCCAAATCTGAACCCAGGCTTGCTCCAAGGTCAGTCAAGTCTTCTCCGGCGTCGGCAGCTAACTTAACCAGTAGGTCTATCATTGCAACATACGAGGAGATCTTACCCGCTTTGGCATTTTTCGCAGTCGCTGCTGCTAGGGCTTCTTTAATATCCTCTAGGTTAATAAATCCTCTCAAATTTTCCAAAGGAAAATTAAACTTCTCTAACATCCCAAAAAGAACCTGAAGGTCTTCATCAAGATTGTTATCAACGGTATTCGTTATCTTATCTGCTATCGCTTGTGGATCCATATAGTTGCCCACTTGCTCCAAGGGGACGCCCGAGGACTCTAGCAACTCTTTCATTTGTTCGAATATTTCAGGACTAGATGTATCCAGCAGTTGACTCATTACTATTTGGACTAATTCTTTCTTTTCTTCTTCCGGGAGTTCTTCTGGTTCCTCCTCGTCTTCCATTATTTCTAGGATTAGTTCTTTTAATTTTGCTTCTGTTAATTTCATGTCAGACCCTCGCTTCTATTAATTAGTAAAAATTTTCTTTATTTCCTCTTCTGAAACGTGATCTGGTATGAAATTGTCAATCGGCTTCCCTGCTGCTAGGGCTTCTCTGAACTCTGTTGCCGAGACAAACTCTTCCTGCTTATAGGAATGTTGGATCTCAACGATGTTTGCGAAGGATTTAAAGTATCCCAAGAAGCCTGCTTGGTAGCCTGTGTCTTTTGACGACATCCCAAGAGAGATTTGATTTTCCGTTTTGTCGTAGTTTTCCTCTGCCCAATCAAACACATCAGCAAAAGGGTTCGTGTAGTGTCCGTTACGGCCCTTTCTGACGCTTGCACGTTGATAGATGACCTTTGGGTTATCCAAGATGCCGTAAAGCCTTAGAACGGCTTCGGCTCGCTCTATGGAGACTGCAAAGGCATCGCCAACTTTTCGCTGGCGTTCTCCGCAGAAAATTCGAACCTCAGATACTTCTGGGTTGTTAATGTAATGCATAAAGAATTTGTAGTGCCCTACGTGGGGTGGCTTAAAGCCGCCGGGTATAAGTACAGTAATCATATCTAAGTGTCCTCCTAGTGCATGATAATATATAATGTAACGCGTTAAGTAGTTGTTGTCAAATCTAAAAGTGAGACAAAGCAACGACAATTGAATCGGCCATGTCATCTGTGCCGGGTTTTGGGTTTCCGTGACGAGTTAGTTCGAACTTAAAATCTTTTGGAAACCTTGCTGCTACCCATTCAATAACTTTTTTCTTTGTGTTCTCGCCTCTTTTAATTTTGATTCCACACTTTGATCTAGCTGATCTTGACGGAACGAGAATTGGAATCATATGAAAGCAGCGATAGGCTGTTAATGAAATCATTCCGTTGAAGCGTTGCAGCTTGCTCATTGTTCCTGCCGTGGTTTTGCCTCCGGAGAACATTGAGAAGGGTTCTTCTATTCTTACTTCCTTTATCTTGTATTTGTGGTCAATCTCTTTTAAGGTATTCGTAAAAAAATCCCAGGCTCTTTCTTCAAAAGGCTCTTTCTTAAATTTTATAAAACCAAATAACAAAAGATTTTGGTTGTCATCTATAACGCAGTATCCAATCTTGGACGTGCTAACATCTAATCCGAGTATCATATATATAATATAACATATTAGGAAGGGTTTGTCAAGTTATTTTCTTTGCTTTTGTTTCTTACAAATCCAATTTCATTTTGAAAGTATATTCAACAGCCTCTGTCTTCTTAAGGGGCTTCGCCAAGGTTGTCACTGCTATGAGGTTATGATTCTTGTCATATATATTAACTTTTGATATGTAAGTTATCTTTTCAAACGATGCTGACGTATGAGAGGCTGTTACAATGTTCTTAATCGCTGTTGATCCTTGGTAAAAAACATCGCCGGAGCCGGTTTGTACATTCAGAGTTTCAGTATAATCTCTATATGTTGGATTATTAGAATGATTTAGTTGTCCTTTTCTAGCATGTGCAAACATTGTCATTGACGTCACATACGAGGTTCCTTTAAAGTTTAGCTCGTAACTAGCCCTGTTCATGTTAGTGCCAGAAGAAGCAGTTCCATCGTTCATTGTTGTACCAAAGTGTAACCATGAAGATGTAACCGGTGAAGAATTCCCAGCAGTTGGGTCTTGTTTATAATGAATACCAAGCGAATTAGAAGGAGCCTCAAGATTATGCGATGCCGTTAGCATTATAATACCCTCATCATATAGTACCAAACCGACAACAGAGCCACTTACACGATTTCCATCATGAATAGATCCTGTAATTTCAATAAGTTCTCCATTTTCATTTATATCAGAACATTGTGCTACTTGTGATCCTGTTAAAATATATTTTAAATTAACAGAACCTTTTTTGATTCTGGAACCAGAATAAATTTGAGGAATAAATATAAAATTGATATCTTCATTTAAAAGATTTCTGTTTGGTATCCCTACCAGAGGGACATGGCCCAGAGAGCCAGTAATACGACCGCGATTACCTTCCAAGACAAAGTGCGGAGAGAGAGATACATATTTATCAGCAACAGTCAATAATGCCGATGCTGTTGCGTTTAATCCAATCGGCATATTATAAGGGACTATATTTGCTGTTGTTAAATCAAATGCATCAAAAGAAATATTTTCTACTCTTCTCGTTAATTTTCTAACAATTCCAACGCTACGTCCATAGCTACCGGTAAGGCCGCCGGGAAGAGTCCTTGCACTGTTAAATTCTTTAAAACGAAATAAACCAGCCTGGCTTCCTATTATAGAATTTTGTGAAGAATATGCTAAATTTTGTGAAAACGAGTCAACAGTGGGGTTGGCCAATACACTTCTAAAATCTTGCCGATATCCCGCCGATGACGAAATCATTGGCCGTCCTCTTAGCCCACCGAGCCATTGAGGATGGGGGGATGTTTCAATATCGTATACGATTAAACCCCCAGTGCCTTTTGTATCCGTTTCTCTATTTGTAATCTGGTTTCCTTGATAAATAAAGATATTGTATTCTGGATAGGTTTTTAGTCGGTTTACGAATAGATCATCTTCGGCAAACTCGAACTTGTGCATTAGTAATCTAGCCTTACCCTAAAGGTTAATTCTATAGTTGGATCTTTCCGAATTGGCTCAGATAATTTACCGACTGCCATCAATTGATTGTCAGCAGAATAAAGCCCAACTGTTGTGACATAAGAAATTGCCTGGTCATCTACATTCTTAACCAACCGGAGAGATGAACCGGTAAGATAAGTTTTATTAGATGAATAGTTAAACTCATTATGGTTAACACGACAAAAATGGATTGTAGAATTTAATTCAATTGTGTTATTAAATTGTAAATTGTAAATTCGTGCACGAAGAGCATCAGCAGAGGCTGTAATTTCCGAACCAGTAATATGTTGAAAACCAGAGCCTCGGCCACCACCAGCAACACCGAAATCATCCGCCATAAACACTGTGTCGGTGTTATCATCATGTAGAACACCACCATCAAGGGCTCTATTAAAAACAGATCCGGATATTACAACGATGCCGGCTTGATAGAAGATTAAACCAACGGCTGGATGTGTAGATGTGGTACCTACAGTTTCTATTTCAATCATGGGCGTGGTACCTAGAGATGTTTGAGCATAAAGCACACCGTATTCACCGGTTGGTGAATTAACAAAATACCCGTCTGATCCACTGGCATCAGTTAATTTAATTCTTTTATTAAAAATTGTATCATCTTTCTCTTCAAATGCGTCCTCGCTAACACCAAGTTCTAATTCAAATGTTCCTTTACTGATTTCGTCTTTAGATAAAAGACGGGAAAAGTTTAGAAAAAAGACTTCATCAAGTTTATCGCCTCCGGTCAAATTACCATCTTTGTCAAAACGTTGGATGTTTCCATCTTTATCATAACCCATTAAAACTTGCGCCAATTGATTATATACATTTATCTTCTTTGCATTCTGTGTATTAGTCGAAGAAGATAAGTTTGAATTCGGCGAGTAGCCCACCGCGATATCAAAAATGTGGTTGGAGCTTGATGATAAATAAGGATAATCATAAACAGACTGAAACATACCATGATTATAATTTTTAATATTATTATCATCATATGATCCACTTATGATCGACCCAGTAATTGGGATTGCTTCGTTCAGAAGCGTTTTGGTTGACGTTATGTCTTGTGAACCTAGGGGTTTGTATATACTAGCCATTTTTCTTTCCTATTATAATTTTGCAAATCTTACTGGTAGATCAACACTATACCCTGTTGTCAATCCACTAACTCTTACTATTGAGTCTATAATTTGTGTTGGGGAATCAGTGCCGCCGGCATTGGTATAAGTGGCAGTAGATCCTAAGCGATCAAACAGATAGTCACTACTTCTTATAGCAACAGAAGATACAACTTTGAATTCAACAGTAGAGGCCAAAGGTCCATCAATTGGTGATGTTCTAGAAACAAGGTTTGTTTGAGACGGAGTAAAAATAAAATTCGGGTCAGAGTTTTTTGATATAATATATATTGCAATATCATCATCGTCAACACTTACAGGACTCAAGAATGTTTTTCCCTTCCTATCGCAAATGCCGCCTAGTCTATTATCTATTTCTATCTGGAATTGTGTTTCTACTAATGAAGGATCAATCGTCGTCACATCAGTTGAATCAATACCTGCGTCAAGTTTTATATAGCCTCCGCCTTGGTCGGGATTCTGACCGAACAACACACCTGCTACAATATTACCGCTACTATCATAACCAATACTAGTGCTTAAGCCAAGGTGTTTATTGTCCTCGGTATTGTCGTTAGTTGCAACAACATAGTTACCATCGGTACCATAGGTTTTTACAGCGTTGTTCGCGACAGTATTTACTTTCAGTATTGGTAAATACAAAAGGTTTTGCATTGATAAAGTCATCAATTTTGATTTCATCGTAGCGCTGTTGTTTGTAAATGCTTCTAGGATTGGTATCTGCAGAATTGTTAAGTCTTTTTGCGCAGTTGATTTTGAATACTCATACAATTCATAATTAATTTCATCATCGCCTAGAGCAAATTTTACTATTCTAAAAGAACCATCGCCTCTTGCTAATCGTCTCCTACCCTCATCTGTTAAAACAGTATCTAAAATAATGTCGCCACTATTGTCTTGAAATGCCATTATGCTTCTCCTTTATTATCTAAATAGCAAAATAAAAAGATTTTACTATGTTTCATCGTTTAACTTAACTGTAATATTTACATCCATTTTTTTACCGGTATGTTTTGAAGTAATTCTAATTTTAAATTTCTTTTCCGCATTGGCTCCTAAAACTAGTTTGTTTCGCAAAACACCAATCGTATTATCTTCCTCATTAAATTCGAGTTGATTAAGGTTTGGGGAGATCTTCAAGATCCTTTTCATTTTTTTATTATACTGGTAGCTTGTATCACTATTAAATTGAAATAAGCCCACCACAGCTTTTGTCTCATCAGAATCTTGTATTAGTTCCACCTCGTAAATAACAGTTGGGTTGGACGGAGTATTATGGTAAGTTAGTGCTCTAAACAAATAATAATACTTTTGATGAGTAACAATATTATCTTCATAAAAAGCATCTAAATTTTCTGTATCAAAAGTATAAGAAGAGATAACTCCTGTATTCTCAAAATCCTCGCTGTCATGCCACAACCAGTTGTTTCTCATGTCTACAGTTGTCAAATAATTAGCTGCAAAGTCTTCTAGTCTTGTTGGTTTACTATCCATTCTATAAATTTCGAAAGCGCCAATGGCATATTTCTTACTAAAGGTGGTTGCATAAATACTATCGGCCGATAGTTGTAGATTTCTCTGTATGGTCGAATCGGTATCTGTGAGGGGAACAAATTGTTCTTCCCTATCGTATAATTCGTTTAAATTTGACTGGAAGTATATTTTTAGCGAGTTTTTCTTTCCACTTTCATTATAAAAAATAGGTTCGGGAACCGGCGGACATTCGTCAAAAAACATAGTTCTGAACTGTTTTACTTCTAATTCAACTATCTGAAAGGATGGTCTTATTTTAACTTCAACTTGAGCTTTATATTTATCCGTGGAAGTAAAGACAACAGCAGGCTCACCAGATTCCACTAGTGTCCCATCGGGCCTCTCCATGATGCCACTTTCATTTGAATATATTAAGTTTGAATAAGAATAGGAAGACCCCAAAACCATTACCAATTCTTTAATTTTATATATATATTCACGGCCAAACTTTAATTGAGTGTCTAAAAGATTAAAATAACCGGATAGTTCATCGTCACTTGCCGATATATAATAAGTCTGTACTGGTAATGTAGCATCGTTGTCTAAAAACTTTTCTATTTTATATCCAAGAATAAAATCTTTACAATCGGTTCCTTGTCCTATATTAATCGTTTTTTGATAATTTCTCAAATTATGCTCATAAAACCATTGGGGTGGTGCTATTATTTTTTGTAAGTCCTCTAACATATTTACTTTTCTTATTTGATTTACAAACCGGTTTGATATTAAAGAGGAATCCAAATCATCCTCCTCTAACAAAAATACCTCATCTCTCTCTTCACTAAAAGTTGATGCATCATAATTTAAAATTAAATTTATCATGTCATGTAGCTTAACAGAAACTTCGTTTTGATTAGCATAAAATTTTCTTTGTAAATATGCTTCATTTCTTTTGATACTTTGCAATAAATATTTTGTTTGCTTAGTCTCATTAAGGATAGGCATAGGTACGGCGCCTTCGCGGCCATAAAAAAGATGTAAAGAATAAGGTACCGTTGCCAGAGCAGTATGAATTCCCACATGACGATCTTTTTCTAAAATAAAAACATTTCGTTGTTTAACATTCAGTTCAGATAATGATGCATTATAATTTTCAATCCTTCCTTCATATTCATTATAGAGTTTTAAAATATCATCAGAAGAATTTGGTATTGCTGATACTTCGTCAGTGTCATATTCTGTTAATATACCTGCTGCGTTTTTGATGAATTGAGATGTTAATTCGTTACTATTGTTTTCATAATTAATAATATTGAGGTTTATCAACTGATTTGATTCATAAGTTTTCGTGGCGTCTTCGTACTTGGGGTGATGAAAGTTTTTAAGCATATTATAAAAAAAGTTTTCATTTGAATTCATCTGAAAATAATGGTCTGTATAATTCGCTGTTTGTTTTATTGTATTAGCAAGATATTCTCTCCATTGAATGTGATCTCTAAACTCGGCCTCATGACCAACAATAGATATTTTTTGAGTAATTTCCGGAAATAATATTTCTCTATTTATAACAGCCTTGGAAAAGTCCGTCTTTGACTCGTCCAGTTTATTAGATTTTAATCTATCTGTCTCACTTAGAGCTCCTTGTTCTGTTACTTCCCAATAATATCCCAATTCCGCCCGAAGGTTATCTGGGACAGGATCTTCTGAAATAACATTAACTGAATCTACATATTTAATAGCCACTAGAACCACCTCCATTGTTTCCGCCGCCTTGAGTTGGGGTCATTGAGACATTTGTTCCCAGTGGTGGCGAAGGCTTTGAATCTTCGCTTTGTTGCGGAATGTTTTTCAATATTTTTAAAAGTGGAGATTTGTTCTCATTCTGACTGACTATATTAGAATTAAGGTATCTCAAAGACAAATCAGATAAAGTATTAACATTTGTAATTTCTTGTCTGGAGCCTTCTGCATCTGGCATGTCAATTTCCATTTCATATCCGACAAGGCGTCTTCTTTCTTGTATTGTGCCTTTTGCATTGGATGATTGGAAAGATGGATTATCATTTAAAATTATTAAACTATTATTAATTGGTGGTAAATTTTTACTACCAAAGAAGCCAAAGACCTGCTCTGTCCAAGGAGTGGATTTTACTAATGAGATTTTATCAGAATTCAAATCATCACTCCTTAATGTTCTCCACAATGGATTGTTTAACATTGCCAAACCTGTTACAAAATGTCGTTCAAACCCAGTCATAATTAATAATTCGTGTACATTTTTTTGAGTTTCTTCTATGATAGGACGAGTTTCTCTGTTTCTTAATGGATCAACATCCACATATTCAACCATCCCCCCAGGCCTGTTGGTTGTCATAACTTGGATTTGTGGAGGAAGAGACGGTGTTTTAACTTGTATATTTGTCTTAAGACGAAACAATCGTGACTCAGTATTGCCCGGATCAAGCTCACTTAGTGATTTAATTTCTCCCTTTTTTCGTAGAAATTTTTGCGGCAATATATCTGTTAATATATCAAAATTACGAGCCATTTGTTTTTTAATTTTTACTCTATCACTTCTTTTTAGTAATCTTGGTATATCAATAACAAAGTAACTATCGGCACCAACATACTCTTTAGCGTCAATAAAGTCACTTTCAGAACCCTCCGCCTTTAATTGCATGTTGGACAGTGTTGCATCAGCTATGGCTATATTAAATTTGCCCACAGGATTTGACAAAAAGTCCTTATCAAAATAAAATATCCTTTCATATTGATTAACTAAATTTTTTCTTTGTTGCACCACTCTAGCAAGACGAAATTTTTTAACATCTTCCGGGTCTATTCCTATAACGCCATGTTGTACTGAAATTGTCCTCTCCGCCGTATTTAATCCTACCGGAGTTAAAAACGGGCTAAAAGTGGGACCAGATGGGAAAAATTTTGTTCGTTCATCTAACATTCTTTTCGAAAAGTCTTTAGATTTAATAACATGTAAATCATTGAATTTTTTATTAATCATCAGATTATAACTTATTTTATCAATTGACTCAATTCTATAAGCTTCTTTCATAGATAAAATAACAGATTTTCTATCAATTTTTTTGCTTTGTATTATCATTTTTTTAGAAGAATTTTTAATTTCACCAACAGCATACCTTTTATTAACAGCATTGAATATATCTATAAATTGTTTCAAAATCTTTCTAATTTTTTCTGGGTTTGTCTTAATAGGTACCAGATCAAGCAATATTTTTTTATTAACTTTTTTGTTTATAGGTAAACCTAGTGTCTCGGTTGCATTGATATAATCAACAACACATTTCCCAAAATCAGAATTAAATAATTTTTTAAATTCTTTTTCAGTTACCAGATATTTGTTAAAAGATTTTTCAAGACCAAGAGATTTTAATATTTTATTTTTATAAGAAGGAACAAATTCATCTTTTTCATAATCAAAATATTTACCGGTATCTATAAACTGAACATAGTTATTTATAAACAATATCGAATTATTCAACTTTCTTGCTACCCTTTCAACATATGCCTCGTGGTTTGTAGAAAAAAACAATTCTACTTCATATTCTACGTTTCGTAAATCATGTTTTCTAGAATAATGATCATTGATAAACAAAGACCTTATACCATCTTTACGAAATAAATTAATTTCTCTAATTGATGCGATCTTAACTGAGTTGCGAATGTCTTCTAGAGAAACATTATCAGAAGATAAAATTCCTAGTTTTCTTTTTGATTTAATTTTTTTTGTGTTTACATCGTATTGCACACCTCTCCTAAAGTCAAATCTTTGGATGTGTTTTACCCTGTTCTGTTCAAAATTAAAAGATAAAATTGTTTTCTTATTAGTTTTTAATTGTTTTACTGTGTTTACACCAAGCCGGTTTTTTTGAGATGTAGTTTCATACACTTCATACAAATATACATTACCATGGTGATATTCAATACCAGATGATAATCTATCAAACAATCTTGGATTAATTTCGTACATAGAACGAGCAACATCAGAATTTTCTCTTATCATCTGGGCTTGGTCATAATGTAAAACAGCCGTCAAGAAATTATCACTTTCTGCTTCAACTTTTAGGGTATGGTAATTTGTTATCATGTCTTTGGCCCTTAAGGAAATATGCTTTCTATTTTAGTATTTTCAACCTGGACGTATCTAAGTTTCCGGTGAGAATATCCTTTAAATTGTTCATGGGTAGATCCTATCATATAACCCTGAGATGGATGATAATGAACGGGACCCGAATATTCTTTATTTGTATCTGGGAAATAGAAATATCCCGATACTCTATTCACCAAACCATTCCTCAAAACAAGTTCCGAGGCCATGGGCCCATAAAATCTATTTAAAGACGGATTTGTAAAAGACAATCCATCCAAATACACTGCGGCATACAATGTAATGTTGTTCGTATCAATAATACTAATGTTTTCAAAACGAAATGGTCCATCATTAGATGTTAAAGAGTAACCATATTTAATAAAATCTTCCCCTAAGGTTTGACTTGAAATATCTGGTGGTGCCAAACCTCTGTAAACTTTATATCCAAGTCCGGCGGCTAAAACAAGATTAGCACCGCCATCAGAGCCGAACATGTCTAATGTAAAATTCCCTTCATTCAAACCGGTTGTAATGCGTGTATATTCTTCATTAAAATAATCGTGGACCATAAGTAATCTAATTTTCATATCTTGCATTTCAGGGCGGCCAAACCAGCTACTTCTTGTGCTATCATACATTACCAAAGAAACAGTAACAGTATAATCTATACCGTTGTTTGTATCTAATTTTATTTTATCAAAATATACATTTGGTAAGCTTTCAATACCGACATCATAGATAGACATTAATCACAATCCTCCAAATCTTCGGGGCCGACACGCGATGCATATATATCAAATCTTTCTGTTCTTTGGTCCGGACATATAAGTTCTTCATCAATAAATTGATCATTTATATCCAAACTATCAACAACTTTACATAGCTCTTCTTCCGGTATTTCCCTATCAACTTCAATTTTAAAATAATGCTCAACATAATCTGGGGCTAATTCAGCACTATCACCTATCTCTTCAAATTGACTGAAATCGTTAATTCTTTCATCAACTAACATATCGTTCACGATAGCATTTGACTCCTTTGAAAATTTTAATGGAAAAAGTTGTTCTCTTACTTGACCATTTGAATAACTTCCTTCCATTATCATAAATACTTCTATTTCAAAATTCTCTTTTTCATAAAACGAATTAAATTCTTTAAAATGTGTAATTGGTATTTCAAATTGTAATTTATCATATGTCCCGTCAGGTCGAATATTTGACGTGAAATCATAATTATCAGAAGAATCCAAAATCTGGCTTCCTGTACTTTTGGTTATTAAATATTCATATTCAATTTGAGGGATTTGTAAAGAGTCCACTACACCTGACGAAGCAGAAAGATAATTCAAACTACTACTTATTTCTCCTCTAAGCATGGTCATCTGAAAACCTGGTGTCTTATCAGAAGAATAAGAAGATCTCCCCAGCGCATAAATACCTTTTTGATTATGAGAAACGTCTTCAAACTCTTCTCGGATTTCATCTATTCTAATATCGACAGAACCAGTTTGTCCATAATTAAAATCTGAGTCTTGGTGAGGGCTCTTTTTTAAATACAAAGTTTTTAATTTCGGAGTTTGATTTACTATTCTATCATGAGTGTTCTCTTGTATCTCAGTTGTAAGTTGTGCTGACGCTGAGACATCATAAAGAACATCGTCATCAGAAAATTCATAATATTTTGGCTTTAATTTGCCAATAGAAAGCAAATAGCGACCATACGGAGTTAATTCAATATCCATTACGTCAGTTTTTTTATTAAAAAATGTCATGAGAAAATCCATCCTATTGCTATAAGTTCAGCCAAAATGGTGGCTCCGTATTGATCTATTGTTCTTCCGTTGGCATAGAACACACTACGTACTCTATTTCGGCCGAGTCCTCCTTGATTTGTAGATCTTCTAGCGTAGCCATACTTCTCGTGCCACCAAATCTTTGCTAGTTCTAGTGTATCTTGTAGTTGTTCTATTTCTTGTTGTGTTTCCTCGTTTGATGCTGTACCCAGTGGAGTTGCGAAACTCCTTTCTAACATTCCTCTAATTTGACCTGCTGCTCCGCCGGCGGAGTAATCGAGTGCTCTTTGGGCTTCGCGCTCTGACTGGGCGTTTCTAAGATCTTCGAAGAAGTTCCCTGCTGTGTTAGTTCCTTGGCCATATGTAGAATCCGACATGTCACCGGTGCGATCGCCATCTTCAAATTTTTCTTCATCAGTTCGGGTGTCAATATCCAACGAGCCAGCGGTATTATATTCTCCATCGCCATCTGCAGACAAATCTGAATCTCCATCGCCTGCGTTCTCTCCCGATAGGCCGTAGTCGTCACTGTCTTCGTTATTAAAATCAGGTACTCCACCAGGTACCGTCACAGAGTTTTCTAAACCTCTGTTGCCTAGGCCAATATTTATTTCTGGTGTTTGGCGAGGTTTCGGCTCTGGCATTATCTCTATATAACCATTGAAATCATTCTGCACCCATTCAACGTCAGCATCAATTAAGGCTAGCTCAACCAAAGAAAAATAATCATAAGGCCAGTTATATTGAACATGCTCATTCGGTTTTTGTCCGCCAGGCAATAAGGTTATCGGATCTATACTTGGAGGTAAATTTGGTTTTGCAATTCGAAAATCCGACATTGCGTCTTGTTCCGGTTTAACCTCATCCTCGATTATATTTTCTCCATCCACAGCAGCCGGCTTTTTATCTTTCTTTGGTTCGGCTGCTGTGCTTTGGCGCAAAATATTGATACGAGCGGGCTTATCGTCTCCTCTGGTAAGGATCTGATTTATAAGATATCTTTGATATTCCTCGTTGGATTTGAATACTTGGCCATCCGCAGTTTCATAGGAGCCATCGGGGCGTCGTTTTGCCGCATTTGCTGTACTGGTGGCACCAGTGCCCAAGCGTTCCGGTGGCTTCGCATCATCACCGGTTCTACTATCGTATTGTTGTAGATAAAAAGGTATACCACCTTTAAATTGTGTAATAAGATTATTCTCCATCAATAAACCTTGGGTTCTGCCGACATAGCCACCGTTTCTAATCATTGGCGGCGTATATTGATATTCACCGGGAAGGGCGGCTTTTTCAAACTCTTCACCAACAGTTTGGTTTGCAATTTTCTTAAAATAATTTTTATGAGCCCTTTGTTTTACTTTAAAGACCATCCACCTTAATTCTACGGGGAGTTCATGGGGCTTATTTGAACCATGGTCTGCGCCGCCTAAAAGTTCTTTAGTTAAAAGAGGGTGTGTAATTCTAACAGAAGCCTCTTCAAAAGTGGTTCCTATCTTTGGTGGTAAATTTTGCCATATATCAGAGAGATCTTCTCTGTCTAGCTTGTGACTAAATTCAAAAATATACATTGCAATTGGATCTACGTCTTCATTGTTAATAAAGTCAAACGTTGGTGGAAAAATATATTTTCTCATTTTTATTATTTGATTTTTTACAGATAACCCAATAGTTGGACTGTCTTCCTCTCTGTTAATATAGCCTCTAACTGCTCTCTCATTTAACTCAAAGAACACCCTTCTACCTTCTTCTATAATGAATGGTACCGCAACTACTGCTTCATAAACTGTTTTCGTTTCAGCCACTACGCCAAGTTTTACCGGTGTGTTGTCAAATCCAACAACTTCAGTTAAATCTCCAAAAGCTCTGGCTCTTTCAATACCTAAATTTCTTTTGGCCATCAGCCAGTCATCAGGAATTGGACCTACTTGTAGATAAACACCTTCATTTTCTTCTGGAATTTTACCATATTGATGCCACATTCCACGGGGAACTGATTCGGATCCGAATGTTGGTATTGATAAGTTTCCACTATCTGCGCTGATGTGATTAAAATTGAGTATTGGTGTTTCAAATTTTGTTTGTATAACCCAACGATGTCTATTTTCTGAGGTTTGTTCACTAAATCCATCTTTAGATAATGCTATTTTACTAAACGGGTGTATAGAAGCAGAAAGTTGCATTGCATTTTGATTTATGCGAGGTAACGATTGCGGTCCACGCTCAGAGCCTGCAATAAAATCACCGGCGCCATAAATATCAGCATCAAATCTAGAATATACAACTTCCGCATCTTGAAAAATGTCATCTATGGTAATAGTTCCACCGATATCTGATATGCCTTGGGCTGTAAAATATATATCCAGCCAAGATTCTCCATGGTAATAAGGAGGAGTAAAAGGATAATTGTAGCCATGAGCCGAATCCATTTTAATCCTAGGTTTACTAGCATCTGTTAAATCTTTAAAGTATCTTGAATTAAGTGTTTCTGGTTCTGGGTTTTGATAAAAAACGTTATTTGAACCATTATTTATTTTAAGAACTGTCACTCCCAGAGTTGGTGGGCCAAACGCAGATGGTCTAGAATACATAGTAAGTGTTTCTCTTCTTCCTGATCCATGTATGTCTTGTGGAGTTAGATATGTCACTTTGGAACCCAGTGATGTATTCATAAAATTAGCAGATGATGTTACATAATGAGGTTCTCCTGTCATAGATCTATACATCTTGACTCTCATTCCATATTGTTTGTCAGGCTCAATTTTCCCAAAATTCGGATCTCCTTGTGGCAGAGAACTTATGACAGTAAAGTTCTTGTTTTTTAAGAAGAACTCCGGTACCTCAGCGAAAAAATTACCTGCCATCATCTTATACAGCCGATCTCCGCCACCATCCCAACGACAGGATGCAGATAAATTTCCACTTGGGTGAGGCTCCATGGAAAAAAGATCTAAATTAGATAAGTGCTTTTCTGGTTGAAGGAGTGCTTCGAACGGGATTCTTTTATGCAAATCACAATCTAGATAGTATCCCACTCTTCCTTTAGCATCAGCAGTATCAAAGTCACCATGACGGTATTTAAGATTATTAGTATCTCCTATACTGCCGGTTGCAACTGGGAAATCACAAGCAACGCCGGCTTTAATAGTATTGTATAAGTTACCCGGAGCAAATAATGGATTCATTAATGATTGTTTTGCAAACTCCAATTCTTGACCGGAAGTGCCTTTAACATCCCCTAAATTAGGAACAGTTACATTTTCAAAATAACTATCTTGAAATTGTTTTGCCAACTGAACTGTTCTCTGTGATGGGTAAAATCCTTCATAAGGCATAAACTTTTTCATCACTTTGCATCTTAGTGTTAAAACTTGCGCTTTTGAAAACTCTTTATGATCGTCATTTATGACTTCAAAATGCCTCATGAATTCAGAATTTGAATAAGTTTTATAAAAATCCGGAAAAGATGAATCATATTTAACAGCGCCAGTGACCTGAAATAAATCCTCAGGGAAATATTGGGAGCCGGTGGTTAGAATATTTTCAACGTGTTCGCTCATTCTAAACTCTGGAACCACTGAATAATTCTGCCCTTTCAGTCTGATGTTTGAGGCAAAATCTTCATATGAATCAGGGAAGGGAGGCTTTCCAGCCTGGCCGGCTGCTTCAAATTCTGCTTGACCTTGGAATGTCATTAGATAACCATCATAGGTGTTCCCAGCAATATGAGAGCCGGTTTCTGGTATTATTAGACCAGAAGGGTTACTTACGGATTGAGAAAAAGGCAAAGATTGTCTTCTGCTGTAAAAAGGCGAAGGATTCATATTAAAATCTATCTTTACTGCTGCATTTGACGCGGCAGTACTATTACCGCCGAATGCGATCGAGGTCAACCCATGTAAAGCACGGCAATATTGTGTATAATTATTTTGTAGTATTCCTGCGCCACCTATTGTGCTTTTGACATTTGGCTGGGCAATATCATCAGGTAAATAGAAATCAGAGTGCCAAGTACCATTGTTGTCTAACCCCGTATCTCTTGTTAAAAAGTCCTGTTCCGAATCCAATAACCACGTAGATTGACTGCAATTTAGTGCAATATTATAATCTGTCCCTGCTATTGTTCTTATCACTGTTCCATGACCAAAAGCATTTGGATCTAATAATTTAGTTCGCAACGATCTCCGAGACTTGTAGTAAGATTCAAAATTTTGTCTACCCCTAATCTCTGCTCTATACATATTTTTAGCTTGGGGGTATATCGTCTCCCTATATCTTAAAAACTCCCAATGAGTAAATGGCGAATCCGCTTCTTCTAGTTCTCCGTCTAGGTAAAAATTCTTGACGAACTCATACTGTTCATTTTCGGTATCAATTTCATATTTTAAAAGACGGTTTGTTTTTTTATTTGAAAAAGATAGCAGGTTATTTGCATAGCTAGCCAATAGAGAAAACCTTTCTAATTTGTGTGATGGAACTTTATTAGATCTATGTTTGGATCCTACTCTTCTGTGTCTCCCTACATTCCAAAGCAAGGGGAAAGTTTTCTTAGTCACAGGCGGTTCTTTAAAGCGATGAACGCTACTCTGCCTGTCTCTGAGTCTTATCTCTCCACCGATTGGGCTAGCATTTCTTAGACGGCCTGGTTCTGTAATAAAAGTCATGTCACTATTTGAATTATGATGTCGAGTTACAGAATTTTCTGAAATTCTTAATTGTTTCCAAGTTGAGAAACCATATGGGCCATTTCTATGTAAGTTAAGTGCAGCAAAGTAGTGTCTATTTCTAAATAAATCAAACTCATCATTTTTATAAATATATGGATTTTCATATATGGGTTTGTCTAGATTGTCTATGGCCCAAGCTTCTGCTGATGGGTTGAATGCACGCTTACCCCCGTTAAATGATCCGGATAATATTCCTATTTGGTTGGTATCGGCACTACTTGAGTCAATTATAAATGTATTAAGTCCTATAAAAGGCACGAACATTAGTTTATTAACACTAGATGCATGATGTGCTGCATGTGTCAATGACTCTCTTATGTCTGATCCAGAATTAAATATAATAGCAGGAACCCAGCCGACAGAAGAGGAACGTAACCCGTCAGGTCTTGTATAACCAAGAATTTCTTGGTCTACAATCCAATTGGAGCCGGAAAGTGCAGCATTTATCCAGCTATATTGTAATTCGCTACCCGGAATAGGAGTATTAAGAAAGCCATTGTCGTTTACTGATCGCGATACAATGTTGTATTGTTCAGGATAATTGGGATCTGAACCATCCACCGATGCTGAGTACTCATATCTTCTTCTGTTGTTTCTATGTTGTTTGGAAAAGGTACCTGTAAGGGCGTATCTACCAACTTTAATGTCTTCATTATCGTCCGTGCCAAACTTACCCATTGGAGTTTTTAAAAGTGACTGTAGACCCCTTCTTCGACCTTGGTGATCGTGGCTACTAATAGATCCTGATTCTCCGCTGCCTGAGCCTCTAATTTTTAAATTTCTATAAGGGAGGGCATTATAAACTGAGAATGATTGACTGTTGGAGTCCAAAAAAGCCACTGATTGGACCTCTGGTCCACCGGGTGCGGAAAATCTAGAGTTTACTTCATGGGTTGATTTTGTTAAATCTGTTCTCGGGGAAGCGAAATCTTTAGCATTTTTATATATTGAAGAGCTTGCATTAAATGTGCTACCTATTAATGAATCCGGATCATTAGCATCAGGAAAAACTCCTTGGGCAATTAGAGTAGTGTAGTTAGTAGTGTTAGGTAATTCATTTAGAATTGGTTCTGGTAAATGAATGTTGGCATCCACTGCATCACGGAACCACCTTTTCTGATCAGCGGATTGAATCATAAAGATTTCATATCCTTTTCTATAATTGCCGACAAAATAAGACGCTGTGGTGTATTGTATATTGCGAATGTTTAATGGGCGTTTCGCGTGTTCATCACGAAATCTTACCGCCCTTAATTTCGCCTCATTAGGATAAGAATATCCACCATAATCGGCCCCAACAAAACCAGCAGCACCAGTTCCATGAGTAAAATTATATGCGCCGATTTCTCCTAGAGCCAGGCCCCAAGCCTCTGCTCTGCTTCTGGCACTGTCTAGGCCGACGATGTTTCCGTGAGTGGGTTTTGTCGAATCATATTTGTTTATATCAATGTGCCTAGATTGATGGCCACCGACGTGAGTTCTTGTAAATGGACCTTGAATTGGGATTTCATTTGTATTATCAATTGTATCTGTATGTAAGTTCGTCAAAATAGCATTGTTTCGCCAAAATTCATTAATGTGTCTATTATATCCGGATCTCACATTCCCGGAAAATAAATTAAACGGAACGATTAAATCACCTTTCAAAAAATGTTCATAGCCGTCTTTTTCAGAAAATTTGTTCCCAACTTTTACGCCAAAATTTAATTTTACTTTTTTATTTGGATTTTTAACATCGTCACAAACAATTTTTTGGATAACACCATCACCAATCATGTGAGGCGCATCTCGTAAAACATTTCCAATGGCTGCTGAATCTTCTCCTATGAGTAAAATGTTCTTGGGCCAATATGGGGGAATGGACTCAACATCACCATGAGGCTGAAGAGCTTCATTAATTAACAAACGATTTTTTGGTCGGGTATAATTAATTCCACCATGAATCATCTCTGTTTTTAATTTTTCTATTTTGAATCTATAAGGTTTTGCCAATTTTCTCATGGCATAGGTTGATCCAAAATAAACAGTGCCATCTGTTTTTGTTCTTTTAAGTCCACTAGACTGCAGATTATGGTTATTTTTTATTTTTCTTATTCTTTCTGCTGTATCCGATGAACCCGATTTTCTTTCTGTTATCCACAAGCAATTAGTTTTTTCACTACCTGCTTCAGGAGAGTTTTCCGCAAACCCAATTGGCGCATGACCAGTTTCCCAATCATATAATAATTCATTAACCCCTCTTGCGGCACCTTCTGTTGATGACCTTCTTGCAATTATGGGGATTTTGTTTACATACTTATTTCTTTCTAGGACGTGACTCTCAACAATATTTCTGATATTAGCAGAAAATCTAGAAGACGCCGGATAAAGTTGTCTGAGAGCTACTGAGATAGAATCATCGATCCATTTATAAAAGGACGTATACTTTTCCAAGTCTGGGCTATTTTCAACATCATCAAAAAATCTTTGCTTCATGGAAGTTAGTTTATGATATTCATGGTGATATCTTTGATTGGGTTGTCCTATCAGGTTATTAAAATCTAAAGCAGTGGAAAACATGTTGAGCATTTCATCTGATATCGTTCCATACAAACTCTTTTCAAAAGAATAAAAATTATCAGAAACATCATCATCAACGAAAAAATTCTCGTTTTGATCGTCTTTTATTGTGACTAAATCAGACGAATATAAATCGTCGGGCTGTCTTTTTCGTGCAGAATAAACAAAATTCTTGTCTATTATCTTGGTGCTTGATGTTAAGGCTGCAATAACTTTTCCACGATTTAGTTTTCCTATAACACCAGCATACTTTCCGTATTTTTCACCAGCAGTAGCAGAGCCAGAGGAAAGATCGTCTATTAACATTTCCCCATTGCTATCAGAGCCGGTTTTGTTTAGGAATGCCCAGTGTAATGCAAGAGTTTTTTGTCTAGGGATATCCAAATGTTGTTCAATAAATATACTGTCCTTTTCAAAAGATTCATTAGATCCAAAAGTCTCGGAATCATAAGCATGCTGATCGATTGCATTATTCGTTAAGTAACTCGTCCAAAGTCGTGTATATCCTAATTTTATATCTGTTCTTGTTACAAGAGACCCAGTAAAGTTTTCCTTATAGGCACCAGACCAAACGCGTTTGCGTGACGTCACAAAATCATGAGCACTAATATCGCTACCAGTGATATAAAAAGAGTTTCTCTTTATGTTTGCATCAGATTCTATTCCATATAGTTCATACGTGTAGCCAGCGCCAGTGGCTCCTGTTACATGGCTTGAAAACGGGTAATTATTATGTTTAATTCTAAGCGCTACATTCCACTTGTTATTTTCATATTGTCCACTAAAGAATGATGAAGTTATAAATCTGTTGTAACTACCTGAAAGTGCAAACTTTATTCTTTGTCTGTCTCCGGGTAACAATTCCTCTTCATTTCTTTCTTTTATAATATAGATCCCAAAGTTTCTAGCGGGGCCGGCTCTAGTATAGTCTTCAGCTTGAGGTAAAGCGCGATCAAAACCTGCAACGGATGCAGAAAGATCCGGGAACGACAAATATCCAACTTCATCTGATCTAGCCTTTCTGGGCAAAATAATTTCAGTTTCTAGTGTAATAGAAGAATATTCTGGGGATCCTGAAATATAAGTTGCGGCATTTATTACACTAGATGTTTGATGAACAGATGCGCCAAAGTTGCCCTCAAAATTGCAATTTAAATAATTTCTCTCATATGATTTGTATTTATAATTATCCCTTAGAACATATGTAGAGTCATCCGCATAAAGTTTTAATTTAACTATCTCGTCGCTTATACCAAGTGACCTAAAGAAATTACGGTATGATTTTTCTGTCCCTTTTGATTTATAAATGTTTATCAAGTTATTATATAAATTGTGATAAACAATGTTTCTAACCTCATCTAGTTCTTTCTCAAAGGTTTCATTATCATCCTTAGCCCTTAATCTTTCTGTTATTGATGCATCAATAAACAAGTTTGGCATAGCAAAACCTTTTGAATATACCAAGTTTTTGGAAAATGGCAAAGGCTTCTCGGATCCACTTATATAATGATCCTGATGAATTTTATTTACATAATTAATCTGATGCCACAGGGTATCAAAATACGATCCCATAATTTGTGACAAATGTTTTAAATTCTTTCCATTTTCAGTGTCAGTCTCCTGCATCCAATTTGGAAATAATCTATAAAATTGTGAAGTACTTTCTGTATCTGCAAGACTTCCACTAGTTTTATACATAGCTTGTGAAGAAGAGACTTCCGGATGAGAAGAATATATAATGGGATCCTTAAACTCTCTAAGAGTCACACCAGAACTGACCATTGCAGATCCTGTATTTCTGGAGTTGCTTTGGTAACCATACCAAATACCATCGGTTATTCTACCGGAATAATCTAAAACTTTATAATCAATTGATGAATCTTCAGTTATACCTTCGTTAAACTTATAATAAAAACCCAAATCTATATTAGAGTCATATTTGTTTGTTCCTCCGCCTACGGGAATGAACCAAGTATTGTCTATTTCCTCATGAGTTCTTGCTTTTTTCCAAAACCTAAATTCATCCACAGATCCTGACAATTTATTCCAGCCTTCCATGTCTGTTCCATCAAACACATTACCAGATACAGCAGAAATGTTCCCGCCAATAGTAGCATTAACTCCACTAGACAAGCCAACAATGTTGCCAACTCCGCCAGTGATATAATCGGTTGACAGTACCCTTTTATTGTCTTTAAATAGGTTTACCCTAGTTCCTGTCGAGGACTCTTTTAGAGTTAAAGCATAGTGGTGCCAAGAGCCGTCAAATGCATTTGAGAGAAGATGTTGATCCTCAAAGCCATTTGATCCTGATTTAAAAGTTAGATGTAATGAATCATCGGAGCTAGAGAGGAACAAAATCAATCTTCCATAAGCATCATTGTTGGCAGCGGTGCCGCTGGTTGTGGAACCGGTTACTTCCCCATTCCATAAGTCAAAAATTACTTCTTTACCATCTCGATTACTTACCCCTCCACGACCGGTCATAGAGGAGGATTTGTGCATCCAAAACTCAATTGTTGTGCCTCGGCCCATATCTATCTCTAGAGAAGAGCCTCGGCGATCTGCCTCATGATATAGCATCGAATTATCAAATGTTGAGTGTATTGTTTTACCAATCATTCCATTTGAAGCCGTATGAGGTCCTCCAGTAATTTTAACGTATTCTTTTGTACTAGGGTTTGAATTACCATTATGGCTTTCAGTGTAAGTCTCTTCTTTTGTCACACTAAATGTGGCAAAGCCATTTGTACGAGGATACAGATTATCTAAAACATAAGTATCTAAAAACGAAGAGGAATTTTCAAATTCAATTTTCTCTGCCAAAGTACCATCATATGGATACTGTTGATAAATTCTCTTGAATGAGTTTTCGTAATAGAGTTCAGCAGACCCAAATTTTGCAAATTGTTTTGGATCTTTATAATCAATATTTGGTACGAAACGATCAAATTGTGTTTGTTTGGAATCAATATATTCGGCCGACTCCACCAGTAAAGATCCCGATTCTAATGTAACCGCTTTTTGAAATTGACCATGTGTATATTTATCAAATAGATCTTTTATGCTCATTCTTCACTCACTCTAAACTTGAATTTATAAGGCTGTTCTATATAAGTAGAAGAATCTTCATTATATATTGAATAATAAATTTCATATTGATATCCTTTTTCAAGCACTGAGGTGTCTAGTTTAAAATAATTTCCTGATATATCATACGATAGTCCGGTGTGGTAAGCGGAACCGGTTCCATACGGAATAACTATCTCATCATCAACCGATCTCTTTATTTGATATGATGCGCTTTCAATAAGAGTACTGGGGATAGCTTTGTTTGTTGCAACATTGTAGATATTGGGGGACCAATTTCTCTCTCTACTATAAAGCCTAAGTTTAACAGTCTCATCGTATCGATATTGATCTTGTAAATTTGGCATTGACAAGACATATTTCTGGTTTTCTGTGACATCAGAAGAATAAAACACAGTCGTGTCTATAGATGATGTATTAAATTGCAATGGAGCATGAGTAGAAGCAGATATGTCGCTTGTAGCACTACTGCCGCTAAACCATACATCAAAAACTTTAGTGAGTTCTGTGGTTCCGGTCAGAGCAAAAGAAGCAGAATATATACCAGTTGAAACCCAACCTCCAGTGATAACATGTTGCCGAGCGGCGAGACCTTGGTTTGATTGCACGTATTTATTATCGTGGCTCAAAACTAAAGCAGAGCCAGATGGGGCACTATTATCACTAGAGCCAGATAAAATGCTGACATATATGAATCCTGTGTGTGGAGTACCAGCGCCTCCTACCATCGCACCAATAGAGGGAATGTCCCTCAAGCGTCCGCGGACATAATTGTAAAGATAAATTGTATTCAAATTATCACTAGCGGGAGCTAAAGAACTACTAAAATAAAAATTTCCTCTGTCGTCTCTTTTAGTGTCGTCCCAGCGAGCTTCCAAAACGGGTCTTTTAAAGAAAAACTCCGTGTCTCTTCCAAAAAATTTCTTTGTATAATAAGATTTAATTGCGCCACTAAGATTAATTGGAACAGCACCATCGTCTAAGCCCGTTGATGAAGTGTAATAAGCTTCATATGAACTACTAAGTTGTATGCCAAAGCCATAATTTGTTTTGTCGCCGGCAAGCCATTGTTCCACAACGTCTGAGACATCAACTTCTAAATTTTCAAAACCAGTCTCAAAAGTCTGTTCTACTATTTGCCCGGGTTGAGTTACATGATAATCACCTCCAACCTTCGCCCAATTTCCATCACCACCGGCAAATTGATCCACAACAGTTATAACACTATCAGATATACTGGTTCCAGAAATGTCTGCAACCGAATTTCCTGCTATCCCTGTTGATGTTTGGGTCAGAGTAACAGAAGCACCGACAGCGGAAGCGGTAACATTTAAGGATCCAGCAGCTTGTGCTAGATTTACAGCGCCCGTAATGTGAGCGGCAAATAAATTAGCATTACTGTTGGCGTTACCGAACGCAATTTTTGTAGCAGTAGAAATAGATATACTATTATCAATTGAAAAATTTACAGAATTTCCGGCAATATCTGCAATAGTCAAAACTCTTGTGTTTGCTTGACCAGATGTCTTACTAAGAGCAGTGAGGTTTGCTGTAGCGCTAGTAAGGTCTCCATTGGCATTCATCCAATTTGAGCCTATATCATCCTTCGTTAAATCTTCATAATTCTCCATATCAATGCCATAACCCTCTTCCCAATTTGAGGAGATAGTATTGACAACTAATTTAAAATCTCTAGGAGTTGTTTGAACGTGAGCAGCATCATACATTTTTAAATGCCATGATACAGAACCAGAAGCAGCCAATGTCCCAGCAGTTCGTTCTGCTGATATATCGTCTGTGTTAAATTGAATTAAACTTCTTGCTAATTCCGTAGATCCTGAAGATGCTTGACCATATATGGAAAAAATCTCAAGAATATCAGATGCTCCCATATTCGATCCAGTACCTCTGGTTTTTAAATCTTCTTGGAATGCATTAGTTATTGTGTTGTCTTTTATAGCGAAATATCTTTTGATCATACCGCGGTCCCTCTGATGTCTGTATCAAAATCTAAAATCTCAAGAATAACGTTTCTAGGTGTTTTTAAATATGTACCATCTTTGGAAAGCATTTGTTGAATAGATACTGATGCTGATTTATATTTTGATCCTCGCATTAATTTCATTCTAACGTTTTTTGTATCTATAACACCTTTTGTTTTATTTATGATATTATATACACTGGTTATATAAAACGGCTCCCCAATATAAAGTTTATCTGACATTTCTCTCTTTAATCTAGTAGAAACGGAATTCAAAACTTGTAACTTATCTCTTGTCGGATCGACTATTATTTCATAATCAAAGCCAATATTCAAGATTTTAGCATCATAAATATCAATGGAATCATTCAACATTCTGTTTTTATTTAACCAGACTTTTAAATTATCTTTAACAACAATATTTGTCGTGGTTAAATTAAAATTTGAATCTTCCCCACAAACATAAAGGGAAAGCCTTCTATTAGTCGCGGAAGGATCATTTACAATACTGGCTCTTTTAATACTGCCAAATTTTGATGGCATCATATAACAATACACTTCATAATCATTTTTAGTAACGCTTCTATTTTGTGAAGCATAGGCAGCATAACTACGATATCTAATTTCGTCGGCCGAAGGTAACGAAGTGTTGCCAACAATTGGGGTTTCATTTGCTACCTCTATAGAATTTCGAACAAAGTTTTTGTTATTTGCTGTACTTGTTCCCGATTCATTAATAAAATCAAAAGCTGTTCTAGAAACAATATTAAGCTCTCCACTGTTCACATTTACAGAATCATCAGTATTTGCATAATAAAGAATAGTCAAAGTAGTATTAGCCGGTACGACACCAAGAGTGTTACTATCTAAAAGTTTGGTTGGGTCAAAAGCATAATCACTTATATAGGGCCTACCATTCATTTTCAATGATACTTGGGATGGATCCATAACATCTGTTGTGTTAATTTCCTCATCGCTGCCATATCCGAATTGTAGGAATGTGCCGCCGCTTTCTTGTTTAAGACAAAACCTCCTAGGGACGATTCTTGGTTTTAAAATAGACCTTACTCCATCTGCTTTTGCATTAGGGTTGGTGGTCTCAACATAAACAACATCTTGTGTCAAGTGATCCACTTCATAATACTCATGGCCCTCGGAATCAAATACAGATTTAATTTCTGATATATAATCTGGTCCAATTCTAACTCGTGAGAATCTTGTATAGTCCCCAATATCAACAGTCGTTCTAAACAATACAGTTGATTTAACTTGACCGAAGGCTTTTATAGCATAAAAAGTTGGTTTACCGGTGTCATCGTCAAATCTTGCGGCGACAACTTCGTTTTTACCATCATTAAAGTCCACTTCTTCAGTCAGAACAAACGTGGTATTGCCTTGTGATTGCACCTCTGCTCCTGTCTTTAATATTGGAACATATTGGGTATCAGGTCCTAAACCAGAGGTATTAGCTGGTACTAATATATAAAACGCTGCCAAGCCGAAAGCTGCAGGTCTTGATGTATATTTGTATCCGTATTGCTTTGAAAGTCTCCTTACGTTATCATACTCGATAGCGGTATCTAAAAAACTCTCATTAACTTGATAGTCTAAATAAAAGGATAACATATCCCCAACATACGAAACAGCATCGATAACATAAGAACCAAAAGAATTTTCCGAAAAATCTTTATAAGTATCCGGATAATATACTCTTGCATGGTTCTCAAGGTCTCTTTTAATAGAATTAAAATCTCTATTAGTATAATTAATTATTATTTTTTTGTCTGCCATCTTAGTAGAATCCTATTTCTTGTATTTCTTGTAAATCTAAATCAAATATTTGTTCTTCTGCCGTTGTGGGTACATTATAAATAATTCTTAACGTTAAACTATTTTCGTCTATTTCGGCCGAGTTTGCTCCAATTAAAACATTTTTTAACCTCACATACGGTAAATAACGAGAAATTTGTTTACTAACTCTATTTGATATTTTAGATCTAACCGATGCTATGTTTTGTTCAAATAAGTACGCTCTTAATCCTACACCATACTCTGGATCACTAATATTCTCGCCCGGATGGGTTAATAACAAATTTTTTAAATAAAAAGAAATTTGTGATTGAACATTTTCATAAACTTCATAAGTGTCTTTGTTTCCTCTTTTCAAAGGCCATTTCGGTCCATAAAGCGGCATAATAAATTCCTCTTATAGTAATTAGCGTGTTATTGTAAATCTTTCAAAGGATTAGCACATTCCTCGCCATTCATGTCATATGGATTGGCTACAATCCTTCTTCTTTGAAACCATGGTATCTTAGGTAGCAAAGTATCTAAAGACATATTATCAAAAGGATTGTCAAATGAAATGCTATCATCATCATCGTCGTCACCTCCGGGTCTGGTGCTTTCTAAATCATTGGATAAATATAAACCGGCGAATTTTCTTCTTAAGATTTTCTTTGTTCTTTTGTTGTAAGTCCCGTCAAAATCATCATCAGGATCAGCAGGATCAATATGTTCTGGATTTCTTTCTGCTATAGAAAGATTAGCTTCTCCGACTTCTTGTTCAGTTGCTTGTCCCATGGCTGCTAAAAAGTTTTGCATGCAAAAGATAGCCGACATCGAAGAAAACATTTTAGCGGAGAAAACCTTATCAAACATTAGAGAATATATTGGATTTTTAATTAATTTTCTAACCATACAGACTAAATCATAATTAGCTATAGCATCAAAAGATTTGAAATCCTGATCCATGTATTCTACTTCATCTGAAACCAGGGGTAATATTATGGTGCCATCAGAAAATTGTAGAGTTTTAGACAAACTTGATAACTGCTTTAATTGCTCTAGTTTTATTGTTGCTTGCTCTTCAGTTAAATCACCACTAACTATTTCATTTGACCATGGTGTAATCGCTCCTTGTGGTAAAACAAGACTAATTCTTATACCCTGATAAACACCGGTTTCCCCAGTGACCCCAAATGGTTTTAATGCTTCGTTTTCTTCTAGAAATTCTTGAGTAACTTGTACAATGAACCCTACATTATCTAATCCGGATAAATAATTATTATAAAATTGGTTAATTTCTGTTTCTAGATCTGGATTTAATTCAATTAGTTTCGTTAAATCTGGGGCAGTCGTTGTACCATCCTCACTAACTTTATATAAATCAATTATATTTTTTTTATAAACAAAATCTAGATCGCCGAAGAAATCAGATAATTGTAAATTCTCTCCTGTTTCATCCACTAAAAAATCTGTATTTATATTGGATTTGAATTCATTAAACTTACTTGGTGAAATAATACCTCTATACTCCGGTAGTCTATTTCTAATGAAGTCTGGTACTTCCTCTGTGCTTGATTTTTCTTTTAATTTAATATACTTTTCTATAATAAACGTAGGCTTTGTATCATCCGGAACGGTAAATACTGTGATATCATCAGATACTCCCGGGATGTCTCCGGGGTTTTTATTTAATTCATATGATAATGTACCAAAATTAGAGGAAGAATTTGGAAAAAGACTTTTCATTCCTATAAGATAAGACATTAAATCTTTTATTGTAGGCGACTGTGTTGTAGAATTAGTATATTTTTTCGACATAATCCTCATTTCGCTTTTTAACATCTCAGACATTATAACTCTACATTGTTTTTCAACAATTCTAATAGATAAAATTTTTGTCCAAAATCTCATTTTTTTAACAGAAAAGAGCCTTTTCATTCTTATTTTGACATCCTTTGTTTCACTTTTGAACATGTCATCGCCATAAATTCTAAAAGCGGCTGCACTATGGTAGAAATAACCTATATCCATAATATCATCAATATCCATTTCCCCACCCGGCAAATTGAATCCGCCTGCAATATTTGGTACTAGATATTCTCTCATTAATTTTCTAGTTGGATAAACATAGTTTTGCTGAATACGATATATATCTTCTAGTGCTTTCACTGCTGCCGGTGGTGGTTTAATAGAATCTATATCTATCATTCTCTGGTATGCTTGCACACATTGTTCCAAAAAGGTATACCAATATTGTGTTCTCTTAATTCTAATTCTTTTAGAGGACCTGGCGGTTCCCATGTTTATCATTGATTCCTTCATTTTTTCAGATATATAATCTGAAACAGATAGATCATAGTTATTTTCATTATATTCAACATTAGAAAAGACCCCGAGACCTTTTAAGAAATATTCTGCTGCCCAAATTCTTAATGTTGCTCTGACTGTTCCTTCCAAGGAAGCATGAGATTCTCTCAACAATAAAAGATTAAAAGGTCTTATGGCTACACAATCTGGATCTTCTGCTAATCTTGGGTCTTGGTTTAAAGATCTTTTTACTTTGTCTACTCTATCTCCAATATCTTTAAAGGATAGTGCGGCGGGGCTTTTAGGTTCACAACCCTCTTTGCCTCCAAATAAAACACTTGACGTTTGAAGCCAGCCCTCTTGTGGTTGAGGTAGTATATGAATTGGAGGATTAGAATATCTACCTCCATATGTTTCGGGATTCAATACGATAATTCTGGGATTATTGTATACTCCTAGAATCTTTTCTTCTTCTTCCTTATTATAAGGGGTTGAACCATCAGGGTTATAATAAGTAAAATCATCTTCCACAATATCATCAGAAGTGTATCCAAACTTAAATCCATATGAGAGGCCATTGGAATCATCAGGATCAGTGTACGCTTCGTTCACAAATGCTTTTCCAAACTGTTCATATGATTTATCAAAAACATCACTATAGTCTTGACTACCGATGACTTGATCATAGTTGTATTCCATAAATCTTTTAAAGACCTCTTTTCTTATGTTCTTGGGTTTTTCTGATCCATAATTGAAATTAATACTTTTTAATGCCTGATTTTCTTCTTCTGATAGATCTATTTGTAATTCGCTTTTGTAATCTGTAGTGTATGGTATTTCATCTTTTTTATCAACGCTTCGGGTCGTTAATATTTTTTCCGTCACAGATGTATAATAATCAAAAAAGCCAGGATTTAAAGAATTAAATGTGGTATTAAGGTTGGACTCATAATATATTCTCTTTCTTTTTGGTTTTATTTCGTCATTTTCTGTTTGGTCTAAAAGAAATTGCAAAGAAATATTGTGTTCATTGTCTTTGTCATTGTCACTTACTATCTGTTTTAATGCTATCTCTGTCAATCTAAAACGAGGATTGTTTGTAATAGGTTCGCCATTTTCATCTATTGCTTTTTCAGTTTCCGAGAATTTCTTTTGCACATTAAAAGACATTCTTTCTTCATTTTTGGCCTCTACCCGAGTTTTCAAACAAACTGTTTCAGGAAACACACCGTTAGCTTCATCACCTCCTACTTCCATAAGTAAATTCAAAACAAAGCCAGCCTCTGCTTTTTTTATATCCCATTCAGCTTGAGAATTAACGTAATTTGGAAAACCAAGTCTCCTCTTAACTCTTAATGAATGAAAAAACAGGCTTCTATCGCTCGTATCTCTTAAAGCTTCACTAAAGATTCCATTTCTACCCATGAAACCCCTTTTAATTTCTCTGGCTAATAATTCCGCTTCCTGCTCTGATGCATCTTTTCTGCCTAATTTTTCTATTTCTGAAAGCTGGTCCCTGATTATATTATTATCTTTACAATCATCTATACCACCAGCATTATCATATATATCATCAATACCTCCATTAGGATCCTCTTGACTTGTTTTCGGTAATTTTCCACCGGTATTACTATTAGGATCTGTCGGATTAAACAACTCTTGAACAGGCGCGAGTAATACTCCGCCCGGTGTTTCGAGGGCCGCTTGCATGCCTAGAAAATCTTCTAAAGCTTTTTCTGTCAATTCATTCAATTTATTGATTTGTCTTAGTGCATCCTCCGGAGATAAACCCTTATCTCTTAACAACTGTTCTCTTAATCTGTTCCATTCTTCCAACTGCTCATTGGTTAAACAAATCGCACTACTTATGGGAAGATTTGGTACACCATCTTCTAATAATTTTTGGATTCTGTCTTTGTCCGCTTGAGGCAAAAAACTGCCTAATTTTTTGAACCAATATCCAACTTTGGATGGAGAACCAAGTAGGGCTTCCAATTCTGGTGCTAAAGTTTTAACTGCATTTGCAATTCTCTCATTTAATTGACGGTTTGCTAAACTGTCCTCATCTGACGATACAGCATTTAGGATCTCGTCAACCCCAGCTAAGCCGGATATTAAGTTTGATGCTTTTTGCGCTTGATCTTTAAAAAGAGAATCTGCTATACCTCTAGCATTTATAAACTCCGGATCATCTTCTTCGCAAAATGCCTCGTCAAGTGCTTTGTAAAAAGAGTCTTCTAAATCTTTTCCTTGCAAGGCATCGACGGCTAGTCCACCTATCGCTTCTAGGGCCTTGCATATTGCACTTTCTAAAAATCCTAATATCTTCTTAAGAATAGACACCAATACTTTGGTGAATAAATCTAAAAGTATTTTTCTTACAATATATCTTACTCTTTTTCCAATTTGATATCTAAAAGATATGGATGGTAAAACCAACTTAGGAAAGGTAATCTGTATGGATGGATCACACACATCAAGGCTAAGGGTGTTTAAGAATTTATTTGGTGGAGGATGAAACAGAGACTGATTCGGACATGGCTTTAATAGGCCCTCTAATACATTTAATAGAACATCTGGTACCGGAAACTGTTTCAGCATGTCAAACAAATTAGTACTTGGAGTAAAACTAAATATACTTTCTACTACCTCAATTATAATGGCACCTAATAGTTTATTGATCTTTATACCAATGTTAGTTTCCTTATAATCCTTGACTGCTTGTTCATATTGATTTTGATTCAAAGCATACTTAGTAATTCTTCTGTTGGATTTTGCTTTCCTTATATCTCTTCGAGATTCCCTCTTTATCTCTTGGGACTCTTCTACTATTTGACTGGCTTTTTCTTGAGTTTCTTGTTGAAGGCGTTCTGCTTCTGCTGACACCGGAGCCCTGCCGCCAGTCTCTTCAAACCCGAGTTCGTTTATAAGTCCCGTGCCAGTTTCCACCGAGCCGGCTAGTTTATCCATACGTGCGCTTACTTTTTCCAATTGTTTTTGTACGGTCGCCTCTCTTGGCATAGGGATTTGTGTGAGTTTCGCAAATTCTACCGATAAATCAGCATATTCTTCCTCTAGTTCCAGAATTCTTGCTGCTGTTAGCTCTCCATCGATATCTTTTTTATTTGGACTTGTTAAGGATTCAAATTTTTCTCTTGCTTGATTTAATTCAAATCTATCTCTCCTACGGATTAATTTTCTTATCTCTCTTTTTAAATTTCTTTCGTTTTTGATTTTGTCTTTGGGTGTTTCACCTACAAAACTAGCTGTTTCATAATCATATACAGATTCCACTTTCAAGCCTTCATTCCAAAATACACCACCGGGGTCTAAAAAACCCTCTATTTCTTTCATTTGTTCCGGTGTTAAGACTATATCTGGAACTATAGAACTTTTTATATAATCAACAACTCTGTTTATTTCATTAGCTGTGTCGCCGGCAATAAATCTTAAATTTGCATTTGGCTGTTGTTCTCCTAGGAAACCAATCACTTTTGCTAGTTTTACACCTGATCCGAACTCTCTTTCTATTATATTATCTATTTCTCTTCGAACATTTTCAGGCATGCCGGCTAACACTCTTTCGAATACTCTAATCTCCATATAATCAAAAATTGCTTTTATAGCTATATCAAGAACTTTGTCTAAAGTTAGTCCCCCTGTTATGCATTTTATTACAGACGCAGACAATTTAGACAACCCGCAAATTCCAAAAATCGCAAGAAAAGAATTTAAATCATCTATATCATCTATTGTATCTACGGCTTCAATTAACTCGTCGACGATTGTAAACTCTTTTTCAATTGTATCATTGGCTAATTTTTTTGCATCTTCAAGCCATGGATTATCGTCATCTTCGGGCGAGGTTGCTTCTCCGGCATCCAATTCTGCCTGGGCTTTTTGTTTTGCTGCTGTTTTTAAACCTTCTATCCAAGCGCCCGGTGCGGCGATGTCACCATAAAATTCTTCTAACATCTCTTCTGTAACGTCTTTTTCTTTTAGTCCAAGCTCTTTCGCTACCAGATTACCTATTATATAAGCCTTTCTATATTGTTTTAGTGCATCTTTATAGATTTTTTTTGAATTCTTCTCAAGATCCTTTGCCTGTCTTTGGGCTTTTTTCCTTGATCTTTCTTCTCGTCTGTTTGCGATTCTTTTATCTCTTGTTGCTACAGGGCCTCCGGAAATTGCTTGATCTTGCTCTCGACAAGATTCCTTTGCTCCCTCGTATGAAAATAATTCTCCATATGACAAAATTTTACTAGTTAATGAATCAACTACTTGGCCAGATCCCACTCCTAATTCGTCCTGCAATAGACAACCTAACGCATTCTTTTGTTCTGCCGTGGCTGTTCCGGCATTAAGACCATAATCTGCTGTCATTTTTGGATGAAAATATTCTAAGGTAAACTCAAGCCATGGCTTGGTTTCTAACGCTGTTATGTCAATTATTATATCTTCAAGTCGCGCTAAAAAAGCCAAAATAGATGGGTATGTATTAAGTGTATTTGCTCCACTTAATAATTCATAGTCAGTACAACCTTTCTTTGATTTTGCATAAACTTGATAATTTCCATCTTTTTCTTGAATATTAAAAGGAACATCATCTCTGGTATCGAAAATTATTTTTAATTTGCCGAGTTCTTTTAATAACCCAAAGGTTGGGGCATTCCACAAAGAAACTCTTTCGTAATCATTATCTTTTAAAAGTTTGTTGAGGTCTTTTTTAAATTCCTTTATTTCCTGCCTCGCTTGAGAATAATTAATTCTATTTGTAGGATCATCTTCTTCATAGATAATAAGATTGTCAACTTTTTGATAAGCGGAATAATAGTATTCATAAGACTTTAGTGTTAAACGAAGTTTAAATAATCTGTCTGCTAATTTTTCTCCATCTATAATTATCTCTTTAAGATTAAGAGAGGCTTCTTCTGTTTCATCAGATACTACCACTGGGGCTTCTGGGATCCTGTTAAAGTTCTGAGCAGGAACTGATATCAAATATTTTTTAGGTTGATTATAAAAAGGATCAACATACGTGTCTTGTATTTGAGTAACCCATTCGAGTGCATATGGATGAATTGTTGGGTATAAATCTTCTAATTTTTCTAATCTATCTGAAAGTTCTAGTCCGAAATAGACTCTCATATATTCTTTCAATTGCTCATTTTCATCAGATGTTACAGATAAGCCAAATTTTTCTTTTCTATCTGCAGCTAGTAGCCCTTTTGTAATTAAACCAGACAGAGAAAAGGTGGGGTGCAGTAAGGCGCCGGGACCAAGAATCACCATTCCCAGGGTTGCTGCGAGCCCTTCTGCTTCTCCAGGGCCTCCTTTCATAGATCCATATTTATCAACTTTATTTTTGTATTCATGAATATCGCCTTTAAATTTCTGTATTTCTTCTATTGTTGCCATACAACCGCCAAAAGAACAAACTGTTTCATCCGATATTAATTTATCAAACTGTCCCAGCATTTTTCTTATAGCATATCTCACTAATTCCTGGTCTGTCAGTAAGTCCGGATAAACAGCGTTACCAGAAGCCTGCTCCTTTGAAACAGTTATTTTGTATTCACAAGTTGCCTCATCAAGCCAAGGTTCTGTCATATCAAACCAATTTTTTTCTAAAACGAAATTTGGATTCTTTATACAGGTTGGACAGATTTCTTTTTCAATAAAACTTATTGGTTCAGGAACAATACAATCATTAGATTGGAAATCAGAGAATTTTTTATTTATATCGGACATTTAAAACCTCAAGTTGTTTTTACGTGTTTACTATTTACATAATTGGAGCCAATTTCTTCCAGATAATTTATTTTAAATTGGGAAATTTGTGTTTGTATGTTGGCAATTTGTGCCTTTATTACATTGACTTGGATTTGAGCGGCGGTTGCTGCTGCTGCTGTCACTGGCGACGGAGTTGTCGGAATTGGGCCAACAAAATGAATATGGCCGATTTCCAATTGAGTATAGAGACCTAGAGTAGAGTTGAGCGTACTCACTTGTGTTAGAACTTGTGATAAAATTTCTGCCATCTCCCCCATGGCCTTAACCATATCGTCGCCTTTTACCAGTGGCTGAAGCTTCTGACGGCTGGTAGTTGAGGTGTCTGAAACATCTAAAGTACTCATAGCAGAAGTGTTTTCATGTTCGGTAAAATTACCAGCTATAAGAGAAATTTGTCCACAAGAATCAATACGACCACCTCTAGCATTTGTTTCACCTTTTGAGCCTGCTCCTTCAATAGGTGCACGACCAGTTACTATTTTAACGCTTTCTCTACCAATAAGTCTATTATGGTCTGCTTTTAATGCCATTCCTGATTTTGCTTTACTTTTGGATCCATCATCCGCACATCCAAAATTTGCATCAATGTCAGTTTTTTCTGATACGTATATGGTGGCTCCATCTAATGCATTGTTGGGGCTATAGATGGTATTGTTATCAAAATCTTTAGATGACGCAAGACCGACAGGTATATGTATTCTGCTAGATTTAGTTCCTCCGCGGCCACCATAACCTGTTTCTGTTGAGCCGGGTTTATCACCTGCTCCTAAAATTACAATTGTTCTACCTGACGGATCAGAGTTTGTTTTTTCATTCTGGGCGACATTAAGAAAAGGGGCATCCTGGTCTATATCAGTATTATTTACTCCCTGTCTCTTGTTATTACCTTTTAAAACTTTTTTTTCTGCCGAGCCTTGGTTTTTGTTGTTTTCTTTTTTAGCCATTCTATATTGTCCTACTATAAAACATTATATACTCCACCCAAGTGAGTATATTGGATCAAGTTTTGTTGTACTCCTTTTATAAAAATTTGTACACAATTCAAAATGCAAGTGGGGGCCGCTACTTCTTCCTTCGTTGCCAACAGAACAGATGGGCTGTCCTTGTGTGACTGAGTCTCCTGCCTTAACCATGGAGCCATTAATGTGCCCATACAAAGAATATAAGTCTGATGTTGTACCATCATTTCTTTTTATATTTCGGTGTCTTATTACGAGCCAAGCACCAAACCCACTTACGGCCGCTCCTCCAATAGTAGTTCCGCGAGCATAAAGTACCTCGCCGTCATATATTGCATACATAGGGACACCAATAGCCGCAGAAATATCTATACCACCATGTTTTTCTGTGCCTGCACCACCAAATGGGTTGTTTCGGGTACCCATTCTAGATGTAACTCTCGGTTCACGATTTGGATCGCCATATGTCGCTCGGTCTTCGTTACGAAATACACAAAAAGTAGTTACTCCAAAAACTATTGGCAAAATTGATCCCGGGAACTGGTCTGGGTTTGTTGGATTATGTTTCTCTCCGGGACTTAATGGAATTTGATTCGCTATTGGAAAATAACTATTCATCAATAGAGATTGTCCGGAAAACAAATTTGATAGTGATGATTGGTTTGAAGTTAATCCAAAAAGTTGATCAAACTCTGGTATTCTTTGTGGCAACCCTTCTGGGTAAGACCATCTCATTCCACCATAAGATTCAGAAGCACGGGCAGTTTCCCTTTCAATATCAATAATTTGTCCAAAAGACAAAGGAGACTGATTAGCATCAACAGGAAATTTAGACCTAACTCTGCATAAAGATGTACACAGAGCTATAATTGCCTTAATCTTCTTTTTATTATCTGCTAGCAAGGGGTTTGGTATTTGAAGACCATACCACTCATCAATTGGATATATTGTCAATTCCAAATACCTTTTTCCATCAGAAGATGGAACCAAAGCAGCATCAGAAGCATCCGTGCCAGCGCCAGTATTCGTTTCTGTTCTGTATCCGGATAAAACTATTGCTTTAAATCGATTAGGTCTAGCAGATTTTAATAAAGCATTATAGTGAACCTCTTCTCTCTGGGCGTTTGTAAAGAGATATCTGTCTCTATTGTTATTTGTATACATGTGATAAAGATATGGATTTATAGAATTATAATCTGTATTTTCCGCCACTATTTATTCTCCGACTGTTGGATTTGATCAAAGATTTGTGCGAAATCTTTTTCAGATAAATCGTCTGTTTTCTCTTGTTTTGACATTAATCCACACAGCTTTACAAGTTGTTCATTTGATCTCTGCAAGGTTTCAACATATTTCGCAAGAGTCATTCCTATTGTTTGATGTCTACCATCGTCAACTGCTAACCATTTAATAGCATCATCTAAAAGTTCGCGAGTTATTTCGCGATCTTCCTCAATGTTTTTGATGGCATTTTCTATATGTTTTTTACTATTCATGTAATTAATTAGATTTCAATCAAATTTTACCATTATCCCAATCTTTTTTAAAGTCCTTATATCTAGATCTCATTTTATTAAGATGCGTTACGATTTGTTTTGTATTCATGCCAGTTAATTCACGAAGATATAAATAAACTGCCTTTTTGTTAAAAATCTCTATATCTTCCACAGACGATAAAACTATCTTAACAGCTTGGTATACTTTATATTCCGATTCTTTCTCGAAATCAACTTCCCAAGAATTTATTTCCTCCCAAAGATTCTGCCAAAATTCTTCAGAAATCCTCTTCTGATAGTATTGATCTCCGGGATCTACAAAGGTTGTTTGAAGTTCCAGTTCTGCTTCTTCGTATGGAACTTCGCGCTGCAACCTTTTTGTATTTCTTTTTACTTTATGTATAAACCAGTTCTTCGTGATCACGCTGAAATATGAGAAAGCTTTTGATCCGCGGTTCGGATCATACTTATCAAGAATGGTTGTGAGCCATACTTTACATTCCATTCGTAATTCATCGATATTTGGGAGAGATGTAAATTTATAGGAAAATACAATTTTATCAACCATCTGATTAAATGCTGGTTGTATTAGTTTTTCATATAAAATCTCTTTTTCTGCATGAGAGTCTGACGTGCAATAACTAAGTATTGCTTGTTCGTGCTCCGCCGTAAAATACATCTTTTTCTGTTTGTTCTTCGTTATCTTCTTGTTCTTCTTCATCATATTGTTCTTCAATTTCCATTGGGTCGCTTAAGTATGTTATGTCGCCATATTCTTGCTCTAGCAAATCTGACAGAGATCTTGTATGATTTATTAAAAACTGAAGGTTTTCGTCACCATAGAAAGTTTCCATAGAATATATTTGCTTTAAATGCTTAGTATAAGCAGATAATATTTGCTGTAAGTCGCTTAAATTTTGAGATATATAAAATAATTTTGCTGAGTGTTTTCTAGAAAACCATATTAAAAAAATATTTAAAATAATAGAAAATATTAGCGCTAGCCCCAGCCACACTTCAATCATCATTTGTCCGGCTCCCATTCATTGGCTAAATTCTTTTTCATATCTTTTAAAACAGCCTTATTTGCCTCTATAGCAGATTTTGTTTCGCTACCTACCTTACCACCCTTTGGCGTGATAGAACTCTTTAAAAAGGGCATTTGCGGCACTCTATGAAAGGTTTCCGATTCACACTGTGGACAGTGCGTCTCTTCTTCCATCATTCCATGATTAATTTCAAAATGTCCGGGACAAGTTCCACATTGGTAAATGTACTGAGGCATTATTGAACGCTCGTTTCTACATCTTCTTTTTCAGATGCTTCTTCATTTATTTCAACAATCGGAGCATTCATAACCACCAATTGAGTTGGGTCATCATAGGCTGTTTCTATCTGAAAGTTTTGAAAAATCGATACAATGTCCGACTGTTCCATCAGTGATTTTTGTAGAGCCATCATTATTGCTCCAATTGCTTGATTTGATAATTTGTATTTCATTTTAATCTCCTTTTATAATTCTATAACTGTCTTCATCAAAGTGTTGAGTTGAAAACTCAAAAAGTTCTGTATCTTCTAATGCTTCCATTTGGTGTCTTAGTCCAATTGAAACATGAAAATTATCTCCGGCCTCTAATATGGTCACATTAGCTTTGTTTAAATCATCTTGGTGTGAATACCTAACTAATATTTTTCCAGATTGGATATAAAAGACTTCGTCTTTTATCTTATGATAATGCCAAGAGCATTTTTTGCCCTTAACAAAATATAGAAGTTTACCACAATATTTTTCACAATTAACAATCCACTTTTCAAATCCCCAACCTTTAGGGACAAATTTAATTGGTAAAGAATTCGACATCTTTCATTCCTTTATCGTCTATGTATATATCTCCGGAAGGTTTTCCAAGAAATAATTTATGGTATTTCACTCCCCATTGTTTTAATTGATTTTCCGTCAATTTATAAAACAATCTGTGAGCGAAAATCTGAGAATTGTCAGATCTACCCATACCTCTGGCTGTCAGAAAATGTATCACATGCCCTTCTTCATATAGTCTGTTAATGATTTTTATTCTATCTGAAAGAGGCTTTGCTTCTTCATAATCGCCATCTGTGGCAGTGCAGATGGTTCCATCAATATCAAAAACGTATGTCATTTGTTCTCCAAAATTTTAGTTGTAGAATAATCATCTATTCTATCAAAAAATATTAATTCTTTTGCATGTTGCTGTCCTATGACTTTTTTTCCCTTCCAATCTGACCCTATTACCATTACTTCTGGATTCAAATCTTTAATCAAAGATTCCAATTCCTCTGCTGAATCAAAAGGTATCACTTCGTCAATATATTTTATACTATCTAGAGCAAACATTCTATCCTGTAAACAGTTGAACGGTCTATTATCACCTTTACTTTTTCTGACTTTTTCATCTGTATCTATCCCTACAATCACAAAGGTTCCCAAAGATTTTGCAAACTTAAACATTTCAAAGTGCCCTCTGTGCAGGATATCAAAGCAACCATTTATCCAAACAACTTTCATTATAATACCTCTAAAAAATTGATTATTTTCTGATATATATCGTCACAAGAGAGCCCATTATTATCAATAAGATAATCACGCGAACCATTTTCAAATATGTATTTGTCCGGAAGACCAAGTCTCAAGGTTTTCATTGTTAGGTTAGCATCTGATAATGTTTCTAAAACAGCAGAGCCAAATCCTGATGATAAAAATTGCTCTTCAACTGTCACAATACAATCATACTCTTTCAATATAATTTTAATTAATTCTGGATTTGTTGGTTTTATTTTCCACAGATCAACAACCGATGCTTGATGTCCGTTTGATATCAAATTTTCCCAAACTTGACAAACTCTTCCAAGCATATATCCACTAGATATAATGCAAACCCTAGGTGTACTTAAAATTGGTGGATCTGCTAGACCAGATTTGACCATGGACACCCCGGATTTTACAAAATCCCGGTTGACTTGTTGTTCAGGATATAAATTTTGTAATGATGGGACATTTCTTCTTTCCAATCGTATATAACGTAATTTCGGATCATCACAAGTTAAATGAACTAGTTGTTCGGTTATTTGATTATTACAAGGAGAATATATTTCTATTCCGCAAATTGATCTCATATATCCGAGATCCTCTGTCGGATTATGCGCTGGACCAGCGGGAGTATATCCAAGTGCCACTCCATTACCCAAGATTGTTATAGGATTCTCTCCCATTGCACAGGAATACCTGATTTGTTCAAAGCACCTAGCGACCCAAGCAGCCATAAAATATATATAAACTTTTTTTCCTGTTGCAGACATTCCTGCTGCAATATTTATTGCATTTTGCTCAGATATTCCTGCTGCAATAAATTGATCCGGAAGTTCTTCTCTCCATTGATCTAAGGCTTGTGCGCCCATATCTACAGAGATAAGATATATACTTTTATCTTTTTTTGCTCTTTTAAATAATTCTGAAATAAACAAATCTCTTTGTGATATCACGATAATTCCTCAATTCCTATTCTCAAATCTTCTTCATCTTTTGGGGTTATGGTGTGATATCTCCATTTACCCTCCATATAACTAACACCCTTACCTTTAATTGTGTTGGTTATGACCACCTCTGGTCTATCTGGTACTTTTGAATATACCTCTCTCAATTGATCAAAATCATGTCCATCGATTGTTTTAACATCAAAGCCAAAACTTTTAAATTTCTCCTCCAGAGGTTCTAGTCTTAAAAGTTCTTCCGTATGTCCTAAGATACCCATGCCATTACGGTCAACGATTATTCTAAGATTATTAATATTATGATGCGCAACAAAAATTAAAGTTTCCCAGACTGATCCTTCGTAAAGTTCCGCGTCACCTAGCATTGTGTATACACTTTTGTCAGTCTTATATGCCAGGCCGGCTGCGTAGCCGATTCCATTTCCTAAAGAACCTCCAACGTGAAAACATCCGGGAATAGAATGGTCAGCATGTAATCTTAATATTCCATCGGGCGTACAGTACTTATCTAATTCCTCCTCCGGAAAATAATTAAGATCTGCTAAAATTGGATAGACCGCCGGCGACCCATGTGCTTTGCTAAAAATCATTATATCATTTTTGTGATCAAAGTGTGTTTCGGGGTCCAAATATAAGGACACTAAAGTATCAACACAAGATAGGCAACTAGCTAAGTGGCCATATCCGGATTTTGTTTTAAATTCAAATATCCTTTTTCTTACTGATTTTGCCAATACTTCTAAATTCATTTTAGTCTCCCAATATTTTTCTTTTTAATTTTACTTTGCTCATTTGCAAAATATTTTCTCTAGCTATTTTACCATATTTTTTTTCTATTTTATCTAAAAACTGTCGAGAAGTGTGATATTTTGTCCACGCTTCGTCGCGAAATTTGAGTATTTCCCATGGCTCTAAATCTTCAGTTGGAAGAGGTTTTGTTTCATATGAGTGAAATGAGAAACCAGAATATTCATTTGGCAAATCCAAGCCGGCCTCCAATGCCTCCTTATATAGTCGGCTGCCAGGTAGAGCCATAGCGGCATACATATTCCACCCTAATGTACACAACTCCAGACTTAAGTCTAAAGTTTTCTGCATTGTATCGTGTGTATCACAAGGTAGTCCCACTAAATAATTCGCCATTATTTCTATGTCAGCATCATGAACTCTTTTTGCGACCTCTGTAATGTCGACATCCTTAAATCTACCCTTGGTAACCTCAAACCTTACTTTTCTGTCGGCGCTTTCAATACCCAAACATAACCATTTTATTCCCGCTTTTCTTATGAGTGCTAGGTTTTCTGGTTTTCTGGCTGTGTCTACCCTAGAATATGCCCACATGCTCAATATATCACCATAGCCTCTTTCTATAAGCATCTTGCATAAAGGAACGTAATACTTTGCGTTTAGAAGAAACATCTCATCGCTGATTCTTAAAGTCTTTACTCCCATTTCAACCAATTTGTCAAACTCATTAATTATGAATTCTGGGCTCCAAAATCTCATTTTTGAATAATTACCGGCAACACCAACTGGGTCGTTGTCATCGCGGTTAATTATATTAATCATACAAAAGCTGCAGCGGAATTGGCACCCAAGGGATGTATATATCGCCGCAAACGGAGTTCTTTTTTCATGATTGTACTCAGCATGCCAAAAATGAGATCTGTACAAATCCAGCGGTTTTTCTTTAAAAGGCAACAGGTCCCAAGCATAACCGGGAAGATGTTCGTCCATCTTTTCTTGTGGCACTATTCTTTCCGGAAGTGTTAAGAATGGTTTTCCGTTTTTTATAAAACCAATACCTTTGATATTCTTAAGTGTCTCTTTATCTGTCAAATCAGGCAAAGCCAATAAATTCCAAAGGGCATAGACACCCTCGTTCGTAAAGATGATATCAATATCTTCTTCATCCTCTAAAACTTTTATTGGAAGAGACTGAACATGAGATCCAACAATTGAAATTGGGTTTTTGACACCAGATTTTTTTATGGCAGACGCAAGCTCAACAGTTCCCGTCATATTAACTGTCCCCGAATTGGGATTTTGCCCATACACAACGAAACATATTAGTCTAGGGTTTATTTCTCTAATTCGTTCAATAGTCTCTGAATTAGACAGGTTTTCTGCGTTCGGATCTAATATAGAAACACTATACCCCACAGAACGACAAGATTGAGCCAATAACAGCGACCATGTCGGTGGTTCTATAGCAGTATAGTCTTTTGATAAATCTTGATATATCTTCTTATGACTTCCGGGGTTTACAAACAAAACATCCACTTTAATCACCTAAGTTCCTTTTATTAAAATTTTGAAATTCCCTACAGGGAATTAAGTTATAAGATTGTAGCCAACTGTCATCTGGTTTTTGGCAAGCTACAAACAATGCTTTTTTCCTTGAATATTTAAAAATAATATTTGCTATTTCATATCTATTAAGGTACAGGTTTCCACTAGCGTGAAAAACACCCTTAAGTTCTTCTATTATAACATGATAAATGAATTCTGTCAAGTCCTGAATGTGAGTTGGTCTACAGAAGACATCTGTGTATAGCTCTAATTTGTTTCCTTTTGTGGTTTCTTCATGTAAAAAGTTTATAAAATTCTTTCTCTTGCTATCATCTCCACCGAACAACATAGAGGTTCTTATAATTGAGTATTTTTTACTTAATGATTTAATGTAATCCTCAGATTTCATTTTTGTTTGGCCATATTTTGTTTGAGGATCTCTCTTGTTATTAACAGTGTTTTCTTTGTTTAAACCCCCCTTAAAAACAAGCTCGCTAGAAAGAAAAATAAAATGACAGTCATCTTTTATATTATCAATTAAAAACTTGGTAGATCCATAGTTTATTTCTTCCATATCCTCTCCTAAATATGATGGATGTTTTGCGACTAGATGTATTACAATATCAGCATTTTGAATATTATAATCAACTTTTAATTTTTTTACATTATCAAAAGAAAGATAAATATTATATTCTCTATCTGTTAGGAATTTATCAACGAGTGCTTTTCCTAAATAACCACCAGCACCTGTTATGTAAACATTTTTTTTCATACAGTGTTGACACCTCTTTTTTGTACCACATATGTTGCGCAAGAATTTGCAAAAGCAATGGACTCATGAATTTTACCGGTTTGAACAAATTTAAATGCCAATGCAGAAATAAAAGTGTCACCTGCTCCGGATGAATCTTTTATCTCGACTTTTGGTACTGGAAATATTGAGTCGTGATACATACATCCATCCGGCCCCATTGTTACTATCAATTTATCAATTAACTTACTTGTTAAATTATGGAGTGTTCTCTTAAATTCATAATCATTTATTTTAATAAAACTGATGTCTTCGGCCCACGAGCCCAGTATCTTTTTTGTATCTAAAAAAGTCAAATTATGAGATAAAGATATTTCTTTGATATCTTGTTCTGATATGTACCCTTTATTATAGTCGGATATTATGACTGCATCGTATTTGGCAAAATCCACTAAATTCAAATCACAACGACCATAATCCTCATCATTGTTGTCAAGCCTCATAAACATATGATTGGTTTTAAAATCAACAAATCTAGTTTTGGTAATTTTTTTCCAATTGTTATTCGTAATCATCTCTGTAGCTACACCCAGTGCTTCGAGATTTCTATAAACATTCATCGCCATTCCTCCATTTTTAACAGTCTTTGTCGGGTTAAAAACAGGCACAGGGGCTTCTGGACAGAGCCTATCTGATACTCCATACTCGAACACATCTTGGCAGCTTTCGCCAATAACTAAAATTTTCATCTTTTAAACCTCCTTTTCCAAATCTTTGGAGAATCTTCCCAATTATTTATATTTATTTTTATTCTATCTTTTGATTTTGGATCAAAATAAATTGACTTTATTAATGGTTCATCATTTTGTATGTGTGCATAATGAATGGGAGCATGATCACCAGTTGTGTGAGGCATGTGAGAACACTGTGATATTATACCATCAAACAACAATACTCTAGATCCATTGTTTTGTGCTCTAATCCCTAAGTCAGTATGTGATATAAATGTTGTTTCAAAAGATGTATCAAATCCTCCCATCTCTTTCATATATTTTGTCTCCATAAGTGCATGATTAAAAATCCAATAGTTTGGCTGGATTGTTCCTATTTTGTATGCATGTCCTAGCCAGGGGCAAGCTTTATCCATCCTATAATATTTGTCCCAACTAGACATCTCAGTCAGTCCAGAAGTGTGGAGAAGTCCTTGACCATTTTTCTCTCCTTCATAATATTTACTAACAACCACATCCTTATAAGAAGTTTTGTTTTTTTCATAAAAATCTAAAATTTCATCATGAATATTTTCATAAAAAAGCTCATCATCAGCAGCCCATTTAATATATTTGCCTGTAGCATTGCATAGTGCTATTTGTTGACATCTATTGGCTGAGCCGTAATCGGTTATTAATTTTATATTCTCTTTGTCTTTTAGTTCTTGAGTTAATTCTTTGTGTGGAGTCACAAGGATTAACTCAAATTCCCTGTGTAGGGAATTTTTTAAACTTTTATAAAAATCATTCCACAAATATTTCCTTATAGTGGGCAATATGATACTTACTTCAGTTCGCATGCTAAAAGCTCCCGTAAATATTTTCCCATATCAGATATTTCCTCAAAATCATACCCCTCCACTTTACAAAGATCCCAATAAGTTTCGGGAACTCCGTTTCTAAATCTATCTCCCCAAAGAGCAGGGGACAGTTTCCAATTATCAAAATTTAATTTTATTCTATTATTGTAGAGATCTGGTGTTGAATATATTCTATTAAAAATAGGTGCATCTTTTAGACATGCATTGTGAATGGGTTTGTGGTCACCAGATTCATTTGGAAAATGCGCTGCTATGCAAACATGTTTTGGTGAAAAGTGTATTTTTCCTCCCGCTCTTTGTAGCCTAAACATGAAATCGTGAATTGGCTTATCTAGATAAATAAAGTTTTCACAATCAAGACCTCCAAGTTCAATAAAATATTCTTTACTCATTAAACACTGGTTGGCTATTTTCCAAGACATATTCACTCCGGGGAGCCTTAGCGGGTGACCGACTGGACCTGCCACAGTCCAATAACTCTCTGCCATTTTATTACCGCCTTCGCCGTACAACATTGCCATGGCATCTTTTTTTCTACATTTTTTACTATATTTTTCCATTGCAAGATCAATTGAATCTTTCGCAAAGATACAATCATCTACAGTTAAAAAGAACAATGGTGATCTGGACTCTTTAACACCAATTTGAACACACCTAGGAACATTTCCAAAATCCCTTATAAGCAGGATGTTGTCTTTATCTTTCAATTCTTGTGGCAACTCAAATGGAGAAATCAAAACTAATTCCCAATTATAATTTTTACAGGCATTTTCTAAACTTTTATATAGTATCGGCCAGTATGGTGTCCTAAAAGCAGGGATAATGATAGATATATCGTATTGATAATTCATTTTAACATCTCCTTATACCATTGAATTGTTTTTTTCAGGCCCTCATCTAAACTAACAGAATCCTTTATTTTTATATTATATTTATTCATTCTGTCGGCGTTTAATATTTTTCTATACTGACCGTCTGGCTTGTTTGTGTCCCAAACTATTTTGTTTTTAAATCCTACAATTGCTGCAATTTTATTTGCTAATTGTTCAATACTTATATCCTCATTGAATCCAATATTGATTGGTAACGACTCGTCATCATATTTTTGTAAGGTCTCAACCACACCTTTACCAGCATCATCACAATAAATCAATTCTCGCCTTGGGGCTCCAGTTCCCCAACAAACTACCTGATCTTCTGAATTAATAACCGCATCTGTGAATTTTTTGATTAGTGCTCCGCATACTTTGGTTTTTTCTATTTTAAATGAATCGAATGGCCCATATGCTGTGTTAAAAATTGTACAAACTGCTGTTATATCATATTGTTTAGATATTTGCTTGGAATAATAAAATAGAGATTTTTTACTTAAACCATGGGCGTCCACTGATGAATCTGGCATACCTTTGAAGAAGTCCTCTTCTCTGAGTTCCTCATCGGTGCTACGGTACGCACAAGATGATAGAAGGGAAACAACCTTCTTAACGCCCACCAAAGAACAGGCCTTCAGTGTATTTAACCCCATGATTGTTGTGTTGTAAAAAATATCCGAAGGGTATTGTCTATTAAAACTTATATTTCCATTGTACCCTGCAGCGTGTATACAATAATCAGGCTTTGATTCCTTGAATTTATTTAAACATTGATTAAAGTCAAGCAGATCACACTCTTCATGAAGAACCCTATCAACAATGGCGCCTCGGGTCTCCAATTCCTTAATGATACTTCTACCAACCATTGAAGCGGCCCCTGTCACTATGACTTTTTTATTTTTTATATCAATCATATTTTTGTTGCCTCGACATTTAAACTCATCAATTTTCCATTTTCTTTATCCATGTGAGGACAATAGGCTTGAGAATAATCATCAATATAATGATGTTCAGTTTTTCTCCAGTCATATCTCTTTACGTTCGTAAATCCTGCTTTTTCTAAATCTTTTTTTAGTTTATCAAAATCCCAGCCATTCTTGTGATAATCATAAGGGTGCCGTTGGCTTCCCCAGAGAGCGGAATGGAGGGCTTCTAAATCTTTGTGATAAAAATAGTGAGCGAAATGGGCTTCCATATCTGGTACTGCCAATCTTATCTTCCCGCCACTTTTTAAAACGTCCGACCATCGTTGCAAAGCCATTTCTGTCTCATTAAAGTCACCGTGTTCCAAAACGTGACTAGCGTAAATTAAGTCAACTGATCCGTTTTTTACTTTTTCTAACTTAAAAGCATCGTCCAGTAAATCAGGGTTGACCTCTGGTCTTATATCAACATTTACAAAATCAGGAATCTTTTTACCATAGCAACCTAGGTGTAGTTTCATTGATCACCCCTAATAATGCCACATATATATTTGATCTCTTCTTCGGTTAATTCGGGATAGTTTGGTACAAAAAACCCACAAGAATGTATTCTATCACTCATTTTATCTTTAAATTCACCATATCTCTTAGTCCAGAAAGGATGCCTTCCTAAGTTACCTGCACTAAAAATCCTGGTCTCTATCCCATTTTCAACTAATCGTGTTACTATTTCTTTTCTGTGTTCTGTGCTATTTGCCAAGGCTCCAAAAGAGATTGAAACAGGGTTGTGCCCATGCCAATCTTGAAACTCAACATATCCTTCTAAAAGTTCTGCGTATAGTAGATGATTTTTGTTTCTTTGGTCTGAAACCCAAGCTGCCTTATCAATTTGACGCAAGCCCAAAAACGCTTGTAAATCAGTTGATCTTAAATTAAACCCGGCTACGAAAAAAGTAAAGGGCTTGTGAAAATCGTCGACGTCATTATCTTCAATTAGCTTATTATAACTATCCTTTGGTAAATCTTTACCCCAACCATGACTACGAAGCATCAATAAAGTTTCATACAATTCTTTATCGCTGGTATTTACCATTCCACCTTCAATAGTTGAAAGTTGATGCCCAAAGTAAAATGAAAATGATGACATATCTCCAATAGTACCTACCATTTGGCCATCGCTATAGGAGGCCCCCAGAGCCGCACAGGCGTCTTCTAGAAGCGTGAAGCCATACTTACCCTTAAGAGCTAACAAACGCTCTCTGTAGTGTGGTACGCCAAGCACTTGAACATATATTACTGCATCTGGTCTTTCTTTTTCACAAACTGCTTCAAGCTGATCCAAATCAATTCCAAAAGTCTTTGGATCAGCCCCTACCATGATCGGATTAAGACCGAATTGGATTGCTGGTGCAATAGTGGTCACCCACCCAACAGAAGGTACTACAATTTTTTTATTCTTAATTCGGCCGGCCATTATAGCTGCATAAACCATAAGAAGATTTGCTGATGATCCGGAATTATTAAAAACAGCATATTTGGTACCAATATACTTAGACCAAGCTTCTTCAACATCCCAAGTCAATTGTCCTTTGGTAAGCCTAGGGTAACTTTTTAACCATTGACACAACGCGTCGACATCCTCTTCGTTAATTGTTTCTTTAGCTAGTGGATATTTAATATTCATTTTGACATTACCTTTTTAAGTTTATTTTTCATGATAGAAGTCTCCCCACTCTACTAGTATAGTGCTTCTACCGTCTATTCTATTATACGCTTTGTAATATGCAGGAAACACATCTTCTGGTTCTTTCAATCTAATTATTTCAATTGTGTCTAGCATATGTTCAAAGCCCTTAGTAAAATCTCCAACATGTTGGATTTGCGGGTTTAGTGGACGGTTTGATCCAACGCCGACTCTAATGATTGCTTTCGGGGCAAACTCACCATCCGTATAAATTGAATACTTATCTAAATGATTTACTAATTGATTTGCAGCCAATATTAAAAAATTCCATCTAGGATAAATACTGATTGGTACTAGGCCACCGATGGCCAGTCCATTAGTTATGCCCATTTGCATTTCTTCGTTAACTGGCATTTCTAACAATTTATCTCTAGATACTTCTTTGAGAGTATTCGTCATTGCTGTGCCGGCATATTCAACTGCTTGTCCCAGGAAAACAGTATCAGGTTGTTGTCCGAGATAAGTCATCGCTCTTTGGATTTCTTCAAAATATTTTCCCATATCTTTCCTCTTAAAATTGAACTCTTATCCCCGCGCCGGCGTGGGGGTATTTTTTTAAATCGTATTTGTAGTAAGTGACATAGTCATCATTAACTCCCTCATAAGTCATTTTATCCATTGCCCAAGTGGCTTTTGTATCAGTACAAACGGACTTTCCGTTATCCTCAATGATAAAATGGATAGGTAACTTATGATTTCTAGCGTATTTGATAGATTCATGGGCTGCACCAGTTTCTGATGTCATTTCTCCCATAAAGCAATAAACTTTATTAGTACCACCAGATCTTTTTATACCCAAAGCCACGCCGACAGCAACAGATAATTGCCCCGTTACGATACCTGAACATAAAATTCTATAGTCACTAAAACTCAATGAAATAGATTTACCTTGTAGAATTGCGTTTTTTAGAATATTTTTAGGTACTCCTTTCAGGAGACATTGATAATGACTTCTCCAAGAACAAAACACCCAGTCTTCTTTTCCAATATTATGTTCGCGAAAAACTTTTATCATTTGTTCCTCGTTACCATGGTACAGGTGTACTGGTGCTCTAATTTTTCCGTTATTAAAACACTCCGCAATTTCGTTTTCAAATTCGATTAGTTGTTCTCTAGTTAACATTAAATACCCTCAATTCCAAATCACATTATAATTTATTTTGCCATAATCAAATTCTTCTTTAGTTAAAATAAGATGTTTATTAATCAGGTCTTTTAGTTTTTCCGGATTTTTTGCAAAACCGTTTTCATCATAGGCACTCTTCTTGTGCATCATAATGCTTTGACACTCCTCATATCCTAATCCGGCATCGATGGCCTCTTGATCATTGATAAAATCTAAAGCATCTCTTCCAAACATGAGATTGTTCCAAGTATTTTTGTGTACCAAAGAGTGATGAGGAAAAGAAGCAGACGCCCCCTCCATGGAAGGGTGATGATGGACTAATATATCTCTTATAATAATCCACTTTTTATTGATAGCGGCGCAACAAAAACTATATACCGATTCTGTACAGTAAGCAACAAAAATATCTGGCATTAACGTATTGTTTAAAGCTTCGTATAAATCATTCGAGAAAAATTGTAAATGTAAATTAATTGCTTTCCCAATTGGCATCACATAATTTTTATTTTTAATTTGTACTTCATTTGAGCTATATTTCATTCCTATTTGGTGATAACCGGCGTCATGATTTACCTGTACTGATGCTATTGAATATGGACCTGATTTGTATTCTTTATAGGCTTTCTTAAATATTTGATCATTCTGTTTATTATCTATCTGCTGTAAGATCACACCGGAATCCATATACAAGTAATCATCAAACTTACCATATTTTTGAGTACAAAGTTTAACTGTACTGTTAAATGTCTGATTAATCGTCAAAACATTCTCGTCATAAAATATATAAGAAATTTTATTTCCAAATTTTTTGGCAAGTTCTCTTTTACAATTTAAAGAATTTTTAAACATTGAAACAACCACTCTCATATTGTCAAAATCTTGAGAAAGAATGCTCTCTATTGCTTTAATATAAAAAGGGATATTTTCCCTTTTAACTCCGCAAGTATTATAAACAACTAACAGTTTATTCAATTCTTCCCCCAAATTAAATTATATTTTATTTTGTCATAATCGAATTCTTCTTTAGTTAAGAAAAAATATTTCATAATAATTTCCCTTAATTTTTCCGGATTTTTTGCAAAGCCTTCTTCATCAAAAGCATCTTGTTTGTGCATCATGATATTGTTAATTTCTTCGTATCCCAAGCCGGCGTCAATTGCTTCTTGATCATTGATAAAATCTAAAGCATTTCTTCCATGTAAAAGATTGTTCCAAGCATTGTTATAAATCGGTGATTTTTTATGAAAATCTGCACTATTTGATCCGTCATGAGCCTCTATACAACCGAAATGGTGAACAATTTCATCAGCGAGAACAGCCCATTTTTTCTTAATCGCCGCGGCGAGGAAACTCAATACTGATTCAGAACAAAATGCAGCAAAAACATCCGGATGGACTCTTCTATCATAATTTTCGTAAAGCTCATGAGAATAAATTTTAATATGCATATTAACCGCTTTGCCAACCGGGATTATAACATTTTCACCCTGTATTTGTGCCGGAGGTCCAGAATCATAATCAAAGCCTATTTGCTCAAAGCCAGCATCCCAATCGACTTGACCGTCTACCATGGCGTATGGGCCGTCTTTGAAGAGATCATACATTTTTTTAACTATGGTGGTGTTTTGGGTTGGATAATCGTGGCTTCCATAAACTGGATGGACACTAGTTTTTATAGGTCCAAAATGCACACCTGAATCTATATATAAATACCCTTCAAACTTACCAAATTTTTCAACACACAGTTGTATTGTTTTGTTAAAAGTGTGGTTAACGGATAACGCCCCTTTGTCATAAAATATATAAGAAATTTTATTTCCAAATTTTTTAGCCAGTTGTTTTTTACATTCTAATGAAC
>TARA_R110002124_G_scaffold135079_2_pt1 | contig 61854 bp, 52 predicted proteins | sample TARA_R110002124 | Tara Oceans TARA_R110002124 (sample SAMEA4397445) | marine metagenome | biome: Polar Biome; feature: [SRF] surface water layer (ENVO:00010504); material: water (ENVO:00002006), including particulate matter (ENVO:01000060) such as... | depth 5 m | reverse complement strand
CACTAAAGTGCATAGTTTTAACTAAATTTGAGACCAATAAAAAATTATAAAAAAATATTTCTCATTAACATTAATAGTTTTAACCCTAAACCTCTCAGCCCAAGAAAAAAAAAGACTACTCAAAACAAGTTATAGCATGTCTAAAGTTCTTTATCGTATCTATGTTGTTGAATTATCTAAACGTGTTTATACCGAAAACACAAAGTTTAGAGCAGCTAACCCTCAGTTTAATGGTGTACACCAATGCTTGTATGTTGGAATGACTAGTAAAACACCTAAAGAACGTTTTCTACAGCATAAAACAGGATATAGAAACAAAAAAGGTTATAAAATTTCATCAAATATTGTAGAAAAATACGGTATGTATTTACGTCCAAGTCTCTATACTCATATTGATCCATTTTTTACCAGAAATGAAGCTCTTATTGCCGAAAAGCAAATTACTTTAGAATTACGCAGAGAGCGCTATGCTGTTTGGTCTAATTAACTAACAAAAACTCTTTTAAGGTTTTTTTATATATGTTTTCATACATTGGTACAATATTATGCAAGTCGAATTTTTGAGATTGTGTTTTAGCATTTACCTTAAATTGATTTAGTGTATTACTATCTTTTAAGATTTTAATGGCATTCTTAGTCATGTCTTCAATAGCATTCACCTCACTTAAATAACCCGAATAACCATCTTCATTTACTTCTGGTAATCCACCAGTATTGGTAGAAATCACAGGAACACTACTCGCCATAGCTTCTAGTGCTGCTAGACCAAAACTTTCGGTTTGTGATGGTAATAAAAACAAATCGCTAAAACATAAAATTCTATCTATTTCATTACTATTTCCGAAGAAAATAACACGGTCAGAAATCCCTAGTTCTTCGACCATAAGCTCTGCTGCTTCCTTCTCTGGCCCTTCTCCTACCATCATTAATTTTGCTGGCAATTCTTTTTGAATATTATAGAATATCTTAATCACATCTGGTATTTGTTTTACTTCTCTAAAGTTACTAATGTGTGTTATAATACGTTCACCATCATCTGCCATCATTTCTCGTTGACAGTCTGTAAAGCTATGCAAATGTTTTTCTAAGTCTATAAAATTTGGTACCACATAAATGTCTTTTTTAATATTAAACAGACGGATCGTATCCTTCTTTAAACTTGCTGACACAGAAGTTACAGCATCAGATTTATTAATACTAAAGGTTACTGCTGGTTTATAAAATGGATGACTACCCACTAAAGTAATATCTGTACCATGTAAGGTTGTTACAATAGGTACAAGTATGCCCTCGTCTAAAAGCATCTGCTGTGCCATATATGCTGCATAAGCATGTGGAATCGCGTAGTGTACATGCAATAGCTGAATACCATAAAGCTTCACCATATCTACCAATTTGCTAGATAGTGCCAACTCATAAGGCTGGTAATGAAATAGAGGATATTCTGGTACGTGAACTTCGTGAAAATGAACATTGTTACTTAACAATTCTAAACGAACAGGTTGGCTATAGGTTATGAAGTGAATCTCATGCCCTCTTTTAGAGAGCTCTAAACCTAATTCTGTAGCGACTACTCCACTACCACCAAATGTTGGATAACAAACAATTCCTATTTTCATACTGAGTTATATGTGCCTTATATTTTGAGAGTCTAAAGTTAGATATTTTACTGAATCGATTTTCAACTTTAAGTGCTTTTTAACTTATGTTATAATGTACTTAAAGTTCGCCGTAAATTATGTCTTAAGTTGTTCAAGAAACTTACAACTATAATTAATTAAATTACTCTATAATTGCTTCGTAGATTAAACGCTGAATTTCAGTTCTAATATTTTCGCGAAGTAATAAATTTTTTCCAGCTTCAGGATACGTTCTATTAGCTAAAAAAATATATACTATTTCTTGTTCAGGATCTGCCCATGCGTATGTACCAGTAAAACCAGAATGTCCAAAACTAGTCATAGAAATACAGCCACAAGTTGGCCCTTCATCACCTAGTTGTGGCTTGTCAAATCCGATACCTCGTCTGTTATCAGCATGGCAATAGTAACATTTATTAAACTTATCTACGGTTTCATTTTTAAAATAACGCTTTCCTCCATAGAATCCTTTCTGCAAATACATCTGCATTATTTTAGCAACATCATTGGCATTACTAAAAACACCTGCATGGCCTCCTATACCACCTTGCATAGCAGCTCCCATATCATGCACGTAACCATGTACTTTTTTGTAACGATAGTAGCTATCTATTTCGGTAGGTACAATATCTTTTAAGCTAAATTTCTTTCTAGGATTATAAGTTGTGTAATTAGCACCTAAAGATTTATAAAAACGATCTTGGGTTATTTCGTGTAGTGATTTATCGTAAAAGCCTTCAAGATAATTTTTAAGAATGTAATATGGTAAATCGCTGTATCGATAGCGCAATCTCGAAAGCAACTCACTTTCTTTTATAATCTCTTGTATAGAATCTTTGTAATCATTACGCATAAAAAGTGTATTGGTCACTTCTACATCAAATCCTTTTGCTCTTTTTTTTCTATAATATTTAGGGCTCGGTTTTTTAGTAACAGTATCTAAAGTTGCGTAGTAGAACGGAATCCAAGGTTTTAGTTGCGCATAATGAGACAACATCTTTTTGAGCGTAATATTCTTTTTATTTGTTTTTTTATATTCTGGTATTATAGAGCTTAATTTAGAATCTAGAGACACTGAACCTTTTTCCTCTAACTCCATTAATACTGGTAGTGTCGCTAATATTTTTGTCAATGATGCGACGTCATACATATCATCAAAATCTACTTTGTTTTTTTTAGAATACGTGTGGTAACCGAAATTCTTATTGTATATCACTTTTCCTTTTCGAGCGACCAATAATTGTATTCCTGGTGTCATTCTATTCTTTACTGCATGATTGGCGACAGAATCAATTCTGTTCAATAATTCTGAATCCATACCAACACGTTCTGGTAATCCATAACTCAGACTCGATATAGCGTTATAAATTTCACCTGTTCCGACAGGAAAAAATTCACCCGTACTAACAGGTAATTTTCCTTTAGCTCCTATTGCACCAAAAATAAGTTGTGCAGATTTCTCTTGAGCTATTTTACTATTTTGATAACTCATTACGATGCCTTCAATATTATCCACAGACAGTAAATCATTTAAAGCATAAGGTCTTGCAAATACGTCTAAAATGACTGTGTTTGTTCTTGCTATTTCGTAGAGCCAAGCCATTTCTTTCTGTGAAAACTTAAATTTCACCCACGGATTATCGTTAGATTTATGAAACCCAATTACTACCGTGTTATAGTTTTGAAGTTTCGCTATAACACCATCTAGTTTGTCTGCTTTAATCTCATGTACTTTGGTGTATTTTTTTAATTCATTCAAAAACACAGAACCACTAACTTCACCTAAGGCTATATAAGCTACTTTTTTTGTTTCTAAATCGCGTAGTGGCAATAATGAATTTGTGTTTTTTACCACAGTGATTGCGCTTTCCATAAGGGTTTCATACAGCAAATCATCCTTTAATCTATTTAAGTCTTTTCCTAGATTATACATTCCAACTGGAGAATAATCATACAAACCTACTTTGTACTTTGCCATTAATATTTTCTTTACAGAATGTGCTAAACGCTCTTCAGAAACATCACCTTTATTGTATGCTTCGAGAATTTTTTTTGTGCCGATAGCTACATTTTCAGACATTAATAGTACATCATTACCTGCTTTAAAAGCAGCTAAGTCAATAGCACCTGTTTCACTAAAATTAGCAGCTCCTTTCATCGTTAAGGCATCTGTAAATATTAAACCACTAAAACCTAATGAATCTTTTAAAATATTCGTAACAATATGCTTGGATAGTGATGATGGTAAACCCGATTTTCGTTCTAAGCTTGGTACATTTAAGTGCGCTACCATTACACTAGATAAGCCTTCTTTAATAAGTTTTTTATACGGATATAACTCTATAGAATCTATGCGCTTTTTAGTAAAATTAATGGTTGGTAATTTGTAATGAGAATCATCTGAAGTATCTCCATGACCAGGAAAATGTTTTGCGTTAGCTAAAGTACCAGTACTTTGCATGCCTTTCATAAATGCTAAGCCTTTTTCAGTAACATTATCTCTATCCTCACCAAAAGAACGGTTCCCAATAATTGGATTCTTTGGATTTGTATTAATATCTACAACAGGTGCAAAATTAAAGTGTACTCCAAGGCGTTTACTATGCTCTCCTATTTGTCGTCCTACCTGTTCAACAAGATCGTTATCAGTAATAGCGCCAAGTGTCATATTCCAAGGAAAAGCATAAGTAGAGTCTAAACGCATGCTTAAACCCCATTCTGCATCCATTCCTATTAAAAGTGGTATTTTTGAAGCTGCCTGTAACTTGTTATTTAGTTTTGCTTGTCTGTAAGGACCACCATTAGAATATATAACACCTCCGATATGCTGATTCTTTATAAGATTAACAACTTTATTATTCACCTTATCACTATTTTCAGACATAACCTGAACCATATAAAGCTGACCTATGCGCTCATTTATAGACATAGAATTATATAGGCTATCAACCCACTTTTGCTGCTGAATAGGGTCTTCTGAAAGCAAAGGGTTGTTAACTACATCTTGTGCTAAATTAATCTGAACACAAAAGGATGTAAGAATAAGGGCAAAGTAACGCATGGACAATCTTTTATCGTATATAGGTTTATTACACCAACAAATTTTAAAACCAATTTGGTATAACGAATACTGTGCCAAATTAGCATATTTAATACGAAGTAAAAAGACTTTATGATACTTTTATAAACGCTTAATTAACAGGTAATGAGCTACTCTAGTAAATCGATATGACGGTCGTGATAACCTAATAAGTATAATACTCCATCTAATCCTATACTAGAAATGGAACTTTGTGCATTATCTTTTACTTTTGGTTTGGCATGAAAAGCAATACCTAAACCAGCTAAATTTAGCATTTGCAAATCATTAGCACCATCACCAACTGCAATAGTTTGACTAATGTCTATTTCCATATTACTTGCTAGTAATTTTAGATACTCTGCCTTTTTATTTCCATCTACTATTTCACCAAGATAGCCACCAGTTAAAAGACCATCTTTAATTTCTAGTTGGTTGGCATAGACATAATCTATATCTAATTTTTCTTGTAAGTAATGTCCAAAATATGTAAATCCACCAGATAAAATAGCCGTTTTAAATCCGTAAGTATGTAATGTATCAATAAGTCTTTTCGCTCCTTTGGTAATAGGTAAATTTACTGCTACCTCATGGAGAACATCTTCACTCAAACCTTTTAAAAGTTTCATTCGTCTTACAAAGCTTTCCTTGAAATTTATTTCACCTTGCATTGCAGATTCTGTAATTGCTCTAACTTCGTTACCTACTCCTGCTAACATAGCTAACTCATCAATAACTTCAGTTTGAATTAATGTAGAGTCCATATCGAAACAAACCAAACGTCTATTTCTTCTAAAAATATTATCTTCTTGAAAAGCGATATCTACATCTAAATCTCTAGATATTTTCATGATTTTTTTTGTGAAATCTGATTTATCACCTAGCTTTCCTCGAATTGACAACTGAATTGAAGCTCTTGGGTATTCTTCTTTTTTTACAAGTGAAGTACGACCTGTTAATCTTTTAATAGAGTCTATATTTAAGTTCTTTTCTGATATTATTTTAGTGACCTCAGATATCTGTTCAGCGGTTAATCGCTCACCTAAAATCGTAATGATATAGCGATCTTTTCCTTGGAGACCAACCCATTTTTCATAATCACCTAACGCAATAGGTGAAAATTTCGCAGTAATACCAAGCTCATAAGCCTTAAATAGTAAATCTTTTAAAACGGAAGCTGATTTTTTTCCTGACTCAATTTCAAATAAAATCCCAAGAGACAAAGTATCATGAATATTTGCTTGCCCTATATCTAGGACTTTGGCATCATACTCTGCCAATACGCTTGTTAGACTAGAAGTTAATCCTGGTTTATCTTGACCCGAAATATTTAATAAAAAAATGTCTGTAGCCACATTATTGGTTTTACAATCAAACAACTGTAAAAATCATTATTCTATTTGAAATATGAAAGTTTTTTGGATTGAGAATTATTTAATAATCCTTGCAAAAATTATTAAATCCGTAAAATTTAGATATTAGCTTAAAAACCTACTATGCCAACTTTCACTTGCTGGCACTTCCCAGTTTTCATTAAATTCTGCAATATTGGTGACTAGATTATTAAAGACAATTGTATTCTTAGAAACTGCTTTATCCTTTGCCATTTTCTTAAAGTCTAACAACGTCTTATGTGCAATAAATTCCCCTTGTTTGTAAGAAACGTTCATCTTATCCATTAAATCCACGTTGTATTGCTTTTCTAATTGTTGAATAAAATTTACAGAAGCATCAATAGAGCAGCCAGTAGCATTATTTAAGTTTTGATTTAAAGAAATCACTATAAATCGCTTATAAACAATCTTGTAACCTGCTTGTAGATCTTTTCCGTGTGCTGTCCAAGCTTCAATAAAAGTATTGAGTTGATCTTCTAATTGTGAAATTTCATTTTCAGAGAAAGAACGATTAGCTTGATAAATCCAAACTCTGGATTCTTCGGGTAAAGTATCAAAATCTACTAGCATATTTGTATTAATTGTCAATGACAAAAATAAAGATTTACATCCAATCTTTATCCTCTGATTCTACTTTATATAATAAATAGTTTTTTATGTCTTGTGCACTTGTCATCACAATATGTGGAATAACCAATGATTTTGATGCAGAAAAGACTTTTACAGATGCTAAACCTCTCCGTTTCTGAAAAATAGTTTGATTTATTGATACAGCCTGGATCTTTGATGTTTCTAAATAACTCGTAGTCTTATCAATAAGCCCTCCACCACCAACTATTATATAGTGATCATCAATACTATAATACTTTTTCTTATAAGCAAAATAAATGCTCAACCCAATAAATCCAAGTATTGGAATATTCAAGAAAAAAAATAATTTGGGTAAAAACACAAAACCAATATTAATAAGAATTATAGGTATGATGCTTAAGAATACAACTCTATATACAAAATACATATCTGGTTTATTTGCTGTATTATTAGATAATACTTCTGGGTAAAACTGATTTAAAAGTTCATTAATTTGAGCTTTACTCAATCCAATAATATTAAACTTTTTTCGCTGCTTCTTGTTCACCATAGCTTGTGTAAAAGCAAGCTGATATAAACCCATTACCCCTTTCAATCGATTTGTAGATACTGTTGTCGTTTGAATTCTTGACGCTATTAAACCTAAATTAATTTTATTAAACAGTCCCTTAGAAATCTCTAGACCTTTCTCACTTCTTGTTACCGTTAAATTGAAATTTTGTATTAAAACCCTAACTAATGAAAGCATAAAAGATAAAACCAATAATAGAACAACTATTGATAAATTAAATACTACCAAACTGATAAATGATTCACTATCCAAACTAAACCAGCTACTGAATTCTTTACTAATACTCAATTGCTCGATAAATTCTTTTAGATCGTTATAAACACCTACAATAAAGCCAAATACTAAAACAAAGCTTTTTAAATGATTCTCACTAATTCCCTCAAGAAGTATGCGCTTAAAAGACGCCTTAAAAAATATAGGATCAACAGTTTCAATTTTGTTGTCTTCAAAATTAGATTTGTCACCAGAAAGTAACAATTCCTTTAACGCATTCGCTTTAGCACGAGACAAAGCTGTAATCTCTATTTCTGTTTTATCATCACCAGCTGTTTCAATAGCTAATGACACTACGTTTATTAATTGCTGTAAAACGTTCTGTTTAATATAAACATTCTGAATTTTTCCTTTGGCAACAGAGACTTCTTCTTTATTAATAACTCCCTTTTTTAGAATAAAATACTCTTCATTAACATGAAATTTAAAGTTTCTATATCTTAATATGGCAAGTAAAAGAAATATGAAAAGTAGGCCAATAAAGGAAGCTATAACTACTGGGTGTGTAAAATCAATTGATTTTTTACTTTGAAAATACTTAAATAAAAATGCAACAATAAGGATAATGGTCGCTTTTACAAGTTTATAAATACCAACACCAAGTATGACAACAATACCTTTTGCAGATTGTCGCGAAGGAGTCTCAAAATTAAAGGCGGTCATTCAAAATCTTTGTTAAAAAGGCATACTGTGCATCAGCTATAGATCTAGGCAAACCTTTTATTGATATATCACCACCCGATTCTCCTGCCGAGAATATTTTTAAAGTAGAAAGCCCTATTTTTCTCTCGATAAATGTTCTAGAAATTTCTATATGTTGAATTCGGTTAAAAGGAAGCGTTGTTGTTTCGTTATTAAAGAAGCCGTGTGAGTAAATAATATCCTGCTCTCTAAGTGCATATTTTCTTTTTTTAAAACCAAGTTTATATATAAAGATTTGGATAAGGCATGAAATTATTAAAATTGAAGTTAAATACCAAAACACATGACTCAAAAAGCTGTCTGAATCAACAAAAGTGCTTAAGATAGTAATACTGGCAATAAATAAAGCATATAAAATTACCGTGTTAAAAATTAAAATTCGAAAATATTTTGGAGAAATAGATTCTAGGATTACATCTTCTACCTTAGGAAGCATTGCGATATCTATTTGATTATTTGTAAAAGGCATCATTTCTTTTTATTTAAAAAATAATATGTTCTCGTTCTTCCTGTTGTTACAAAAAACAAAGTGGGGAAAAACACCAACTCAGCTCATCATTTTTTAGCGCAGCAATGCCTATTCTTTTTGTCTAAGGTTTCATTAATACGTGTTATGCCGTTGCAATTAATTCGGCAATATCCATAACCAAAATTTCACTTTCTTTTTCTTTAAATTTCACTCCGTCTGTCATCATGGTATTACAATACGGACAACCTGTAGCAATAATTTCTGGTTTTGTTTCTATAGCATCTTCAGTTCTAAGGACATTGATTTCCATATTTCCTGGCTCTGCATCCTTAAACATTTGTGCTCCACCTGCACCACAACACAACGCAGTACCTTTATGTCGCTTCATTTCTACCAAAGTAGCATTGGTTTTATTTAGAACATCTCTTGGAGCATCATAAACACTATTAGCTCTTCCTAAGTAGCAAGGGTCATGAAACGTAATACGCTTACCTTTATAGGTATTACCTTGGACGGTTAAACGACCAGAATTCATTAATTCCTCTATATATTGCGTATGGTGAATAACATCATAATTACCACCTAAACTCGGATATTCATTCTTTAAACAATTAAACGAATGCGGATCGCAAGTTACTATTCGCTTTATGTTGTAAGCATTAAGAACTTCTATATTCATTACCGCTTGCATCTGAAATAAGAACTCATTACCTGCACGTTTGGCAACATCTCCTGTATTACTTTCTTCAGTCCCTAAAACAGCAAAATCTACATTTGCCTTGTTTAGTATTTTCACAAAAGCTTTAGTTATTTTTTTCGCTCTATCATCATAACTCCCAGCAGAACCTACCCAAAACAAAATTTCGGGTTGTTTGCTTTCTGCCATAAACTCTGCCATTGTTCGCACTTTAAGTTGCTCGCTCATTTCTTATAGTATTTTTGGCTTATCCGTTTTTGGAGAAAATAGAACTGACAGACAACCACCACCAGCTCCAACAACCAAACCTCCAATAAGGTGACCATATTCATTGTCTTTTAATAAACCCATTAGTATCATTCCTAATATGATTAGAACTACACCAACAATTACAATTTTCTTTCTAGTTTTCATCTTTCCAATTTAGACGATCCATTTGGTTATAAGGCCAAGGTGCACCATTGTTTTCTATATTGGTCATCATATTATTTATTTCCATAGGAGCAGCGCTTTGTTCCATCACCAAATAACGACGCATCTCAAGTATAATTGATAATGGGTTAATACTTACAGGACATTCCTCTACACAAGCATTACAAGTCGTACAAGCCCATAATTCTTCGTTTGTAATATAATCGCCTAAAAGCTGTTTTCCATCATCTTTAAACTCACCATTATTAGCATCTATAATTTTTCCAACTTCTTCCAAACGATCTCTCGTGTCCATCATAATTTTACGAGGAGATAACTTTTTACCAGTTAGATTAGCAGGACAAGCCGATGTACAACGACCACACTCTGTACAAGTGTATGCGTTAAGTAATTGAATTCTGTTTAAATCCATAACATCACTAGCTCCAAATTTGGCAGGAGCTTCATCGTCTGCACCTTCTTCTGGTGTTGCAAATGGATCAGTATCTGGATCCATCATTAGCTTTACTTCATTAGTTACAGCTTCTAGGTTATTAAATTTTCCTTTTGCTTCAACACTTCCAAAATACGTGTTTGGAAATGCTAAAAGGATATGTAAATGCTTAGAAAAATATAAATAATTCAAGAAAACTAGAATTCCTACAATATGTAGCCACCAAGCTGTACGCTCAATAGTATGAAGTGTTCCTTGAGAAAGACCTTCGAACCAAGGTGTTAAAAATTGAGAAACAACATTACCAGAACCAGAGAATTGAAATACAGAATCTGTTGCATTCATTATTAAGAATAAACACATTAAAACAACTTCAAAATAAAGGATAATATTACCATCACTTTTCGGCCAACCTTTCATTTCTGAACTTAAGAAACGTTTTAATTTAATGACATTTCTACGTATCCAGAATACGATTACTGACATTAAAACTAAAACCGCTAAAACCTCAAACGACCCAATTAAAAAGCCATAAAGAGAGCTTGGTAAATATTCTGCACCTATACGATGGGTTCCAAAGAGACCGTCAATAATAATTTCTAAGACCTCTATATTAATAATTATAAAACCAACGTAAACTACAACATGAAGAAAACCAGCTACTGGTCGTTTTACCATTTTACTTTGCCCAAGAGCAATACGTGCCATGTTAGACCAACGTTGCGATTTATTATCACTAGCGTCAACTTTCTGTCCTAATTTAATATTACGAATTATTTTCATAATATTTCTAGAAAAATAGCCAATACCTATTATTAGTATAATGGCAAAAATTATATTTGGTAAGTATTCCATAGGTGAAATAGTCTAATTCTTTTGGTCTTCGGTTGGTGCTTGGTATGGAATCTCTTTTTTAGATAAGATACGTCTATATCTTGCAGGATGTAGTTTTATATCTAAAAGTAATAGTTCCATTTCTTTAGAAGCGCCTTCTAAGTTTTTGTAAAGATTATCATCCTTTAAAAGTTTGCCAATAGTACCTTTACCATTATCTATACTAGCTAACAGTTTCTGCATGATTACTAGAGTATTATTTAAATTGGTAATTGTATTAGACAATCCTGCTCCTTTTAATTCCGCGGATAAATCATTTAAATTCTTACTTGTTTTATCAAAATTATTGAGGATAGATGCAATTTTTTGGTCATTTTTAATAACTACTTTTTGAATAGAATTAGATAAACTCTTAAACGACTTTAATGTTGAATTTAACTCTGCAATAGTGCTTTTTAAGCCTAAATCCGTCTCATCAATTACCAGATCATTTAAACTATTAACCAATGTGTCTGCAGACCGCAATGTACCATCTAAACCTGCTGTAACATTGGGTAAATCACTTTCTAAAGTAGACATTAAGCCTTTTTTAATTTCTGAAATAATAAAATCTCCTGGTTGCGCTATGACACCATCATTAGCATCTACAATAGCTAAAGCATTACCACCTATTAAACCTATTTGGTATAGTCTAATTTTAGAGTTTTTAGAAAATTTAAATTTAGGATTAACAGAAAATGCCACCCGTGTTTTACCCGAATCGAAATCGTATTTAATCTCTTCAATTTTACCAATACTATTACCTTTAACAGTTACAGGAGACGATGCGCTTAATGCATTATAATCAAACTCAGTATAATATGTATGAGTCGTGGTAAATAAATCTTCACCTTTTAAGTATGAAAATAAATATATAAAAAGAGCAATGCCAGATAATACTAATATTGCTGTTTTAATTTCTCTTGAAATTTTCAATGGGCTTTACTTTGATTGGAAACAAAATTAGGAATAAATATATGAATAATGATTCTAATTACTAGCAGATTTTAAAGCATCAGATACATCAATTTTATTTCCATTTTTATAAGCTACTATAAAAGCATCTTTATAGCCTTTAGATTTTGCCTCATTTTGAAGTTTTTTCACTTTAGTGTAATCAGAAGTATTGCCACTAAAGTACTTGTATATTTTGCCAATTTTAGCTCTAGAAATTCCGGATAAACCCTTAAAATTATAGGCTTTTGGCGCAAGTGCTTTTGAGCTTGCCGCAATTTGTACTTTAAACGTAACGCCTTTTATAACTATTGGCTCTTCTACTTCAATTGATTTAGTATCATTATCTACACCCAAAATATAACTACCTATGTTTTGGTCTAATTCTTTTTTATAATCAATAATAGCTTCTTTTATTGCACTCGCCATTTTTGATTGTCCTTTTTTAGTATTAAGATAAGCACCCTCTTTTTTATTAGTTAAAAAACCAAGTTCAACTAAAATACTAGGCATGTAAGTATTTCTAATAACAAGTAAACTTTCTTGTTTTAAACCTCTACTCTTACGTTTTGCCTTTTTAATAAAGTTATCTTCAATTTTTCGTGCTAAAATTATACTTTGCTCGACATACACTTCTTGCTCAATACCAATAGCTATAGTAGATTCTGGCGAACTTGGGTCGAAACCTGCGTAGTTTTCTTCATAATTATCTTCTAAAAAAATCACTTCATTTTCTCGTTTAGCCACCTCAAAATTTCTTGCCATGTTTCTTTCTCCTAAAACCCAAGTTTCAGTACCACTGGCCTGTGATCCATGAGCATTACAATGTATAGATACAAATAAATCTGCATCTGCTTTATTGGCTATTGTAGCACGTTTGTGCAGTGGAATAAAGACATCTGTTTTTCGAGTATAAATAACTTTTATGTTAGGATTTTTTTCTAAGGCGTTGCCTACTTGTAGTGTAACTTTAAGAGCAATATTCTTTTCTCGATAACCATTACCAATATTACCAGAATCTCCTCCACCATGACCAGCATCTAAAACCACGACAAACCTATCATCTTGTGCGTGTAAAGGCTCTAAGGATGTTAAAGAAGTGATAAATGTAAAGACTAAGAATACTATTATATAGTTGTGCTTCGTTTGCATATTTAATTTAACGGTTTATAAGCTCGTATTATTACACGTCTTTATTAGTTAAAACAGTATTTTTTAACTTTATTGTATTAATAAATTAATCACAAAAAAATAACTGTACTTTTGGCGTTTCAAAAACCGAGCCATACTTTTACAAAAATACATTTAAAAGGATTGCGTACAAACAGCTTACACATACTTTTTACCTTGAGTTTTACAGTGTTTATTAACACGTTTAGCTTCGCACAAGAATTACAAAAAAAGAAAACTTCAATTCCTGCGATGCTAGTAAAAGATTCTACAACAGTTTCTATTGATTCGCTACAAAGTCGACCACTAAACACAAAGGAAATCGATTCTACAAAACAAGACTCTGTAAAGCAAAATGAGTTCTTAAAAGATGTTGTGACTTATAAAGCTACAGATTACGTATCTATAAACCAGAAAAAACAAAAAATCTATCTTTATAATGAAGCCGAAGTTATTTACCAAGACATGGAAATTACGGCTGGCATTATTGTTATTGATTATAGCAAAAACTTAGTCTATGCTGGTCGGTTAAAAGATTCTACAGGTTATTCTCAACGTCCTGTTTTTAAACAAGGCACTAATGTTATAGAACCAGATTCTATTATTTTTAATACAGATTCTAAGAAGGCTTTGGTGTACAATTCTAGAACAGAACAATCTGGTTTTAAAGTGTATTCTCCACTTACAAAAAAGGAAAACGATTCGGTATACTTTATGAAAGATGCTCGTTTTACAACTGCTGAAAGTGAAGAAGACCCAGAGTATCAATTCATCACCACTAAGATGAAATTGGTACCTGGAAAAAAGGTCGTTGTAGGGCCAACTTATATGGAAATTTATGGTGTTCCAACTCCAATTGCATTACCATTTGCATTTTTTCCGATGACAGATAAGCAAACTTCAGGTATTATCTTTCCTTCATTTGGTGAAGACACAGGTAACGATAGAGGGTATTTTCTTCAAAATGGTGGTTACTATTTTGCGATTAATGATTATCTAGATCTGGCTGTATTAGGGGATTATTACACAAACGGAAGTTATGGTTTGCGTTTAGAAAACAACTATGCTGTACGTTATAAATTCAGAGGAAATTTAAGTTTTAGATATGAAAAGTTATTAAATAGCGAGCGTGGATTCCCTGATTTTAGTCAAAGTACAATTTACAATATTAGATGGTCGCATAATCAAGACGCAAAAGCCAATCCTAATTCTAGATTTTCTGCTTCAGTTAACTTAGGTAGTAGTCAATACTATCAACAATCTGTAAATCAGCTAAACCAATCAAATTTCTTAAATAATACATTATCCTCTTCGGTATCTTACTCAAAGACTTTTCAAGGAGAACCACAAGTTAATTTAAGTTTAACAGCTACTCATAGCCAAAATACAAATACTGAATCTATTAATTTAACTTTGCCAACAATGCAAGTTACAATGAATAGAATCTTTCCTTTTGCTCCAAAAACAGGAACAAAAAAAGGGGCTATTCATAATATAAACTTTCAGTTAAATACCAGAGGTGAATATCGCATCAACACAACTGATTCTTTATTTGGTAAAAGTGAAATGTTTGATGATGCATTAGCAGGTATGCGACACAGTATTCCTATAACAACAAATTTTAAAATTTTTAATCATTTTAGCGTTAGTACAAGTGCAAATTTTGAAGAAACCTGGACGCTCAAAACCATTCGACGCTTCTATGACCAATCACTGCAACAAGAGGTTAGCATTGACCAAAGCGGATTTGATCGTTTCTTAACCTATAATGCAAGTGCTAGTATTGGTACCACTTTGTATGGGATGTATAATTTTAAGAGCGAAGGAAAAAGCCCAAAAATAGAAGCGATTAGGCATGTTCTAAGACCTTCTATAAGTTATTCCGTTACTCCAGCATTTGATCAGTATTACGAAACTTTTGATATTATTGATGCTGATGGTACAACAACAGACCAGGTAGAATATACCCGATTTCAGAATTCACTATTTGGGAGTCCTGGCAATCGATATTCCAGTAATGTAGGTATTTCTGTTGGTAATAATATTGAAGCTAAAATTCGTTCTAAAGATTCTACAAATACAGAAGCTGAAAAAATATTTATACTTAATAATTTAAACTTTTCGACATCATATAATATTGCAGCAGATTCACTAAACTGGAGTCCTGTACGTGTGTCTGGTGGAACTCAAATTTTAGACAAAAAAATGAGTATCAACTTTGGGATGACCTTGAATCCTTATGCGCTAGATAGCAATAATAATTTGATTAATACTTTTAACATTAATAACGGCGGAAGCTTATTTCGTTTAACATCAGCCAATATTAATATGGGCTACACCTTATCTAATGATAGTTTTTCGGGCAGCGAGTCTGATGAGGATAAAGCCTCAGCACAAGAAGCAGCACGTTCTGGTGGTAGAACTGATGGTCTTTTTGGAAAAACGGAAGACTTTGCAGATAGAAGACTCTCAGATAAGGATAAAAACGAAAAGGATAAAGAAGACAATAATGAGTTCTATAATTATAAAATCCCTTGGAATCTTAGATTGGCTTATGCTGCAAATTATACTAATACTAAGCGCAATAATATGATTTCTTCGCACTCTTTAATGTTTTCGGGTGATATAGAACTATCACCTCGTTGGAGTGTTGGAGCTTCTTCTGGTTACGACTTTTTAAACAAAGGATTCACCTATACTCAGTTACGTTTTGAGCGAGATTTATTAAGCTGGCGTATGAATTTTTCTTGGATACCATTTAGTAATCGTTCCTCTTGGAATTTCTTTATTGGCATAAAATCTAGTATCCTTAAAGATTTAAAGTACGACAAACGACGTCAACCAGATCAAAGCCTTGGAAATTAGCTTAGTTTTCTAAGTTTTGAAATTTTTGTGTTTGAAGCTAAAAATCGCAAAGCATAATTTTAGCAATTACAACACCAAAACTCTTTCGTGTTTACGAGTAACCCAACAAGAAGGTAATCTATTGCTTTAAAAAAATAAATTATTATATTAAGGGCAGTAGTAATGTCTCTGTTTCAAAATAAATAATGGAAAAAATGCATTAAATTTGAACCCTTGTTTAACTCTTATAAGATTCCCTTTTATATAGAAACTGAAAGATGAAAAAAATAATAAACACTTCAAAAGCACCTGCACCAATTGGTCCATATAACCAAGCTGTATTAGTAGGAAACACACTATATACTTCTGGGCAAATTGCTTTGCATCCCGAAACTATGGAATTAGTTTTAGACAATATAAAGTCCGAAACCAAACAAGTGATGGAAAACATGAAGGCAGTTTTAGATGCTGTAGATATGACCTTTGAAAATGTTTTTAAAGCTTCTATATTTATTAGTGACATGAATAACTTCTCGCAAATCAACGAAGTTTACGGACAATACTTTAATGAAGCAACTGCACCAGCCAGAGAAACTGTAGAAGTAGCCAACCTACCTAAGTTTGTTAATGTTGAGATTAGTATGATTGCGGCGAAGTAAGCAATACATTTATGGCTTACTGGTTTAGCTTTTTTCTTAACATAGCTCTCCAATTCAAACTTTCTAAATCGGGTAGTAAAGGACCACTTTGCTTAGGTCTGCCGAGTAATTGCGGAATATACTTATTAAAAAGATTTATTATTGGATAACACACTAACAGCGAGAGTACAGATACAAAAAGCGCGTAAAATGTTATTTGCCACCAATTTCCATTTTCAAGAAATAAAGCTCCTAAATGCTTATTTATAAATGCATAAAAAATACCATTTAAGCCTATTAGTATAAGTGTGTTTTTACCTATAAAATCAAATATTTTGTTAGATTTTAACATTATAGACAAAGCAATAATTCCAAGAATTCCTAAAAATGAGGATACTACGAATAATGTAAGGTTACCAAACTGCGCTGTAATCATATTAACATTAAATCCTATAAACGGACTATTTTTATTATACGTAAAAAACAAACCTACAAACCCAAAAAACATTAAAGGAATAAACATCCATTTCGCTATTTTAATGAGTTTGTTTATGTAAGGATAAACGAAATAGCCAATGAGATAAAGACCAATAGCAACTATAGCAGAATGGATAAACCAAACATTTTTTGCAATACCACTTAAAGCTGAGACTTGTTCTATTCTATTGCTAATTATCACACCAGAAATTAAAAAAACAAAACCTATAAAACATAAAATTAAGCGATTCTTAAATATTGTTGTAATAGCAGCAATTATAACCTCCGATATAAATAGACATACCAAAAACCAAGTGATAATATTTAATTGAGGATTACCTCTACCATAACTTAATAATCGTACAGCCACAGTAGATAGTTTCATACTTCCGTCTATCAATAAATTATACAGTAGCCACAATGGCAATGATATTATTGCAAATGTAAAGACAGGTAATAATCGTCTTAGAAAAAGTTGCTTAAATTTTAAACCAAAATTCTGTACTGGTTTAAAATAAAAGCCAGATATAAAGAAGAATAATGGCATGTGAAAAGCATAAATATATTTGTGTTGCAAAAAAGCTATGTCATTACCACCAGAATACAAATTTTTAATAAAATGTCCGTAGAATACTAAGAACATACCTAAAGCCTTGGCAGTATCTACCCACTCTACTCTAGGTTTTGTATTTTCTTTTACCATATTGGAGTCTTTTAAGACCTACTAATTTAAAAAAATACTTGAAACTTGATACAAATACTTTTAATCATTGTTGTAACAGATAATTTTTATTGATTTTTTAAAGGAATAGAAATTCCAAGAGCAAATGCTCCAGCATACTGTTTCACAGTTGGTTGAATGTAATAGGTAAAACCTAAATCAACACTATTATTCCGTCCTAATTCTAATCCGAAAGAAAAGGGAATATGGTATATAAATCCATTTTTATTTATCCTAGTGAAAGCCGTTAGCGTTTCAAATGCACCAATCGATGCGCCTATACCAATTTCAATGTATGGAGCAACCCAAGGAATAGGTGCCCTAACTCTTCCTTTTCCACCAATTAAAAGGCTTTAGATGTGGCTTTCTCATCAGTTGGATTATCATTGATGTCTTTTCCATTAGAGCTTGTTAAAATAATACCTGCATATGGTTTAAGTTCAAACCAAGAAGCAAGGCTCAATACATATTCACCTTGCAGAAAAAATCCGTCGTCCACAATCTCATCAATACTATTATATGGCGAACTCAGTCCGTATCCAATTTGAGCATTAATTGACTCTTTCTTAAGAAATTGTGCTTCTAATTGATTTGAGATCAAAAATATTATAAGTAAAATCAGAGTGTTTTTCATAATGTGTTGCAGCTTTAATGGTATGTGTCCGTCTTCAATACAAATATATGATGTTAAAGAAACAATCTCAATAATTATTGGGACAGCATAGGTAAGCGAAGTTAGTTTTTAATTTGTTAAATGTCAATACGTAGAACTACTTAATTTTGAAGAAAAATTGTCATATTTTTACTTCAAAAATTATTTCAGCCTTGAAACTCAAAAAAGCAGAACTTAAAGATTTCCTAGATAGTAAAGTTACTCTTTACAATCACCCAAAGTTTATTGAGAGTGATCCTATCCAGATACCTCATCAGTTTTCCGAAAAAGAAGATATTGAGATTGCTGGGTTTTTAACGGCTACCATCGCCTGGGGAAATCGTAAAAGTATTATTAATAACGCTAACAAAATGATGGAGTTATTAGACCACTCACCTTCTGAGTTTATAATGCGACATCAAGACTCGGATTTAGAAAAATTAAGTCCATTTGTACACAGAACATTTAATGGCAATGATTTTATACAGTTTATTAAAAGTCTGCAACATATTTATAAAAATCATGATGGTTTAGAAGTAGTTTTTGCTCAGCATGCAAAAAAAAATTCATTACAACAGAGCATTTATGAATTCAAAAAAATATTCTTTGAAGTACCACATTTAAAGCGCACAAAAAAGCATGTTAGTGATCCACTTAAAAATTCTGCAGCTAAACGCATTAACATGTTTCTACGTTGGATGGTACGCAACGACAATAATGGTGTGGACTTTGGCATTTGGAAATCATTGTCTCCCTCCCAATTAAGCTGCCCTTTAGATGTACATTCTGGGAATGTAGCTCGTAAACTCGGACTTCTAAAACGCAAACAAGACGATGGTAAAGCTTTGGCTGAGCTAGATAAAGCCTTACGACGCTTAGACCCAAAAGATCCTGTAAAATATGATTTTGCCTTGTTTGGTTTAGGAGTTTTTGAAGGCTTCTAAATTCATCTCATCTTTACTATCTTTATTCCTTAATTATTAAGGTTAATAAATGTGAGCTCAAATGACTTTCTGTTTGGCTGAGCGCAGTAGAAATAAAGAAAATTGTATAGAGAACCATTACAGTTACAAAACTCGCGTTCTCTTTACTAATTTTAATTCACACCTTTAGATTTGTTTTTATAAAATGACTATATTAAAACCAACTTAAAACTCTAATTATGAAATTTCGTTTTATACTTCTATTCTTTATTTGTTGTACAATTAGCTTCTCTCAAAATTTGAATATTCCTTCAGATATAAAGTACGAAACAAATAGCTCAGTTACCATTAAAGGCATACAAGTTAATTATAAAGCCGAAACAGGCTTTCAACCTGTTTGGGATGATGAAGGTTTAATGATTGCTTCATTATATTACACCTATTACAAACGCACTAACGATAGTAAAGGCAACAACAGACCTATTATCTATTCGTTCAATGGTGGTCCTGGTTCGGCTTCTGTTTGGATGCATATTGCTTACACTGGGCCAAAAATTTTAAAGATAGATGACGAAGGTTATCCTGTGCAGCCTTATGGTGTAAAGGACAACCCGAATTCTATATTAGATGTGGCAGATATAGTATTTATAAATCCTGTAAATACAGGGTACTCTCGGAAAATAGCTGATAAAGATGGTAAAATGCCAGATGATAAACTCTTCTTTGGTGTTAATGCAGATATAAAATATTTAGCTGGTTGGATGAACACCTTTACAACACGTCATAACCGTTGGGAATCACCTAAATATATTATTGGCGAAAGCTATGGAGGTACTCGTGTTATGGGATTATCTTTAGAACTTCAGAATAGTCAATGGATGTACCTTAATGGAGTTATTATGGTCTCACCTGCAGATTACAAAGTATTGCGAGTTGGTGGACCATTAGCATCGAGTTTAAATTTGCCATACTATACAGCAGCAGCATGGTACCATAAGATGTTACCAACAGCACTTCAGAACAAAGATTTACTAGAAATATTACCAGAGGCTGAGCATTTTGCAGTAAATGATTTAATGCCAGCGATTGCCAAAGGAGGATTTATATCTGCCACAGAAAAACAAGGTATTGCTAAACAAATGAGTTATTATTCTGGCTTATCTGAAAAAGTGATTTTGCAACAGAACTTAGATGTACCAAATCATTTCTTTTGGAAAGAATTACTTAGAGACAAAACTGGTGAGACCATTGGTCGCCTAGACTCTAGATATATCGGTATTGATAAAGTAGAAACTGGCACGAGTCCAGATTACAGTGCAGAACTTACGTCTTGGCTACATTCCTTTGCTCCTGCTATCAATTATTATATTCGCAATGAATTAGGCTTTAAAACCGATGTAAAATACAATGTGTTTGGTAATGTTGGCAATTGGGATAGCACCAAAGATAATACTAGAGAAAATTTAAGACAAGCTATGGCGCAAAACCCATACTTAAAAGTAATGACACAATCTGGATATTACGATGGTGCTACAACTTATTTTTCTGCTAAATACTCGCAATGGCAAATAGATCCTAGTGGTAAGATGAAAAATCGATTTTCGTTTAAAGGCTACCGAAGTGGTCACATGATGTATTTACGAAACCAAGACCTCATAAAAGCTAATGATGATTTAAGAGATTTTATTGAGCGTTCACTTCCTAAAGGGAAATCGGCTAAGTATTAATAAGCTTCTAGAATCCTTAAACGAGTTCGGGATAATAAAAAAAGCTTCCAAAACAGAAGCCTTTTTTATAATTTAAATAAGCTAATAACTTACCCTTTTAACCAAGCTGCTCTTAAAGCCTTTTGAGCATCCGTAGCATTTTCATCTTCAATTAAAGATTCTCCCTTAGCTGTAGCTTTAGTAAGCTTCGCTTTAATTAATATTGGTTCACCATTACGCTCTAAATCCATTGTGATTTCTTGTCCTTCTTGCCATCCAAACATACCACCAACCACTTGTTGTGCATTAGCTAGTGTTAATTCTGTACCATTTACTTTCTTAATTACATCACCTACTTGTACTCTTTGAGAAGCCCAAAATGAATTCTTTAATGCCATAGGTGAGAAAAAGATTGTTCCTCTCTCTTGGTCTCCATCAAAAATGATGTTTTGGCCACCAGCAAAAATATAATTGGTTGGTACTTCTGTTTCGCCTAGCGTTAAACCAACCTTAGCAAAAAAGTCGTTATAATTAATTGGCACATCACCTTCTACATGTATTTTTAAGAATTCACCAACACTTGGATAAGTCATAGCTGTGATTTCAGAAATAAGATTATCATCTACAAATGGTTTTTCCTTACCATATTTTGCAGATAATTCTTTCATTAAAGACAACATACTTCTATTACCATTACTCTCTTCTCTCATAAGAATATCGATACACATACCTATTAATGCACCTTTCATATATACATTATAATAGTTTGATGCATAAGGCTTTTCTAAGATATTCTCGCTCATTATAGTGAAACTCATTGCATCATCTAAATTTTTAGATGTAGCAATTTTTGACAAAACTGTATTATAAAATGCGTCGTTTTCTACTAACCCTTCAGTGATTTGAAAATGCTGAGCAAAATACTCTGTTACACCTTCGTACATCCATAAATGCTTAGAAAACGTAGGTTTGCTATAATCAAAATAATGAATATCTTCCGAGTGTACTGATAAAGGAGTTACAATATGAAAAAACTCATGTGCAACAACATCTATAATTGATGATGCTAAACCTTCTTTACTTGAAGATTCAGGTAGCACAACTACAGTAGAAGTATGATGCTCTAAGGCTCCCATACCCTTAGGTGCAGTATCTGAACCATCAGATAAGTATAGATAGATATCATAACGTGGTGTTGTATTTACATCACCCAAATAGTCCTTTTGAGCTTGCATCATTTTAAATACGGTTTCTTTTTGGCTTGCCGCAGTATGTACTTTATTAGGAGAATATACACTTAAAACAATTTTAATATTACCAACCATAAATTCTTCAACATCTAATTTCCCGTACATCATTGGGTTGTCTGTAATGTCAAAATAACGTTGCGCAAAATAACTGCTTGTAATTGCTGTGCCATCTGCACTCGACTTCATTCCTTTATTTTCTAAAGCAGAAGTTCTTACAAATGTTGCTGGTGCAGTAACATCTAATGCGTATTGATTATTCTTTAAAGAATCAAAATAACCAATAAATCCATGAAGGTTTAATACATAGTTATCATCTTCTATGTTTGTTCCTGCAGGTGAAAATGGTTGTTCTCCTTGCATAGCTCCTCCACTTGTTTCTATATCAAATGTATCGTTAACATAATATTGAAGCTTGTCTAATTTAGTAGCATCAGCAATTGTCCAAGTATTATCATCTGTTTTAGTTACAGTTAATTCCTTTCCATCATAATCAAGTGCTTTAAAAGTATCAATATACTTTCCAAAATCACTTACAGAATACGTTCCTTGTACTACTCTAGGCAATCTATAAGTCACTGTTTCTGTAGTAAAACGACCAGGATTAATCGTTACAGGCACTTTATCACCTACAACAACTGTTAAATCTAAAGCTGTTTCTATAGGATTACTTACCGCTAAATCATCTACTTTTGGTTTAGCAGATCCACAACCTACTAAAATTACGCTTAAGCCAAGTATGGCTATATAATTTTTCATGTTAAATATTTGTTTTTTTACTAGACGTGCAAATCTACAATCTGTTACCACTTAAAATCTAAAGGTTTTGTTAAATTCGCACTATGGCACAACCTCTAGTTAGTATATTAATTCCTTTTAAGAATACAGAATCTTTTATTGCTGAATGTGTTGATTCTATTGTTAATCAGACTTACGAGCACTGGGAGGCCATTTTTGTTGATGATAATTCTACTGATTCATCATTTTCTATTGTTGATGGTTTTGCTAAGAAAGATTCTCGAATTAGAGTGTGCAAAAACAATGGAAACGGTATTATCGAAGCCTTGAAGACAGCTTTTAATCAGTCTGAAGGTCAGTTTATAACTAGAATGGATAGTGACGATATTATGACACCTATACGATTGGAAGTTATGGTAAAAAACCTTGTGAAGCATGGACAAAAACATTTGGCTGTTGGGCAAGTCCACTACTTTAGAGAAGATGGTCTAAGTGAAGGGTTTGCTAAATACGAAAGATGGTTAAATAGACTTATAAAAACAGGAAGCAATTATTCTGAAATCTATAAAGAATGTGTGATTCCTTCGCCATGTTGGATGTTACATCGAGATGATTTTATAGCCTGCGATGGTTTTAATCCCAACCGCTACCCTGAAGATTATGACTTAGCCTTCCGCTTTTATAAAGCCCGCTATACTTGTATTCCTTGTGATAAAGTTCTACTCAATTGGCGCGATTACAGTACACGTACTTCTAGAACTCATGAACACTACGCACAAAACCATTTTTTAGACCTAAAAGTACTTTATTTCTTAGAATTGAATTATGATGCGTCTCGACCTTTAGCAATTTGGGGAGCAGGTGTAAAAGGAAAAACTTTAGCTAAATTATTGATTAAAAAGGATGTGCCATTTTATTGGATTTGCGACAATCCAAAAAAAATAGGAAAACATATTTACGAACAAGAACTTTTAAATTTCAATTATTTATTGCAACTTAATAAACCTCAAAGTATTGTTACGGTTGCCAATGAAAAGGCTCAACAGGAGATTAAACAGTATTTTAAAAACCAAAACATGCAATCTATGATTGATTATTTCTTTTTCTGTTAAAATTCTCAAAAGCAAAATACAGTTATCGCTTTGCATTTTTTATATTTGACTGATTTATAAGTCCAAAAAAACAGGAATGCAGTTTAAACATCCAGAATTACTTTACGCATTATTTTTACTAGTTATTCCTATTCTTATTCATTTATTTCAACTCCGTCGTTTTCAGAAAGTTGAATTTACCAATGTAAAATTTTTAAAATCCGTAAAGCTTCAAACCCGAAAAAGTTCTCAATTAAAAAAATGGCTCACTCTACTTACACGAATGTTGCTTTTAGCTTCTGCTATTATTGCATTTGCACAACCATTTATACCAAATACTAAAAATTTTAATGACGTACAAGAAACAGTCATTTATTTAGACAATTCTTTTAGTATGCAAGCTAAAGGAAGTAATGGCACGTTATTAAATGAAGCTATTCAAGATATTATCACCACATTACCTGAAGATGAAATTATTAGCTTATTTACTAATAATAACACATTTAGAAACACAACTGTTAAGGCTTTAAAGAATGATTTAATACAATTGTCTCATTCTCCGACTCAACTTAATTATAAAGCTGCCAATTTAAAAGGAAAACAGCTGTTTTCAAATAATGAATCATCTACCAAAAACTTGATCTTAGTTTCTGATTTTCAACAAAATGGAAATCCATTGAAATTTAAAGCTGACAGCACTGTTCAATTAAAATTAGTACAACCAAAATCACATCTAGTTTCTAATATCAGTATAGACAGTATTTACGTATCAAACACAACCGCAGAAACGTTAGATATTAATGTATTACTCACCAATCAATCAGAGCCGATAAAGAATGTTTCAATTTCGTTTTATAATAACGATATCTTACTTGCTAAAAGTGCTATAGATATAGACATAGAAGCTGAAACCACATTTACAGTAGCCAATAATATTGTTATTAATGGAAAACTAATTATAGACGATGCAGGTTTGTTTTATGATAATGCATTCTATTTTAATATAAATTTGAAACCAAAAATTAAGGTTTTAACTATTAATGAAATTGCTGATGATTCGTTTTTAAAACGCATTTACACAGCCGATGAATTTGACTATAAAAGCTTCAATTTAGAGATATTAAATTTCAACCTTATTCCTGATCAGAATTTGATTGTACTCAACGAAATTGAACTCATCTCTTCCGCCTTAAGAACAGCACTAAACGCATTTAAAAATGATGGAGGATCTATTTTAATAATTCCATCAAGTAACATCAATTTAAGTTCTTATAATCAATTACTTAAAAATTTATCTATTGCAGAATTTTCTGAACGAATTATTACTAATAAACGTGTTATAAGCATTAACTACGACCATCCGCTTTTAGCTAATTCATTTTACTCTAAAGTGACTAATTTTCAATATCCAAAAGTTGATATGTCGTATCGTTTTTCTTCAAATTCTAATAGTGTATTATCTTATGAAGATGAATCTCCTTTTTTAGTTGGAAACTCTAATGCATTGGCATTTTCTTCTGCATTAAACAAAAACAATTCAAATTTTAAAAATTCACAATTAATAATTCCTGTACTATATAATATGGGACTACAAAGCTTAAAGCTTTCAAAGTTATACTACACTATCGGTGAGCCCAATTCTATTGCTATTCCAACATCAATTGTCCAAGATGATATTTTAACTTTAACTTTAGAAGAGACTTCTGTGATTCCCTTACAAAAAACGTATAGTAAAACGGTTGTGCTTGAAACTGATGATTTTCCCAATACTGCTGGCATTCTTAATGTTATGAATAAAGATAATGCACTACAGAATATAAGTTTCAACTTTAATAGAAAGGAAAGCGATTTAAACTACTATGATTTAGCCAGGTTGAAGAATGCTTCTGTTGATTCTAGCCTAGCCACAACAATCAATACTATAAAAAGTAGCACAACTATTAATGCGTTATGGAAATGGTTTGTTATTTTTGCGCTAGTATTCTTAATTATTGAAATGCTACTACTAAAATATCTTAAATGAACGCACTCATAAAATCTGCAACCATCGTTGATTCTAAAAGTGAATTTCACAACAAAACGGTTGATATTTTAATTGAAGAAGGTCGTGTTACTAAGATTTCTAAACGCATTTCTAATCCCAAAAACTATAGAGAGATAAAACTAGACAACCTACATGTATCTCAAGGTTGGTTTGATAGTAGTGTGTCTTTTGGCGAACCTGGATATGAAGAACGAGAAACAATTAGTAATGGACTTAATACTGCCGCTCGTTCGGGATTTACAGCTATTGCGCTAAACGCCAATTCTAATCCGGTTATAGACAGCTATGCTGATATTACCTTTGTAAAATCTAAAGCAAATGATAATGCAGTTAACCTTTATCCTATAGGAGCATTAACAAAATCGAGCAAAGGAATAGATTTGGCTGAATTGTTTGATATGACTAATGCAGGTGCTGTTGCTTTTTACGACTATCAAAAACCTATTTCTAATCCTAACCTCATGAAAATTGCTCTGCAATATGCTAGTAATTTCGATGGCTTAGTCTGTTCTTTTCCTCAGGAATCTAAAATCTCTGGACTTGGTGTTGCCAATGAACACATCAATAGTACTAAGTTGGGGTTGAAAGGAAATCCTGCTTTGGCGGAAGAACTGCAAGTAGCGCGAGATTTATTTTTATTAGAATATACAGAAGGTAAACTTCATATTCCAACAATATCTACTGCAAAATCTGTTGAATTAATTAGAGCAGCTAAAGCCAATAAACTTAATGTAACCTGTAGTGTTGCTATTCATAATTTATTATTAACAGATGACGTTCTCTTTAGCTTTGATGCTAATTTTAAAGTTTTACCACCCTTGCGTACTCAAAAAGATTGTGATGCTTTAATTGAAGGCATAAAAGATGGCACGATTGATATGGTGACCACAGATCATAACCCAATTGATATTGAGGATAAGAAAATAGAATTTGATTACGCTAAATACGGAACTATTGGTTTAGAATCTGCTTTTGGTGCGCTTCAAACTATTTTTACAACTAAAAAAGCGGTTAGTTTGTTAACACAAGGAAAAAACAGGTTTGGTATATCTGAATTCTCAATTAATGAGGGAGAATATGCTAATTTAAGCTTATTCAATCCAGATACTAGTTATGAATTTGGAAAGATTCATATATCGTCAAAATCTAAGAATAGTGCATTTTTAGGAACAACACTTAAAGGTAAAACTTATGGTATTATTGCTAATAATAAAATTGTTTTAAAATAATGGATCAAAATACTATTGAAGAAGGCAAACAAATGGGCATCGTTGCATATCTAACATTATTGGGTACCTTAATAGCCTTTTTTACAAATCAAGACAAGCGGAATGCCTTTACTACATTTCATGTAAGACAAGCGCTTGGATTATGGCTCTTATTTTTGGCTATGGGTTATGTGGTTGGCATTTTTGATGATTGGAACATTACTTATTCTTGGTGGATCTTTTTCTCCGTTTTATTTATTTATGGTATTATGGGTGCAATTAGTGGAAAAACTAATAAAATACCTCTGCTTGGCGATTTGTTTCAGAAGTTATTTAAATCTATAGGGCAATAATTATGTCAGCAAATTTACATTATATCAAAAGACCTTCGTCTTTAGCAGAAAACGCTCCACTATTAATTATGTGTCATGGTTATGGTAGCGATGAAAATGATTTATTCTCATTTGCTTCAGAATTACCAGAAGAATTGTTCGTAATCTCGTTAAGAGCACCATACCCAATGCAACCTTATGGTAATGCTTGGTATGCTATTAATTTTGATGCCGATAAAGGAAAATGGAGTGACAATGAACAAGCAAAAGAATCTGCAGATTTAATTTCCGATTTTATTAATTACGCTTGTAAAACTTATCCTGTAGATTCCAATAATGTCACACTTTTAGGTTTTAGTCAAGGCACCATTTTGAGTTATGCAGTAGCATTAACTTATCCCAAAAAAATTAAAAATATTGTGGCTCTTAGTGGTTATATAAATGAAGAAATCTTACCAGATTCAATTGAAGTAAGTGATATTTCTCATTTAAATTTCTTTTGTTCTCATGGCTCTGCAGATCAAGTCATCCCAGTAGATTGGGCAAGAAAAACTACTGAGTTTTTAAAAGCTTTAGATATTAATTATGTTTATTCAGAATATCCTGTCGGTCATGGTGTTGCACCACAAAATTTTTATGATTTAAAAGCTTGGTTAGTTAAATACCTCTAACTAATTTTGGGATACATAAAATATTCAACAAGTTTATAACTTAAATTGTTGTTTTTATCTATGGAATAGGTTACAAATATTTCTCCCCAATATTCTCCATCAGTAAAATTAGCCACGATCCACCTGTGATTCATAATTCTAATTTTGTTGATCAACAATTTAGAACCGGTCATTGATACATAAGGTACTATTGGGTGATCGTCACCTTCATAATTATTCATGCTATAAAGACCATCAGTAATTGCTGGTATTAACTCATCCGTGTCATAACCTTGAGCTTCAAAATACGATAATGCATCTTCGTTTCTATCAATATTAAAATAGTTGAGTTCAAAATTCTGATCTTCTAAAGTTGCAATTGTTTTTTCATTATCAATTATTTTAGATTTAAAAGTCGTGATATCTTCTTCATATTTATCAATAATGTTTTTAGAATTCACATATTGAAAAATGATTAATAACACGGAAAAAATAAACAAGTACATAAAAATTCTACTCTTCATATCTAAATGGTGATTTGTAAGTTATCGTATGCTAAAAAAACGTTGTTAGGTAGTTTTTGTTGTACCTCGTCATGAAAGCCTAATAAATGGCTAATATGTGTTAAATAAGCGCGTTTAGGTTTTACTAATGCAATAAAATCTAAAGCTTCTTCTAGGTTAAAATGAGATATATGTGGTTTTTCTCTTAAAGCATTTACAACTAAAACATCAAGATTGTGAAGTTTTTCAATTTCTTTATCCGGAATTGTTTTCATATCCGTTAGGTACGCAAAATCGTTAAAACGATATCCAAACACTTGAAGTTTATGGTGCAAACCATCTATAGGGAAAACTTTAATATTTCCAACAGTAAAAGGTGCATTCTTAATTTCATGCTTAATTACACTTGGTACACCAGGATATTTCTCTGCTGTTGTAAAAATATAATCAAATCGCTTCTCTAAAGCCGTAAAAACACGCTTGTGAGCATAAAGCGGAATATCCCCTTGCCTAAAAAAAAAGGGTCTTATATCATCTAAACCCATGGTATGATCTGCGTGCTCGTGCGTAAAAATAACACCATCAATTTTAGAAACATTAGCTCTAAGCATTTGCTGTCTAAAATCCGGACCACAATCAATAACAAAAGTGTAATTATTCCATTCAATTAATACCGAAACACGTAGCCTTTTATCTTTAGGGTTTTCACTTAAACAAACAGGATGAGTACTTCCTATTATTGGAATTCCTTGTGATGTTCCGGTTCCTAAAAATGTAATTTTCAATATCGAAAAGTTTAAAACAAAAATAAGCTTATTTTTTTGTTTGCGATAGTAAATTGATACCTTTGCGAAAACGATATAATCCCAATATCTATGAAAGAAATAACGTATACAGGCGACTCTGAATTTGAAAATATTCCTTCTCTTAAAGACAAAGCTTTGCGTATTAATCTTAATGCAGATATCTATGGTACTTTTGCAGAAATTGGAGCAGGACAAGAAACTGTACGTCAATTTTTTAGGGCTGGTGGAGCTTCTGGCACAATTGCAAAAGCTATGTCTGCTTACGATAAGGATTTTAGTGACGCTATTTATGGTATTGAAAACGATAAGCGTTATGTTACCGAAGCAAGACTTCGAAAAATGCTGAATCACGAAGTTGACTTAATGGAACAGCGTATTACGAGAGACAAACATCCTAATAAAATATTCTTTTCTTACGCTAATACAGTTGCCACAATAGATTTTGCAAAAAAATTTAAAGGACATGGTTGGGTTGGCATCAAATATCAAGTAGGACCAGACGAAGAATATAATGACATTGTACTTCATATTCGCTTTAAAGAGACCGATGCTCGTTTACAACAAGAAACACTCGGTAAATTAGGAACTAACCTAATTTATGGTGCGTTTTACAAATACAATCAACCACGTAAATTATTACGCTATTTATATGACCATTTAGATCAGGATCAATTAGAGATTGACACTATTAATTTTTCTGGGCCAGTGTTTAAAGATGTAGACAACCGTTTAATGAGTTTACAACTCGTTAAAAATGGAATGACAGATGCTGTTATGTTTGCACCAGATGGTAATAATGTATTACCAGCTCGCGTACTTTACAAGAAAAACATCTTAACATTAAGAGGTAGTTTTAGACCTGTTACTAAAGTGAATATGGACATGTTTGAGAAATCATACGAAATGTTCATAAAAGAAAACAAAGTTGTAAAAGAAAAAACACAAGTTATTTTTGAAATAACACTTTCTAATTTAAGAGCCGAAGGAGAGATTGATGAACAAGATTTTATGGATCGTGCTAAATTGTTATGCTCATTAGGTCAAACGGTTTTAATTTCTAACTTCCAAGAGTACTATAAATTAGTAGAATACTTCTCTCAATATTCTAGAGCAAGAATGGGATTAGCTATGGGAGTTAACAATCTTGTAGATATTTTTGATGAGAAATATTACCGCCATTTAAGCGGTGGTATTCTTGAAGCTTTTGGTAAATTATTCTATAAAGATTTACGTGTATATCTATATCCAATGCAGAATAAGGATGGTAGCTTAACTACTAGCGAAAACCTTAAAGTGCATCCACGGATGAAAGAACTATACAAATTCTTTAAATACAATGGTAAAGTTGTAGATATTTCAGATTTTGACACCTCTAACCTATCAGTATTCTCTAGAACTGTACTTAAAATGATTGTGAGTGGAGACAAAGGGTGGGAAGAAATGCTTCCTGAGGGTGTTGCCAAATTAATTAAAGAGAAAAGCTTATTTGGCTGTGAATCTGAGGAAGTAATGCATAGAAATTAAATTTCTTCTCTATTTTATTTGAATGAAAAATATAGCGTTATTATTATCATTTTTTTGTGCTCTTTTTTTAAGTGCCCAAGACATTAATAAAATATTTCCTCCAGATGGTTTTGGTCTTAGTGCCCAAGAAATGAGGCCTCACTATTTTGATAGTGGTAGTAATACTTTATTCTGTAGCACTAAAATTTATAATGATACTGAAAGTAGATACGAAAACCATATCGTATTATATAATACAATTGATGAATCCGTTGAGTTAATAGATAGTTTTTTTGCGACTTCGAATGTAGATTGGATAAACTTTAGTGGATTTAAAAAACATAATGATTCGCTGTTTTTTATATTCGGAAAAAAAATATGGCGATACAATTTTAATACTCAAGTTTTTGATTTGCTCTTAAACGTTATAAACCTTGATGGCTTTGATATCGTTGGTGATTTATTAATTTATTACACGCCTGGTGTTGTTCATTTTATGGATTTAATCACTGAGCAAGTAGTTACTACTTATAATGCTGCTTATATAGATGCCTTTCATATAGAAAACGATAATATCTATTTTTATAAAGCAGACTTTGGGTTTTCTTCAGCTAAAATATACCAGTTAGTTAAATACAATATCACAAATAATAGTTTTAATACGCTCTTCTCTAATAGTTTTAATTCTAACTTTTCACTCGTTAGAAAAAGTAATGTTGTTAAACTCGGTGACAATCTTATTTATACCATACAAACTGCTAGTAACACAGCAAGTTATGTCTCTTTAAACATTACTAACAACACCGTAAATACCAGTTTTACTTTTAACATATCTACACAATTTCAAATAACCGAGCCTTTTGTAATTAATAATCAGGTATATATTACAACTGTAAATGACACTTTCTCATCTAACGGAATTAATCAACCAGAGCTTACAACAATTGGGAAGTTTATTGGTTCCTCATTAATTACCTCTAATTCTTTATACAATAATGAAATTTACAGAGTAGTTAACACGGATGATTATGGTATTGAGATTTGGAAAACTGATGGGCAGACTAGAAGCTTATTAAAGGACATAATTCTTGGCACTGATGGAGGAATGTCCACTTTCTCAATAGGATACATACATAACAATAAGATCTATTTTGCTAATGCCCAAGATGTTGTTTATGAATCTGACGGAACTGAGACAGGAACCGTGCCTTTATATGGTTCTGATTTATTCACGTACCTCACCACGCTTTTTCATGATAATACAGGTGGCATCTACTTTTTTGGAGAATCCCCTTCTCTTGGAAGCGGAATGTTCAAATTAATTCCCAATTCGCTTTCTATCGATGAATTTAATACAACTTCAATAGATTTTTACCCAAATCCTGCTTCAAGCGTTATTTACTTTAGTAATACTATTGACAGTGTAAAAATATATGATATGCAAGGAAAACTAGTATTGACAGCTACTAACACTTCTCAATTAGACATTAATGGTCTTCAAAATAATTCACTTTACGTTATAATCTATACTCTTGCAAATAAAACGTATTATAATAAGCTTATAACTGATTATTAGTACAAACTTATTTCATCAATATCTGATCTGTATGCGCTTTTGTTTTCACCTTAGTAATTACCTCTTCTAAAACACCATTCTTATTAATTATAAAGGTAGTTCTGTGAATACCATCATACTCTCTACCCATAAATTTCTTTGGTCCCCAAACTCCGAAAGCTTTAATAACAGCCTTATCTTCATCTGCTAATAATGGATATTGAAAACCATACTTATTCTTAAAATTAGCTTGTCGTTTCGCACTATCAGCACTTACACCTAAAATCTCGTAGCCTAGAGCCTTAAAACGATCGTAATTATCGTTTAGATTACAAGCCTCAACTGTACAACCTGGTGTGCTTGCTTTTGGATAAAAGAAAATAACTAATTTCTTGCCTCTATAATCAGCGAGTTTAATTGAATTTCCATCTTGATCTAATGCTGAAAAGTCTGGTGCTTTATCTCCTACTTTTAAATGCGTCATATTGTTTAAATTTGTATATAGTAATTGTTCGGAAATATAGCAAAATTAAAAATGTTTCTTTTACGCTATTTATCTTTATTTTTTATCTTCTGATGCTAAGGCATCACATCTAAAAAATAAAAACAAATTCCATCAAAAATAAGTCATTTTATAAAATTCGCCTATTTTCGAACAATTACTATTACTGTAAAAATACAATGTAATGACTAAACAAGAAAAGGTAGATTTTGTTATTAATACGTTAAATAGACTGTATCCAGAAATTCCGATTCCTTTAGACCATAAGGACCCTTATACGCTTTTAATTGCTGTTTTAATGTCTGCCCAGAGTACAGATGTACGTGTTAATAAAATTACTCCTTTATTATTTGAACGCGCAAATAACCCTTATGATATGATTAAACTTAGCGTGGAAGAGATTAGAGAGATTATAAAGCCTGTTGGATTATCACCTATGAAAAGTAAAGGTATCCACGGCTTATCACATATTTTAATTGATAAGCATAAGGGTAAAGTACCACAAACCTATGAAGCATTAGAAGAATTACCTGCTGTTGGCCATAAAACCGCAGCTGTAGTAATGTCTCAAGCTTTTGGGATTCCTGCGTTTCCTGTAGATACACATATTCATCGATTAATGTATCGTTGGAATTTAACCAATGGTAAAAACGTGGTACAAACCGAAACAGATGCAAAGCGTTTATTTCCAAAAGAACTTTGGAATGATTTACACCTTCAAATTATTTGGTACGGAAGACAATATTCACCTGCTCGAGGTTGGAATTTAGAGAAAGATATAATTACTAAAACAATAGGCAGAAAATCGGTTTTAGATGAGTATTATAAAAAGAAGAAATAAGTTTTACTGGTATAATTATTGATGCATTCATTGAAACTTCTAATCCATGAAAAAAATCTTTATCGTATTTCTTTTAGTTACAGTCACATCATGTATTCCCGTTAAGATTGCTCCAAAATTTAAAAACGTAGATTACAAAATAATGGTAGCCAAGAAGTTTCAACGAAAGTTACCAAGAGAAACTTCATTTATTTTTAAAGATTCGAAAGATGCGAATGAATTCTATCAATACATAAATAAAAAATTCAAATTAAATGATATTGATGTGGGTTTTAATGTCCCATTTCAAATTGATGGACAAACCCTTTATTTGACATATAATGAAGCAGTACGAGAAGACGAAACTCTCAATTTACCGTTGATATTAATCGATGCTAAACGAGATTCTAACGGAAATTCAAAACTTTTTGAAGGCAACTATTCGAGCAGGAAAGGTCATTGGTACATTATTCTTACGATATATGATGAAAACATAAAAAACTGTTTAAAAGACAATCATCCTTTAAAATCAAAGACGATTCAATATCTAAAAAATTTAAAACAAGAATATCTGAATACACAGAATTACGAAGAACTCTTATTAACAAAAAAATCCTGATTTTTTCAAATCAGGATTTCCTTCAATTAATTAAGAAGTGCTTCAAACTTCATTTTATTATAATATATAACACTTAAAGCCTTGGAATAATTCAAAAGGAAACTAACAGTTTCATCTTTTGGTTTTAGGTTATCATTTTTTGGGGAAGCGTTAGAGTAAATTTTTTCCATCTTAATAATTTAGGAGTTATTACATGGATAAAACGCAACTCAAAACACTTTATTGTATCAATTGGTTAAAACGATATTGTTTTGCTCTATCACCTTCCGCATATTTATAAGTGCATATCGCATTCTACCTAAGGCTGTATTAATACTTACACCTGTACGTTCAGAGATTTCCTTAAAACTCATATCCTGATACATACGCATTAATAATACTTGCTTTTGATCTTCTGGAAGTTCTTCTATAATGCGTCTTACATCAGATTCTACCTGATTTTTAATGATAGTCTTTTCTGCATTTAAACTAGAGTCACTTAATACCGAAAATATACTAAACTCACCTGTATTATCAAATTTAGGCATACGACTGTTCTTTCTAAAATGATCAATAACTAGGTTATGTGCAATTCGCATTACCCAAGGTAAAAACTTACCTTCTTCGTTATACTTCCCTAATTTTAGGGTTTTTATCACCTTAATAAAAGTATCCTGAAATACATCTTCAGTAATATCTCTATCATAAACTTTAGAATAGATAAAACTATAGATTTTCTGCTTGTGTCTTTGAATTAAAACTGATAGTGAATTCTCGTCACCTTTAATGTAGTTGCTAACCAACTCTGCGTCTTGGATAAGTTTTTTTTTCATAATATTACTCTTAGTAGTAAGAAGTAAACTTCTTAACAAGGGGTTAAAATTTTCTAAAGTAATATTATAATATACGCAGTTGTTTTTTAAATGATTATGTGGTAAATAACAACAATCATTCCGAAAAAACAAAATTTCATGCTAAATTTTAACATTTAATCTAATATTTTTACACTTTATCAGCTAAAATAGTTTAGGTATCTTTGCAAAATTATACGCTAATAAATCCTATGAATACTACTGTTTTAGATGTTAACCCAAAGGAAAACATTATCATAAAAGGTGCTAAACTGCACAATCTAAAAAATATTGATGTTGTAATCCCTAGAAACAAATTAGTGGTTATCACAGGTTTATCTGGTTCTGGCAAGTCTAGTTTAGCATTCGATACACTATATGCAGAAGGTCAAAGACGCTATGTAGAAAGTCTATCGAGTTATGCTCGCCAATTTTTAGGGCGACTAAACAAACCAAAAGTAGATTATATAAAAGGAATAGCACCAGCAATTGCTATTGAGCAAAAAGTGAATTCTACAAATCCACGTTCAACCGTTGGAACTACTACGGAGATTTATGATTATCTAAAATTATTATTTGCACGTATCGGTAAAACCTACTCTCCTATTTCTGGTGATTTGGTAAAGAAACACAGAACTAAAGATGTTATCGACCACATTTCAAAATTTGAAGAAGGTACTAAGTTGTTACTATTATCACCTATTATACTTGAAGATGGCAGAACGATTGAAAATAAATTACAAACACTTCAACAACAAGGTTATGCGCGTATTAAAGTAAAAAGTGATGTTGTTAGAATAGACGAAGCTTTAAAACAAAACATAAAATCTGATAAAAATCTATTCTTAGTTGTAGATAGGATTATTTATAAAGATGACGAAGATTTTCTTAATCGTTTGGCAGATGCTATTGAAACTGCATTTTTTGAAGGTGTTGGTTCTTGTATCGTTAAATCGTTATCAGATAATAAGAAAACTACATTTAACAATAAGTTTGAAATGGATGGTATGTTGTTTCTAGAACCAAACGCTCATCTTTTTAGCTTTAATAATCCTTATGGTGCTTGCCCAAAATGTGAAGGTTACGGTGACGTTATAGGTATTGACGATGATTTAGTTATTCCGAACACAGCACTATCTATATTTGAGAATGCTGTTTTTCCTTGGCGTGGAGAAAGCATGAGTTGGTACAGAGATCAATTGGTTAACAATTCTCATAAATTCGACTTTCCAATTCATAAGCCCTATTTTCAGTTAAGTGACAAACACAAAGCATTAATCTGGAAAGGAAATCAGCACTTTGAAGGCTTAGATAGTTTCTTTATTGAGCTAGAGTCTAAAGCCTACAAAATACAGAATCGTGTAATGTTATCGCGTTATCGTGGTAAAACCAAATGCAATATTTGTAAAGGGAAACGCTTACGCGAAGAAGCCAATTATGTAAAAGTAGATAAAGCAACAATTACAGATTTAGTGGACTTACCATTAGATGAATTAACGGTGTTTTTTAAAGGTTTAAAACTTAACAAATACGATGCTAAAATAGCAAAACGCTTACTTACTGAAATAAACACACGTTTAGAGTTTCTCTCTAATGTTGGTTTAAACTACTTAACATTAAACAGACAATCAAACACTTTATCTGGTGGCGAAAGCCAACGAATAAACCTAGCGACATCGCTTGGTAGTAGTTTAGTTGGTTCTATGTATATTTTAGACGAACCAAGTATTGGTTTGCACCCAAAAGATACCGAACGCTTAATAGATGTTTTAAAATCGCTACGTGATTTAGGAAACACAGTTATCGTTGTTGAACACGATGAAGATATAATGAAAGCTGCAGATGCTATAATTGATATTGGCCCAGAAGCAGGAACTTTTGGTGGTGAAGTTGTAGCTGTCGGAGATTTTAAAGCTATTCTTACTTCAGATACTTTAACTGCTAAATACTTAAATGGTCAACTTAAAATTAAAGTTCCAGAAAAACGTAGGACATCTAAATATAAAATTGATGTTATTGGTGCTCGCGAAAATAACTTACAGAATATAGATGTTACATTCCCATTAAAAATGCTAACGGTTATTACTGGAGTTTCTGGAAGTGGAAAAAGTACATTGGTAAAAAAGATTCTTTTTCCTGCAATACAAAAAAAATTAACTGGCTTTAGTGACAAGGTTGGTCAGTTTACGGAGTTAAAAGGTAATCATAGTATTGTTCAGCATGTAGAGTTTGTAGATCAAAATCCTATTGGTCGTTCATCGCGATCTAATCCTGTGACTTATATAAAAGCTTATGACGATATTAGAGCATTGTTTGCTTCGCAGAAATTAAGCAAAATTAGGAACTACCAAGCCAAACACTTTAGTTTTAATGTAGATGGAGGACGATGCGAAACCTGTAAAGGAGAAGGTGAAGTCACCATTGAAATGCAATTTATGGCAGATGTCCATTTAACTTGCGATACTTGTAATGGCAAACGTTTTAAGAAAGAAGTATTAGAAGTTACTTTTGAAGGCAAATCTATTCACGATATTTTGAATATGACCATTGACGATGCTATAGATTTCTTCAAAACGAATAAGCAAACAAAGATTCAAGGAAAGTTGCAACCGCTTCAAGATGTTGGTTTAGGTTATGTTACTTTAGGGCAGTCCTCTTCTACCCTTTCTGGTGGTGAAGCGCAACGAATTAAACTCGCAACATTTTTAGGCAAAGGCAGTAGAAAAGATAATGCTTTATTCATATTTGATGAGCCAACGACGGGTTTACATTTTCATGATATACAGAAGTTATTAAAATCGTTTCAGGCATTAATAGCTAAAGGACATTCTATAATTGTGATTGAGCATAATATTGATTTAATAAAGTGTGCCGATTATATTATTGACTTAGGTCCTGAAGGAGGCAAACATGGCGGAAAACTCATTGCAACTGGTACTCCAGAAGAGATAGTAAAGAATTCGGATTCTGTTACTGGTAAATATTTACAAGAGAAATTGTGAATATAGACGACATAAAAAAATGTGTTTCAACAGATTTTATGTACCAAGGTGGTGCAAGCTTTGAAACTCATGTTGCTGTTTTAAAAAAAGGAATTGTATTTAAATTTATTCCAAGTATTAAATATGCACTTTACACAATTATGTATTTGGTTTTGAGCATTGGCGCATTTTATCTAGGCAAACGCTTATTTTTTATAAATAATGGTTTATCTGTAATTGGCTTTTTACTTCTTGGTGCCTCCTTAGTATTCATAGTTGCTTTTCTTTATTTTATTAAAGATTATCTAAAATCTATCGTTTTTAATAAGAAAAAAGAAACTTATTTTAAAGGCTATTTTAATCTTAAATATCTAAGAAATGACAAAATGAATTTAGAGGAGATAGTTGCGTTACAAATTTTAGGAGAAATTACTACTGAGCAATTAGCTCCTTTTAATAGTTATGAGTTAAATCTTGTATTAAAAAATACTGAACGCCTTCATGTTATTGACCATGCTGATATTAAAAGTTTAATAGAAGATGTTGAACGCCTTTCTGAATTTTTAAATGTTCCAATATGGACAACTAAATCTGATAAAAATTAATAAAACAAAAACGCAATAAATCCTAAAATTACAAATGCAAACGGTAACACAATCATTATAAACGAAAAGCTAACTAAACCACTTTTAAGAATACTCAAAAACCAATTTTGTCCATAAAATTTAATAATAGCGAATAGCAAGTAAAAGAATGTTGATAATGCTATTATCACATCTATCCAATCTGGTATATCAATTATCCATCTATTTACTGCAAAAACAATACTAAAGACAGTAAAGAGAAATGAAAAATAATAAAAACTAAAGACGAGATGGTGCGAGTAACTTCCTTTTCTATAAAAGAATAACTTTAATAAAAAGGCAAATATTGGCAATAAAAAAAACATGGCGAGCGGAATACTATCAATAAAGGTTTGATAGATTTGCCCAAGTCCCATAGTTTTATAAAACTTTAATATTTGTGCATAAATTTTTCTTTTAATAAAGCCATCTTCCACTTCCATTCCCATTGCTATATAAAGCTCTTTATCTGAAGCGCCAATTGCTATTAATGAATCTATTTCTTCTTCATTAAAACTAAAAGACGTTCCTATATTTTTTTTAGGAACTTTAATAGCAGATAAAGAATCAATAGCATTTATAGCATCTTCATCTAATCCTAATATCTTACTATTTTCTTTTAAAGGCTTTAAGAGCGCCTCTACATTCAATGAATCTTTTGAGCTAATAGTGTCTGTTTCTTTAATTTTCTCTGTACGACTAGCCAATACATCTTGCATATTTTTATCTAGCACTTCTCTACTTTCTCTTACATAAAAATTAAAAATAAAGAAGAAAATAACTGCAACAAACAAATACATCTGAGCAGGATGTAAGAACAACAATCGTTTTCCTTTTATAAATTCTTTAGCCAAATAGCCTGGCTTAAACATTAGTGGGATGAAGCTCTTAAAAAATCGCGCATCAAAAGAAAAATAATTGCTTATTGTATTATAAAAAAGGACACCTATGGTTAACTCATCATTAGTCTTTTGTCCACAATGGGGACAAAATTGAAAACCTTCATCATAAGACTTTTCGCAATTTTGGCAATTATTTTGGTTATTTGTCATAAGAAATAAAAAACACTCTAATTTATAAAATAAATCTAAACCTTTTACTAATTGAAGATTTAAACTTAAAAATGTTATACAACAATATTTTAAATAAGATCTATTTAATTTTATCCAAATAAATCTGATGAGACTTCACTCTAATTACATTTCCGTTTTCATCCCTTTTAAAAACACTAGTTTCACCCAATTCACCATTGTCTTTTGCATTAGCTTTACCAAATACACCACTCTACAAAATATCCTGATCTTTAACTATCACAACGGATATACCTAGCAAACACTCGTAATCTTTTTAAGCATCTAACCAAACCTCAATCAACATATAGGTGTCTTCATAGTTTTTTTCATCATTCTGTGAAAAAATTCTTAGTGAAAAAATAATGAGAATAGAAACTAAGATGGCATTTTTCATAGTAAATAGTGGTTTATGGATAGAGATTAGTAGAATTACGCTTAAATAATAATAAATTATTTAAATATTTTAAGCTCCAATATATTTCAAAACCCTACAAACCAACCCATTAAAAATTTGGCACACTGTTTGTTTTATAGTTAGTAATTAATATTTAAAACCCTTTTACTATGAAACGGATACTATTTTTATTTGCAGGTTTAGTTGCTTTAAGCACCACTGCATTAGCAACCAACACAACGATATCAGAAGCAGGTGCTTCAATTAATAATTACGTGAGAGGTTATGGTAATTCTTTCATATTTAATGAAGCAGGAATAGAATTTTCTGTATATGCAGATGGACAGTTTGATTTTTACATGCCAAACTACGGGCCAGATGTAAGTGTTGGTTTTGATTCTCCAGGTTTCTCATTAAGCTTTAATTCTGGATATGACTATAACCCATATCTACAGTATGATAGCTATGGAGCAATTATTCAGGTAGAGAACACACCAATATATTACGATTACTATGGTCGTGTTAATCAAATTGGTGACATCTTTATAAATTATAATAATCGTGGTAGAATTAACAGAGTTGGTGGTTTAAATGTGTATTATAGAAACAATACATACTACAGATATGATGGCTACATAAACATATATAATAGAGCTTATGTTTACAGACCATGGCACCGATTTTATGCCATACCAGCAGTAAACTTCAGTATTGTTAATGTAAACCCTTATAGACAATATTATGCACCTGTAAGACATATTTATTACAGGCCATATACTAATAATGTTAGGCATTACAACATAAACGGAAGACGTGGAAACTCACAAGTTGGAAGGAGACATGTTACTTCTAGAAACAGCGATAGATATGTTCAATCTCCTAGAAATAAAAGAGAACGAACTATTAGAAGGCGTGTTGAAACTAGAAATGCTGTAATCGCTCAAACAAGATCTACACGCTCGGGTAACACTAATGTTAATACTCGTAGAAATAGAACAACAGGTAACACTGTTGCAACTAGAGGAACTACAAGAGGATTAGAGTCAACGACGACGACACGTTCTACAAGAGTTTTAACTCCAAGAACAAGCACGGCACCAAATGATAGATCTGTTACACCACGTTCTACTACAAGAACAACTACTCCGACAAGAACGACACGTTCTAGCACTGTAAGATCTACAATAAGCACAAAGAAAAATGTGACTAAAACACGCTCGTCTGTGTCTAATAAAATAGAGAGAACAAAGAATACTTCGGTTAGAAAACCTAACGCGACAAAATCTCGTACAAATAGCAAAACGAAGTCGCAAAGTACAAGACAACGAAATATAGTTCAGAATAAAAGAAAGCCGTCGTCTGTAGCGACAAGATCTAAAACAAGTAGAAAGAGCAACCAGAGTTCTACAAGATCTAGCTCAAGACGATCGAGAGGATAAAAATGATTTTTTTGGTTGGTTGGAATCCCGTATGAAGTATGCCTCAAAGCACCTTACGGGATTTCTTATTTATAAATTCCTGCGAAAGCAGGAATCTTTATATCTATAGTTTCATATTAGACAGATTATCACAGCTGATAAAAAATTAGCTTAGCGATGACAGTTCATTTCTTACTTTAACCGCAAATATTTCTTAATCTGTTCGGAAATATCTTTAGAAACATTCATTTTATGAATTAAACTAAAATAAAATAGCCCAATTAGTATAGATTTTAAAAAAATATTAAAGATTGGATGAAACGGAAACTCCCAAAAATAAAATGCAAAAGACAATACCATTAGAGTTAATACAATTTTTAATGACGCCATAGTAAAAGGTTGCATATTAAACTTTAGCTTTACAAAATAGACTTTGATTGAATTATAAATGATAACAGCCAAAAATGTTGCAAATGCTGAACCATCAATACCATAAACAGGAATAAAAATGACATTAAGAACAATTGCTAGTATCGCCAACATTGCGCCAAAAAATAACACCATACGGTAATAATCGCTATTAAATAAAATCGCATTATTGTTTCCTAAACTATTATCATATAACTTAGCTAAACTCACAATAATAACAACGAAAAGACCTCCCGTAAATTCTTTAGGAATTATTTGATAAAGCTGGTTGATATTAAGTATAATTAACAAGAAAATAAAACCACTAATTACTAACAAACTCATTGAGCTTCGTTTATATAAATCTTCGAGTGATTTATTGTCTTTTTCATTTAAATATTTTGCTGTCAATGGCATCATTATTTGATGCATAGCGCGTTGTGGTACAGCAATAACAGTAGCAATAAATATGGCAACGCTATAGTAAGCAACTTGCTCTATATCTTCTAGCATTAAACCAATCATAAACTTATCAATATCTAAAATTAGCATTGCTACAGAACCAGCTATAATCATTAATACAGCATACTTTAATATTGATGATAGTTTATCAATTTTTTGAAATTTCAACTTTGGATACCGTATTGAAAATGCATATAATTTCATAATAATCATACGTAAAACATAAACACCTACTAAAGCCAAAATAAATTGGTCTACCATTAGCCAATTCATATAAACAGCAAAAAGTAAAAGCATAATGCATATACGATGAAAAATCTCTTTCATCACATTGCCAAAAACAGTTTGCATTTGCACTTTAGACCAGGCAAAAAATATTTCGAAATACGCCATTGCAATAGCCAAAATAAAAATATGCCAAACATAATTTTCTACAATAGTATTCTCTTTTGAAAGTAATTGACTAATGGTATCATAAGCAAAATAACCCATTAAAGCAGCAGGAATAATAAATATTAAAGGCAAAAATAGCATGAAGCTTAAGAAACTGTTAATACTGTTTTTAGACTTAAATGAAGAGTAAAACTTAATGATTGCGTTATGAACACCAAATGCCATAAAAGGCATCATTATGTTGGCTGCTGAGAGCAAAAAAGCAACTAAGCCAAAGTATTGATCTGTTAAAAGATTGGTGTATAGAAAAAGTGTATTTATTGCACCAATACCAAAACCTAAGTATGTACTTATGGTGTTTTTAAATGATTGGCTTAATACAATTCCCATTGTGCTACAAATTACAACTATAAAACATAAAATTTCTAAACGTGCTCGAAGAATTACTTATTATTAATGATGATGCTCAACTTTTCTGTCAACGCCTTTCTACTATAGGGTTGTAAACCAATAGCGTTTACCTTTAAATCATTATTTTGATAGGCATCAAAATAATTTAATAGTTGGTTTTTTAATAAGCCCTTCTGATTATAACTAAAGTAAGTTCCTGTGTTGGTCGATTTTATAATTTGCTCTATATCTGCATCTCTTGGACCAATAGCTAATATTGGAGTCTCAGAAATAAGGTATTCAAAGACTTTCCCTGGAATAATGGCTTTGGTATCTTCTGAGTCAATTTCTATTAGTAATAAGAGTTGCGATTGCAGTTGAAATTTAATAGCGTCATCATGGCTCACATAACCAGCAATATTTACATACTCCTTTAGTCCGTTCTTATAAATAGACTCTAAAACATCATCACTCACTACTCCAACTAAATTAAGCTGAAAAGCTTTTGAAAAGTCTTTATTTTCTTGAATCAATTCTGAAAGCACCTCCCATAAAACTTTTGGATTCCTTTCAGATAACAACGAACCAATATGCGATAATGTAAATAAGGTGTCTTTCTCTTCTATTGTTATTGAATGAGAATCATAACCATTTGTAATTACAGAAACTGCATGTTTCGTTTTAGTTTGAAACTCATTCTTAGTATGGTTGCTTGTTACAATGATTTCATCAGCTGTGTTTAAAATTTTTAGTTCAAATTCTTTGTGCTTTGCTTCTGATAATTTAGTCAATCTTAAGGCTTTATGATAACCAATGGTTGTCCAAGGATCTCTAAAATCTGCCAACCACTTTATTTCTAGTTGTTCTTTTAAATTTAACCCAATTAAATGCAAACTATGTGGTGGACCTGTAGTAATAATAGTTTCAATTTGATGATTTTGAATATAATTTGAAAGAAACGATACCGAAGGTTTTATCCAATTCTTACGCGCATCTGGTATAAAATAATTCCCTCTAACATAAAGCATTACTTTTTCAATCAAGGATTGTTTTTTAGCTTTAGGAATTACGCCAGAACTTATCTTTTTAGTACTATTTTTTGAAAACAAACTTGCCAAACCATAAGGTTCGTTTATGGGTTGTTTTAGAACTGTAATAGTCTTAGGAATCTCACTAAGCAAACTTTTATCAATAATTGGATAGTTTGGATTTTCTGGACAATAGACAATAGGATCTATACCAAACTCAGGTAAGTACTTAACAAATTTCAACCAACGTTGCACACCTGGACCACCAGCTGGTGGCCAATAATAGGTTATAATTAGTATTTTTTTTGAATTCATTTTAGAACGCTTAAGCATTCGATTTTTGTTGTTTTATTTCGTAGAATATACCTAATAAAAGCAATATTCCAAATATAATAGAACTCGCTAAAGCTATTTTACTACCTGTTTCTACAACTTCAGGTTCAAACTTAAATTCTATAGTGTGATTTCCTTTTGGTGTTTCTAAAGCTCTTAAAACATAATTGACGCGTATATGTGGTACAAGGTTTCCGTTTAAATAAGCATTCCATCCATCTTTATAATAAACCTCTGAAAACACGGCAAGACCTTCATTTAAATTATTAGATTCATACTTTAAATAATTTGGTTTATGTGCTTTTAATTGAATTGATGCTGTTGAATCGACAGTATAAAAAATCACTTCTGGTTTGTCACTAAAGTCGGATTGTGTAGTAACTGCTTTAGTCTTTGTATCTAAACTATCTAAAGCCTTTATTTCTATATTAGCGTCAGTCAACTGTTTTAATTCGGAAACAAACCAAGCATTACCATTAGTTTCAGTATTAGTATATGGAAATATAGAACCTTGCTCTTCTGCTATGATATATTTTGTGTTTAGCATATTAAGAACATTCATATTATTCTTATATACATGAAATTCCATTAGGTCATTATAACGTCCCAATTTTGCAGCATGATATCCAAACAATGAATTATGAAAATAAGCCGCACGACCTGGTTTACTTTGTCCTTCAGATGACATGTCTAACACTCTAAAATGACCTTTGTCTTTTAAAATTTCTTTATCTGCAGCATTCGCTTGGTAAGGTTTATCAACCTTAAGTGCTGTCACAAAATTATCGCTATTAACATATTGTCTATCAACACTAATCAAATCAAAAAGTAGTAATATAGCAAAGACAACAACGACTAGTTTTTCTGATAGTTTCTTCTTTAAGAATAAATAGACAGTTCCTGCTGAAAGTAATACTAGAATTAATGTTCTTAACGTATCAGTGGTCATTAAACTCTTTCTATCTTCAATTATAGCATCAATAAAAGGTTGACCATAAGCTTCAATGTAGCCATCGTCTCTAAAGCTTTCAAAATCAAACAAAGTAGATTTAAATAATAAAAATACCAATGCTAAACCTGCTGTGATAATAACAGAATATTTTAAAGCCTTAAACTTTTCTTCATCTTTTTGAAAATCATTAAATAAACGCACTAAAGCGAAAATACCCAACACAGGTATGCATAATTCTAATAACACCTGAATAGAACTTACGGCTCTAAACTTGTTGTATAATGGCACATAATCAATAAAAAAATCTGTTAAAAAGCCTAAGTTTTTACCATAAGACAGTAAAAGCGATAGAATTGTTCCTCCTAAAAGCCACCATTTCAATCGTCCTTTAACCAAGAATAATCCTAGAACAAAAAGGAATATAATAACTGCTCCTACATAAGCTGGAGCTTCTACAATAGTTTGGTCTCCCCAATACATTGGTGCATTTCTAGACGCTTGTAAGGCTTCAATTGGCGAAGCACCAAGATTTATATAAGCTTTATAGGTTTCAGAATCTTTACCAACATCTTCTCGGTTACCACCTCCCATAAATTTTGGGATATATAGGTTAAAGGTTTCTAATATTCCGTAGCTGTATTCAGTAATATATTCTCTACTTAAACCAGAAGTCTGTTCTTTTGTAGAACCATTAGCATTTATAGTCAATTCACTCTTGCCACGCGTACTTTCTTTGACATACTCTTGAGTAGCCATAATATTGGTAGCATTTAAACCAACTGCAATAATAGCAGCAATAGAAAGTAATCCAATGGATTTAAAAAAGTGTGGTAATTGTTTTTTACGATAAGCATCAACTAAATATGCGATTCCTAGAACTATAACTAATAATAGTAAATAGTAAGTCATTTGGAAATGATTAGCAACAATTTCCAATCCTAAAGCTACAATGGTGAGCAAAAATCCAAGTATATATTTCTTTCTGAAGGTTAAAATGATTCCAGATAAAACTAACGGCATATATGCTATAGCATGTGCTTTTGAGTTATGACCAACACCAAGAATTATAATCAGATAGGTGGAAAACCCAAAGGCTAATGAACCTAATGCGGCGAGTTTATAATCTACTTTTAAAGATAACAGCAAAATATAAAAACCAATAAAATACAGAAACAAATAGTCTGCAGGTCTTGGTAAAAAACGTAAAGTTAAATCGAGTTTTTTAATGTAATTATGCGGATATTTTGCTCCGAGTTGATAGGTTGGCATGCCTCCGAAAGCACTATTGGTCCAATAAGTTTCCTCACCTGTCGTTTTAGCAAATTTCTTTTGCTGTTGTGCCATACCAATGTAATGCATAATATCACTTTGGTTGATCTTTTTGCCTTGCAAAACAGGACTGAAATAGGCTAAGGAAAGTACCACAAACCCTATTAAAACTAATATATGAGGTAGTAAACGCTTAAAAGAAAATGACATGTAAGTTGGCTTAAATCAATAAAGTTGAAAATTAATCAATTTCTTCGTAATCGACGTACTCACCAACTTTTGTATTAGATTGTTTATTTTGGTTGGGCATTTTGTCAATGACGGTTTCCCCTTCTTTCTTTGCTTGTTGCTGTCTTTGATCAGCTTGGTTTTTAAACCCACCAAATTGTTGACCAAATTTCTGTTCAGCTTTTTTAGCTACAAAACGTAAAAGTAATGGTGCAAAAAGGCGTGCTAATATCTTGAAACCAAAGTAAACAAGTAATATAATTAATACAGTTCTTAATAATCCCATGACCGAAGCTTCTTGTATCATAAATAAAATAATAATCAAAAATACAATTATACTCATTTATAATCCGTTATTAATCCTTAAAAAAAGTATAAAATATCTATATTTGAATTTAAACAAAAATCTAATGCGAGCACTCAAATCAATTTTCGTTTTACTTATTTCATTATCATTTAGTTCGGTCTACGCACAATATACAGAGGTAATTAACTCTAATCGTCCTGGTGTTTCTAAAAGTGCTTTTTCTGTTGGTACAGGCATTGTTCAATTTGAGGCAGGTGCATTTACAGTTAAAGAAGAACATGTCCCTTTAAATTACGAAGTTTCAGGGTTTGGCTTAGACTTCGCTTTGAGATATGGTGTTTTATTTGAGCAATTAGAATTGTCTCTTGATGGTAAATATCAAAATGACAAAATTACTTTTAATAATGCCGCGATTTCTGTAGAAGATAAAAGGTCTAATTTTAAAAATTTTACACTAGGAGCTAAATATTTGGTTTACGATCCTTATAAAAATGCTGAGGAAGCAAAACCAAATCTATACAGCTATCATGCCAATAAGAAGTTTCAATGGAAATCATTGATACCAGCAGTAGCTGTTTACGTTGGCGCAAATTTCGATACTAAAAACAACCCTTATACAGCGCCAGATGTAGAAGGTTTTAGTCCTAAAATAATGGTTGCCACGCAAAACAATTTTAATGGTGGTTGGGTTTTAGTTATGAATTTAATTAAAGATAGAATTGGTTCTGAGTTTTCTGAATTTCAATATATTTTCACTTTAACACATTCTTTTACACCTCAATGGGTGGTTTTTGGTGAAACTCAAGGTATTAGCAGTGATTTTTATGCAGATAATATTTTTAGATTTGGTGGAGCTTATTTATGGACACCCGATTTTCAGCTAGATGCTAATATTGGCTTCAATACAAAAGATACTCCTTCTGTGTTAAATATTGCATTTGGAGCTTCTTATCGTTTAGATTTTCATAAAGACAAAAAAATTGATAACGGAAATTCTGCAAAAGAAGAAGGTAAACGGAAATCTAGACGAAAAAAGAACAAAAAGAAAAAAAGTGATGATTTTGATTCTTAATTTACATCTACCCTAACAACATGATTACAATTAAAGAAATCACAACTAAAAAAGATTTAAAAACATTTGTTAAATTTCCTTTTAAACTTTACAAGGGCTCAGCATCGTGGGTACCACCAATTGTAACAGAAGAAGTAAGGACTTTAGACAAAGAGGTTAATCCTGTTTTTAAGGATGCAGAAGCGCGTTATTTCTTAGCATATAAAAGCAATGAAATTGTTGGTCGTGTCGCAGCAATTATCAATTGGCTAGAAGTTAATGGGCAAAATGAAAAGAAAATGCGCTTTGGCTGGTTCGATGTTATTGATGATATTGATGTTACTAAACTTCTCTTAGAAAAAGTACACGAAATAGGTCGTGAGAACAAATTAGAATATATTGAAGGTCCTGTAGGGTTTTCTAACTTAGATAAAGTTGGTATTTTAACTGAAGGTTTTGATGAATTAGGAAGTATGATTACATGGCATAACCACCCTTATTATGCCGAGCATTTTAAGAGTTTAGGCTATGATGTTGGCACAACCTACTCTGAAAACGTAATGGAGTTTAAAAACATACTCCAAAAGTTTTTTACACGTGTTCAGACTATGGTAAAAAAACGCTACCAACTTAGCGCTCTTAATTTTACGAACAATAATGATATAATGGAGTACGCAGATGAGATGTTTGATGTATTCTCAAAATCACATTCTGTCTTATCGTCTTTTGTTGAAATTAACCAAGAACAACGTGAATACTTCAAGAAAAAATTTATTGGTTTTTTAAATCCTGAATATGTAAAATTCGTTTTAGACAAAGATGACAAATTAGTTGGCTTCGGTATTGTAACACCATCTTACGCTAAAGCCTTACGAAAAATGAATGGAAAGTTATTCCCTTTTGGTTTTATGCATCTACTAAAAGCAAAGAAGAAAGCAAAAACGGTAACTTTTTACCTTATTGGTGTATTACCAGAATATCAAAACAAAGGTGTTACAGCAATAATTTTTGAAGAATTTTGGCAAACATTTAATGCAAAAGGAATTGAGCTTTGTGTTAGAGGTCCAGAATTAGATGATAATGAGGCTATTCATAAGCTTTGGAAAAACTTTAAACCCGTTACTCATAAAAGACGTTGTACGTTTAAAAAAGCTATTGCATAAAAAAGAGCCACCGGAAAAGTAGCTTTTTTTCTATGACATCTGGAAAATCATTCTCCCATAGCAGCAATCAAGGCTGCAGACATTCTTTTATAAGTTCCGTTTTCTAGCCTATCTCTAATTGCATCAAATGCATCTAGAGTTTCTCTTACATCTTCTAAAGTATGTGTTGCTGTAGGAATCATTCTTAGTAGAATTAACCCTTTAGGTATCACAGGATAAACGACTATAGAACAGAATATTCCGTAATTTTCACGCAGATCTCTTACTAAGGCCATTGCCTCAGGAATACTGCCTTTTAAATACACTGGTGTTACACAACTCTGTGTTGTTCCAATATCAAATCCGCGTGCTTTTAAACCCGATTGTAGCGCATCAACTATAACCCAAAGGTTTTTCTTAAGCTCTGGCATAGTACGCAACATATCCAAACGTTTTAATGCACCAACTACCAATTGCATTTGCAAAGATTTTGCAAACATTTGAGAACGTAAATTGTATTTTAAATAATCTATAATTTCTTGGTCTGCTGCAATAAACGCTCCAGTACTTGCCATAGATTTAGCAAATGTTGCAAAATACACATCGATATCATCCTGTACACCTTGTTCTTCACCTGCACCAGCTCCTGTAGCTCCTAAAGTACCAAAACCATGAGCGTCATCTACAAATAATCTGAAATTGAATTTTTTCTTAAGTGCTACGATTTCTTTTAATCGACCTTGTTCACCTCGCATACCAAAAACACCTTCAGAAATCACTAAGATTCCACCTCCAGTTTGTTCTGCCATCTTTGTAGCGCGCTCAAGATTCTTTTCTAAGCTCTCAACATCATTATGTTTATAAGTAAAACGTTTACCCATATGTAAGCGCACACCATCAATAATACAGGCATGTGCATCAACATCATAAACTATAATATCGTATTTAGACACTAAAGCATCTATCGCAGATACCATACCTTGATAACCAAAGTTTAAAAGATAAGCCGCTTCTTTACTTACGAAAGCAGCAAGCTCGTTCTGTAATTGCTCATGTAAATCTGTATGACCAGACATCATACGTGCTCCCATAGGATATGCCGAACCATAAGCTGCAGCAGCTTCTGCATCTACTTTTCTTACTTCTGGGTGATTTGCTAGGCCTAAATAATCATTAATACTCCAAGTGATAACATCTTTACCTTGAAACTTCATTCTATTAGAAATCTGACCTTCGAGTTTAGGGAACACAAAATAACCTTCTGCCTGAGCAGCCCATTTGCCTAGAGGTCCTTTATCTCTATAAATCTTTTCAAATAAATCCTTCATGCGCTAAGTTTGCTATTAATCGCTATCTATATACTTTTTAAGTATATAAACATACCATTAACTTTTAGTTAATTTAATCTTGTTAGTGTCTGCAAAATTAATTAATTATATTATGAATGCATAATTTATTTAATCTAACTATTCACTAAGTTTTAAACATAAAAAATCCTATCATAGTTGCCAATGATAGGATTTATATTTTAAAAAAAGTATTTATTTTATATACTCAATTGTAGCTGGTGTGGCCGTTTTGCTATCAAAAAATCCTTGATCACTCATCCATTTATCACTATAAACTTTACTCATGTAGCGCGATCCATGATCCGGAAACACCACAACAATCTTGTCTGTAGGTTTAAATTCCCCTTCAGCATTAAGTTGCTTTATTGCTTGCATTGCTGCACCACTAGTATAGCCTACAAATAGACCTTCCGAATTTGATATTTCTCTTGCTGTATGCGCACTTTCTTCATCTGTTACTTTTACAAACTTGTCTATTAAGTCAAAATCTGTAGCCGAAGGAATTAAATTTTTACCTAAGCCTTCAATTCTATATGGATAAATCTCTTTATCATCAAATTCGCGCGTTTCATGGTACTTTTTTAATACAGACCCATAAGCATCAACACCAACAACCTTTACATTAGGGTTTTGTTCTTTCAAATACTTAGAAATACCTGAAATTGTTCCACCTGTTCCACTACAAGCAACTAAATGGGTGATTTGCCCTTCGGTTTGATCCCAAATCTCTGGACCTGTAGTGTTATAATGTGCATCAATATTTAATTGATTAAAATACTGATTAATATAAATTGAGCCTTTAACTTCTTCGTGTAAACGCTTTGCTACCTGATAATACGAACGTGGATCATCTGCATTAACGTGAGCAGGACAAACATATACTTTCGCTCCCATAGATTTTAGCATGTCTATTTTATCACTAGAAGATTTAGAGCTTACAGCTAAAATGCATTCATAACCCTTAATGATACTAACCATAGCGATACTAAAGCCTGTATTACCAGAAGTAGTCTCTATAATTGTATCACCCGGAGATAAAACACCTTGGCGTTCTGCTTCTTCAATAATGTGTAATGCGATTCTATCCTTAGAAGAATGACCCGGATTAAATGCTTCAACTTTAGCATAAAAATCACCGTCGAAATCGGCTGTCATTCTATTCAACTTGATAAGTGGTGTACTTCCTATAAGTTGAAGTACATTATCAAATACATTTTTGTTGTTGTCCATAAATGCTATTTATCGGTAATCAATTTAATATGTTTGACACCTAAAACCTCGCAAAAGTAACATTTTTTTTTAAACTATGAAGAAATACCTTCTAAGTCGAACAAAAAGGCAAACTCTTCTGCATCCTCTTTTAAACTCTCAAAACGACCAGATGCTCCACCATGACCAGCATCCATATTAGTTTTTAAATAGAGCTGCTTATCATTTGTCTTTACATCTCTCAGTTTTGCTACCCATTTAGCAGGTTCCCAATATTGCACTTGTGAATCGTTAAAACCTGCAGTTACTAACATATTTGGGTAATTTTTGGCCTCTACATTATCATAGGGAGAATAGGACTTCATATACTCATAAAACAATTTGTCGTTAGGATTTCCCCATTCATCATATTCGCCTGTTGTTAATGGAATAGAATTATCTAACATGGTCGTAATAACATCTACAAAAGGAACAGCAGCAATTACTCCATTGTATAGATCTGGTGCTATATTAATTACAGCTCCCATTAGTAAGCCACCAGCACTACCTCCCATTGCATAGATATGTTCTGAGGAGGTATAATGCTGTTTAATTAAATACTGAGAACAGGCTATAAAATCTGTAAATGTGTTCTTTTTGGCTAAAAGCTTTCCATCCTCATACCATTGACGACCAAGATATTCACCTCCTCGAATATGAGTTATTACATAAATAAACCCTCTATCGAGTAAGCTAAGTCTAATAGTAGAAAAATACGGATCTACTGTAGAGCCATAACTACCATAAGCATATTGTAACAAAGGATTACTTCCATCTTTTTTCATGTCTTTTCTGTAAATAATAGACATTGGTATTTTAGTGCCATCATCTGCTGTTGCCCAAATACGCTCAGATGTGTAATCATCTTTATTAAATTTTCCACCTAAAACCTCTTGTTCTTTTAAGATGGTTTTAGTTTTTGTGCGCATATTAAAATCTATAGCAGAAGAAGGTGTCGTTAAGGCGTTGTAGCCATACCTTAATATTTCTGTATCAAAATCTACATTAGTGCCAGTATAACAAGTATAGGTTTCATTATCAAAGGGTAAATAATAGTCCTCACTTCCATCCCAGCGCTTTATTCTTATCTGACTGAGACCATTGCTTCGTTCACTAATTACAAGATACGCTTTAAAAATATCTATATTTTCTAGTAAGACATTTTTTCTATGAGGAATAACTTCAGACCATTGTTCTACTTTTGTATCCTCTTCAGGTGTCTTCATCAGTTTAAAGTTGATGGCTTTATCTTTATTAGTGAGAATGTAAAAGTGATTGTTATAGTGTGAAATACTATACTCTAAACCTCTAATTCGTTCTTGAAACACTTCAAACTTACCCTCAGGATTATCTGCTTTTAGGATGTGGTATTCATTTGTTAACGTGCTATAACATGCAATGATGATGTATTTTTTAGATTTTGATTTATAAACGGCAACACCGAAAGTATCATCTGCCTCTTCAAAAATAAGTTCATCCTTAGTGTACCCTAAGCGATGTTTGTAAATTTGATGTGCTCTAAGAGTTACCTCATCTTTTTTAGCATAGAAAATAGTTTTATTATCATTTGCCCAGCTTGAAGAACCTGTTGTACTTTCAATTTTATCTGAAGCAACTTTATGTGTTTTTAAATTCTTTATATGGATTGTATAGTTGCGTCTTCCTGTTATATCAATCCCGTAAGACACTAAAGTGTTATCTGGGCTAATACTTAGACCTGCTAACTTAAAATAGCTTTCACCTTCTGCCATTTTATTACAATCGAAAAGTAGTTCTTCAGGATTTTCTAAAGTGTCTTTTTTTCGAGTGTAAATAGGATAATCCATTCCTTTTATAAATTTGGTAATATACCAATACCCATTATATTTATAGGGAACAGAAGTGTCATCCTCTTTAATTCTTGCTTTCATTTCTTCAAACAAATCCTTCTGAAAGTTTTTTGTATGCCCCATTTTAGTATCACAATACTCATTCTCAGCATTGAGATAATCAATGACTTCTGGATGTTCTCTCTCTTTCATCCAAAAATAATTATCAATGCGTATGTCACCATGTTTTTCTAATTCATAAGGAATTTTATTTGCAACTGGTGGAATTAAATCTGAATATTTTGTCATTTGTTTTATAAAATTTAATCTAAAAAGTGGCGCAATTTAGTAATTTTGTATGGTATTAATTTAAAAGATAAGAATATGTTTGGAGACATGATGGGTAAATTGAAAGAAGCTCAAAAGAAAGTTAAAGAAACAAAAGAGCGTTTGCATACTGTATTAATTGATGAAGTAAGCACTGATAATAAGGTTAAAGTAACAATTACCGCAAATAGAACTATTAAGTCTATTACTTTAGATGATGAGTTACTGCAAGATAAGGATATGTTAGAGGATTACCTTATCTTAACATTGAACAAAGCTATAGAAAAAGCAACCAATATCAATGAAGCTGAAATTGCCGCTGTTGCCAAAGAAGGTATGCCTAACATTCCTGGTATGGATATGTTTAATTGATAAGTCTTAATTGAACATCTCTATAGCTTTATTAACCACAAAGTAAATTAATGTATTTTAAGGCATAAGTTTTTTCATAGTTCCCTGATACTTAAATTAATAATTAAGCAATATCACGTTATAACATATCAGAGAAATACTAATAAAAACGATTAAATGTAATGTAGGTTTCCTTAAACCAATAGATTGGCATTTAATCTAAAAAAAAAATCAAAAAGAATTGTTAAAATATATATTTGTCTCATTATTAATGCTATTAATCTAATTTTAATTATGAAACAATTAACAAAATTATGCCTATTTGCGATGCTAGCAATTTTTGCATCGTGTCAAAACGAATCTGAAGAGGAGGATTCACAAACATTACAACAAAGAGAGATTTTACTTGAAGATGAAATTATTGTATCTGATGGTGAAGAAGACAAAGAGCTAATCTTTACAGCTGGTAGTGAGGACCTTAACAACTCTATAACTATTGGAATGGCTAACACTTACTCTACAGGTGCTGCTGCAGTAACACAAGTTTACAACACTATTGATGCTGATAGAGATCCTTTTGGAAACAGACAACCAAATGCAAATTTTTGGTGGTCAGAAAATGCTGCTGGAGATGACTATTTTGACGCAAGCACATATTTCGGTGCTGCTGAAGGTGAGAACATAGTGTTTACAGAATATGCAAACGGTACAGCTAACATTACTGGCACTACTATTTCTGGTACTTGTGTAGTAACTTTAAACGTTTGGTTAAAAAACAAAAAGAATTGGGATGAGTGGTCTTCCATTGGTGGTGAGCACAAAAAAGAGGGAACAGCAGGAAATGCTTCTAACTCTGATGACATGAACTTTTATGTAATTGACCATACTAGAAGTGTAATAGTTGCTGCTGGTGGTGATTGTGTACAAACTGGTACTTTTGGTTTAACTCAAAGACCTGATCCAAATGACCCAAATACACCTAATTATGGAGTACATGTAGGTCCTGGTGGAGCTAATTACGATTCTAATATAGGTGCTGACGGCCTTAGTGGTTGGGGATGGTTAATCGATCCTGTAACTTGTGATCCATTATGGCTAATTGACTTTAATTTTAGAATTGAAGTTGCACCAGAAGAATGTGACGACTGTATAGGGAAAGTTACTGATTTAACATTAAACTGGGATTGGCACAATGATTATAGGATAAGAGTATATCAACGTTATGAAAATACACATTCTGCTACTAAAATTTTTGATCAAGTAGTTGGTGCAGGTGAAAACTTTACTTTTAATGGCTCTAATGCAAATGGTACAATTGGCAAATGGGCTTACATTTATGTAGGCAACTGTTATTATACTAAAATTAAGACAAACTGTTACTTAAACATTGGTCCTGGATATACTAAAGGTGTGCTAGAAGTAGTTAGCGGACACAGTACGCAAGGTGGTGAGTTATGTGAATACGTACACCCAGACACCCATTGTCATAGACACTGGTCTTGTAGAAACTACAACTCTTGTAGATATAGGTAATATAGTAATACTACTATAACATAAAGATTAAAAGAGGCTGCAATAATTAAATTGTAGCCTCTTTTTAGTTTAAATACTATTGATTTTATTTAGGATAAAATCGCTATTTAATAATATAGTAATTAAATGGAATTTGTACAATAAACCTTCGCTTAAGCACACAACATTATTACCTTATATATTTTAAAACTTACTTTAAAATAGGATTAAATAGTCTAAATAGTAAATTGAATATTTGCTTAGAATTAAATAACTTAGTCAATACAGAATAAGATATCCCTTTATAATCATCTCCTGGAAATATATTAAATGGATAAGCATTAGTAATAGAAAGGTCTTCTATTACCTTTTTAGCTTTACTAAAACTAATGGCAGATTTCAACATTCTTACCATCAAAAAAAAGACAAAAGATTGTTGCCTCGTTCTCAATCGTTTTATACACTCAGAATTAACATTCTTTTTTTGTAAGTCTTCTATTAACGACTCAAACACCATCGCGGCATTTCTATTATCATCAATAACCCTTAAATAATGTGAAGGCTCTTTATTGGTCATAGCTGAACCTTCTACTATTAAATGTCTATGTGCATCTAAAGGAATATGCGCCATTGCATGCGCTTTTAAAAGTAGCTTTGCCGTTAAAATAGCATCTTCCATCCATCGATCTTCAATGAATTTAATTTTGGTTTCTTCTATGAATTCTCTTTTGATGACATACCACCAAACTTCATTTTTATAATTATGATTGGCAATATAATCTTCACCATTTAATATCGTTGATAATTCTAGTCCAGCTTTATCTGGTGCAGAATGATATAAACTTGAATCTGTAGTCGATTGTGATATAAAGGTTAGTATATCTAATTCGTTCTTTTCAGCCTGCTCAATTATAGTTTTTAAAACATCCTTTGCTAAATAATCATCCGGATCTATAAAATAAACATATGTACCTTTAGAAAGCGATAAGCCTTTATTTCTAGCACTACCTACTCCTCCATTCTCTTTAGTGTATACTTTAATATGCGTATGCTTATCTCTATATGAATTAGCGATTAAAAGACTATTATCTGTAGAACCATCATTGATAATTAAAATCTCATAATTGGTAAAGTTAATATCTTGTACTAAAAGGCTATCTAAGCAAATAGAAAGAAATTGCGCTGCATTATAAACAGGTATAATTATACTTAATCTCATAGAAGAATTTAGATTTGTTTATTTTATTGGTTTTGAAAATAAATTCTTAATTAAAATCAAAGTGTATATTAGTTTTTCATTATTAATAATAGCCAACAATATACGATAACGCAGACTAGTATATTTATAGTTGTTAAAATTCTTAATTGGATAGGCACCTGTCAATTTAAAAGATTTTATTTTATTCTTAACATAGACAAGGCGAAATTTATTCCTTAGCATATTTAGAATATTAAAAAAAGTGAATACATCTCTTCTATACCTCATGTTTTTTAATAAGACATCAGAATTAGAATCCTTATTAAGGTTATTAATCAATTGGCTAGAATTGTTTATCATCATTTGTATATATTCAATTCTCTTGCATGTAATATCAAAATTCTTACTACGCATTAAAGAATCTTGAGTCTGTACATAGCGATGAAGAGGAATCGGGAGATAACCGACTTTTTCAGCATTGCCTAAAGCCTCTAAAGTAAACATCACATCTGCATTGTACTCATTTTTATTAAAAGACATATGATGCTCTATCATAAAGTCTCTTTTAATAAAGTACCACCAAATTTCGTGTCTAAAATGTACATACTCTTCAATAAATTCTTTACCAGTACTATGTTTAGTTTCTTTTGGCTCAATAGAATTAGGTAAGTCTAACTTGTCTAAATTTAAAGTTTCAATGGTGTCAAAACCAATAATATCGAGTTGTTTACTTACTGCTAGATCTAACAATGTTCCTAGGCAATTTCTAACTATATAATCATCTGCATCTAGGTTATATATATAATCCCCTTTTGCTAACTTTAAAAGTTTATTTCTGGTTGTATAAGCACCTGAATTAAGCTCTTTATGAATACTAATATTTTTATGTTGTTTAGCATATCTATTCACTATATCAGCAGAATTATCCTTTGAACCATCATCTATAATGATAATCTCATAATCCTCTAAAGAAATATCTTGATTAATTAGACTTTCTATACAATTACCAATATAGTTTTTGGCGTTGTACATAGGAATTAATATGCTAAGCTTCATTATATTTTATTAAAGGTTGAGCGAAAATATAGGTACTAAATAAACTCGTTAATATGACATAGATTGACTGTTAAAATCACAATGTTTTTAATGTTCTTAAAAGTTTTTTGTGCATCTCATCTGTATAATCTAAATGGGTCACCATTCTAAGTTTATTACTTCCCATACCAATGATATGAATATTCTTTTTATTTAAGTTATTCAAAAATTCTGCTTCGTCAACACCATCATTCAATTCAAAGATTACAATATTAGTTTCAATAGGTTCTACTTTTTTTATAGCAAACAACTGAGTTAACACCTCTCCTATTTCTTTTGCTTTTTTATGATCTTCAGAAAGACGTTCAAAATGATAATCCAAAGCATATAAACCTGCAGCAGCAGCAAAACCTACTTGGCGCATTCCACCACCTAAAATTTTACGAACTCGTAATGCGCCTTTCATTAAATCGCTATTACCAATTAGCACAGAACCCATTGGACAACCTAAACCTTTACTTAGGCATACAGAAATAGTGTCAAACAACTCGCCATATTGCTTAGGGTTTTCCTTTTTATTAACCAAAGCATTCCATAGTCGTGCACCATCTAAATGATAACCTAAATTATATTTATTCGCCAGAAGTCTTATACTTTGCAGTTCCTTAAAATCCCAACACGCTCCTCCTCCTTTGTTTGTTGTATTTTCTACCTCAATTAAAGATGTTAAAGGACTATGGTAAAAATCTGGTGGATTTATTGCTGCTTCAGCTTGTTCTGCTGTAAACATTCCTCTATGTCCATCTATCAATTTACATGAAATTCCACTATTAAAAGATGCTCCTCCACCTTCGTAATTATATATATGGGCATATTGATCGCAAATTACTTGTTCTCCTGGATTTGTATGCAGTTTTAAAGCCGCTTGATTCGCCATACTTCCTGTTGGAAAAAACAAAGCTTCATCCATACCAAACATATCTGCCAATCGCTTTTCTAAAGCATTAACTGACGGATCTTCTTTATATACATCGTCACCAACTTCTGCTGTTAGCATTGCATCTAACATGCCTTTTGTTGGTTTTGTAACTGTATCACTTCTTAAATCTATTATCATATTTTAATTAGAATTGTAATTACACATATCACTACCAATTGGTGAACCATCAGGGATTTTCGGTGAGTTTTTTAGTTTGAATTTTTCTGGATGCTCGTAAAATTCTTTTATTATTAGACTGTATTGATACTTGACAGCATCAAATCCAAAATTTTCCTTAGCTATATCAGTTATGGCTTTATTAGCAAGTGCTTTAACTTTAAAATAAGATTGGTCATTAACAGATAAATTCATTACATATTTTAACACGTTAACATTAATCTGCTCTTGAATTTCTGATAAATACGCATCCTCAATTGTATTTTTAAAGGAATTCTTTAAAAGCGCATCTAAAACATCTTCCAAACTCAATTGATTTTCATCCAAACTCTTTTGTAACACAAGACGATTAGCACGTTGAGGATGCAATAAATACTTCAATGTCATATCACTTGCTGTATTTGCTGCACTCAACGGATCAAAGGCTACTCCTGTTTTTCCTTTAAACGATTCTCTGGTGCGATTATATCCAAAAGCTCTTGGTGGAAACAAGCCTAACTTATCTTTAGGAATTGCTAAGGTTTCAGCATTTAATGTTCTAAGAATAGCCTCTAAAGTTTGTTTTTGCATATTTACATCGGCTGGTTTAGAGGTTATCTGTCCATCACCTTTAACAGCATAGTTATAATCTAATCCTCCAATCACTTTTGTTGCCGCTTCAACTTGGAATCGATGATAGAAATACAAAGGGACAAATACATCTTCTAAAACAGAATAAGGTTCATAACTCTTTACGTTATCTTTTGAAAAGTTAGATATAGCTTGTTCTCGTAATTCTAATACAGCATTTAACTCTTCTGCTGGTGTTTTTCCATTATCCCATAAATGCGCTAGAGCATGTGCACCACCTACTGCTCTGGCATCAGAGTCTGTAATAAAACGCAAACCATCATCTTGGGCTTTTTTTAAAATAGTTTTTAAAGCGGCTTTCTCATTTACTCCTTCATCAAACTCAGAATAACTATATGCAACTGTTACCTTATCCCAAACACCTATTCCTGTAGCATAAGCATTACTGAAATCAATAGCTCCATTAGTAACTGAAATTTGAGGATGCGGATAATCCATTACCGAAGCTCTATCATTTGTACTTGCTGCAAAGTTATGAGTAAATCCGATCGTATGCCCAACTTCATGAGCACTTAACTGTCTAATTCTTGCCAAAGCCATTTCTAACATAGGTTGGTAATTATCATCGTGTTCTGCAAAAGGCTTATTCATTAACGCTTGTGCAATCATAAAATCTTGTCTAATTCGTAAACTACCTAAACTCACATGCCCTTTAATAATCTCACCAGTTCTCGGATCTACTACATTTGATCCATAACTCCAACCACGCGTAGAGCGATGTACCCATTGAATGACATTATATCTACAGTCCATAGGATCTGCCTCTATTGGTAGCATTTTTACCTGAAATGCATCTTTAAAACCGATAGCCTCGTAAGCTTCATTCCACCAACTTGCTCCTTCTAATAATGCAGAGCGCACAGGTTCTGGCGTGCCAGGATCTAAATAATAAATAATAGGTTCTTTTGCTTCACTAATTTTAGCACTTGGATTCTTCTTTTCTAGACGATGTCTAATAACAAATCGTTTTTTAATATCTTCTTGTATTGGTGTCGCATAATCTAAATAAGACATAGAAATGGCTCCACTACGCGAATCAAAAACTCTAGGCTTGTATTTGTTATCTGGTAATTTTATAAATGAATGGTGCTGAACAACTGT
>TARA_R110002124_G_scaffold254044_3_pt1 | contig 62821 bp, 60 predicted proteins | sample TARA_R110002124 | Tara Oceans TARA_R110002124 (sample SAMEA4397445) | marine metagenome | biome: Polar Biome; feature: [SRF] surface water layer (ENVO:00010504); material: water (ENVO:00002006), including particulate matter (ENVO:01000060) such as... | depth 5 m | reverse complement strand
GTCTTGTGCGTAACCTACACAAAAGTATACTTTTGGTAGCCTCATAGAGTCGGGATCGTTTCAATGTTTTTAAGCTGTGTTTTATTCAATATTTTTCTCAATTGTTGCTCATTTACAAAACTATAACTTATCATCATGTCGCAAAGTCGAAAAGATTTGTGAAATAAACGCGACAGCGATTGCAGTGGCATCTTTTTTATGCCTTAGATTTGCAAAAAAAAATAAAACGAAAAGCGCGGTTATTTTTCTTTTGAAAAATAAGTTGCCATAAAGAACATGAGAACACAAACACACAAAGAAGAATTATTGAATTCTCTTACACATGGCATTGGATTTTTGCTCAGTTTAGTGGGTTTTGTTCTTCTAATCGTCTATAAAAGTTTCGATTCTACTGCTAGTACGATTGCAATTATACTTTACGGAGTTTCTCTGGCAGTACTGTATTTTGTCTCTACACTTTATCACTATGAAAAAAATGAACATCGCAAGAATATCTATCGGAAACTGGATCATATAAGCATTTATTATTTAATCGCAGGCACCTATTCTCCAGTAGTGTTGATAGCAATTGATCACAGTATGGGGTGGACGTTGTTTTGGACAGTTTGGGGAATCGCAATTTTTGGGACTATACTTAAAGTCTTTTTTACGGGAAAGTTTGAATTAATTTCTGTAATTCTCTATTTGGTAATGGGGTGGCTAATTGTATTAGATTTTTCGGCTTTGCAAGAATCGGTCAGCACAACCGGATTGTATCTACTTATGGGTGGCGGACTGGCTTACACAGTAGGTATTGTTTTTTATGCGATGGATAAAATTAAGTACAGTCATGTTATTTGGCATTTATTTGTTTTACTTGGGAGTATTCTACATTATTTATTCATTTTTCTTACCATATTATAACGATAAGTGTTTTTTTTGGAAAAATTGACAATGGGTTTTCTACAATATTGTCTTCGTATCTAATCTTTTTCTGAATGATTTGTTATTGGTCGAATGATTAGTTCGTATGAACGAAAAAAAGACCAAAACAAAACGCAATAGGTTCAATTAGTATATTTTTAAAAAAACTAATTAACCGAAATTATGACTAAAACTTCAATGAGATTTTTGGTGTTATTAATGACTGTCATATCTTGGCAGCTTAAAGCCCAGTTTACAGAGAATTTTGATACTTCAACTACATTACCAACCGGATGGTCTATTATAGATGGAGGGTCTTCAGATCAAACCTGGAAAATTATTAGTAACCCATCGGGTGGAGCTCAATCTGGAACGAATGTAGCCGATATTCGCTATGGTTCTGATGCCCATGATGATTTTCTTATTACACCTGCCATTACCGTTGCCGGTGGAGTGAACGATCAAATTTCATTTTATGTAAAATCCAGATCAAGTTCATTTTTAGAGAACTATGATGTTTTATTATCTACTACGAATAATACTGATCCGGGTGCTTTTACCGAGGTACTAAAATCGAATGATAATGCTCCCAACTCATGGACACGAGTAGTACTGGATCTAACTCCGTATTTAGGTGATACCGTATATGTCGCCGTTCATGCAACCGATACAGATCAGTTCAATCTCTACGTAGATACCTTTGTTAATGATGGGCTACCAACCTGCACAAATCCGGCCGACATCAATATTTTAAATATAACAGATTCGACTGCCAATGCTAGCTGGATGGCAGGAATTGGAGCTGCCAATTATGACTGGGAGGTCGTGCCTCAAGGTAATGGACAAGGTAATGGCGTGATCGATCAAGGAAATACAACAGGGTTGACTGCTGCTATTGATGGCTTGTCTGGTTCTACTCCTTATGATTTTTACATAAAATCTGATTGTGAAACGGACTATGCTTCCGCAATATCGTTTACAACCCAAGCTTCACCACCCGGGAATGATGAATGTATAAATGCGACGGCCTTAACAGTCAATCCGAATCTAAGTTGCGGAAATGTTACAAGTGGAAGCATAGCCGGAGCTACAGATTCCGGAATTGATAACTGTGGTGGAACTGAAGACGATGATGTATGGTACAGTTTTGTAGCAACAAATACCACTCACATTGTTGAACTGACGAATATCACGGGCGGTACTACAGATTTATACCATGCGATATACGATGCGTCCCCCGGTTGTGGAGCATTGGCTGCCGCTTTAAAATGTTCAGACCCTAATATTAGTACAACTTCGGGTTTAACCATAGGGAATACTTATTATATTCAGGTTTACTCATGGACAGACACGCCCGGGCAATCATCTTCATTTGATATTTGCGTCGGAACCATTCCGCCGCCACCAACGAACGACGAATGTGCCAATGCTATTTCATTAACTGTTAATCCCGATTTCAACTGTGGTACAGTTACGAGCGGAACCGTTGAAAGTGCTACTAATTCTAATGTAAATGGGTGCGGGGGTACCGAAGATGATGATGTTTGGTACAGTTTCGTAGCAACGAACACAACTCATTCGGTTGAATTGTTGAATGTAGCAGGTAGTACCACCGATATGTATCATGCAGTTTATGATGCTACTCCGGGATGTGAAAATTTAACCACCGCACTTACTTGTTCAGATGCAGATAGCAGTGTTACTAATGATCTTACAATAGGAAACACCTATTATGTTCAGGTTTATACCTGGACAAGTACAACGGGACAGGATTCAACGTTTGATATCTGTATAGGAACTCCGCCACCACCTCCGACAAACGACGATTGCGCTAACGCGGAAGGACTAACAGTAAATGGCGATTCTAGTTGCACCATTACTGCTTCAGGGACTGTTCTAAGTGCGACAAATTCCGGGGTGGATTCGTGTGTAGGGACCGAAGATGATGATGTTTGGTATAGTTTTGTTGCTACCAGTACTTATCATTCTATTTCATTGTTAAATATAGCAGGAAGCTCTACGAACCTAAATCATGCCATTTATGATGCAGCTCCCGGTTGTGGGGCTTTAGGAGAAGCATTAATGTGTTCAGATCCAAATTCGAGTAGTATTACAGGTCTTACAATAGGAAATGCCTACTTAATTCAGGTTTATACGTCAACTGGAACAACCGGACAGGATACAACCTTCGATATATGTGTGGGAGTTCCTCCGGCCCCTCCTTCAAATGACAATTGTAGTGGTGCGACATCACTTACCGTTAATCCGGATTACGACTGTGTTGCAGTGACAGCCGGGACAATTGAATTTGCTCTTAATTCGGGAGAACAAAATTGTGGTGGCACTGCAAACGACGATGTTTGGTATAGTTTTGTTGCAACGAGAACGGGACATAGGGTTTCCATATTAAATGTGACCGGCAGCGCTACCGATATGTATCACGCGGTTTATGATGCTGCACCCGGCTGTGCTTCACTGGAGGCCGCACTTACTTGCTCAGACTCAAACGTGAGTAATACCAACGGACTTACCATAGGAAATACCTATTATGTACAAGTTTATTCCTGGACAGACACCCCCGGACAAACGACTTCGTTTGATATCTGTATAGGGTCACCGCCACCACCTCCGGCAAATAATGATTTCGCAAATGCCGAAATGCTCACTGTAAATACTGTATGTAATAATACATTAGGTACTTTGATTGGAGCAACCCCTTCCAGTGAAACTCCTTTTGGCAACTGTGGAAGCACCGATGGTACCGAGGGGGATGTTTGGTATAGTTTTGTAGCCCCTGATTCGGGGAATGCAAAAATTGAAACTTCGGTGGGTACCGGTGCCAATCTTGATACCGTTATTGTATTATATGCATATAACGAAGTTACCGAAACTTTAACCCAAGTTGAATGTAATGATGATGGAGCTGTATCACCATTTTCTGCGATCACAATTACAGACGGAAGTCTAATTTCAGGAGATACATATTATATAAGAGTTCATGAGTATAACGATGATAACGATGATGACTTTAATATTTGTGTTTACTATCCCGTTTGTGCCGGGACTACCATTACTTGGTCCAATGGTGCCTGGGTTGGAGGTGTTGCCCCAACAAATGTTGATGTAGCCATTATCAATGATGCTTATAGCACACTAGCAGATGGTAGCATGGATGCCTGTGCGCTAATTGTAAATAATGGAGAAACCCTTACTATATCTGCAGGAGATTATGTAAGTATTGGAACCGACATAACAGTAAATGGTACTCTAAATATAGATCATGAAGGTAGTTTAGTACAAATTGATGATACCTCGGTAACCAATAATAATGGGAGCATTAACGTAGAGAAGATTACCCCTGCACTTGCCGAAAAGGCATTTATGATCTTGGGAAGTCCTATGTCTTCGGAAACAAGAGAAGCCGTGTATGGTACAAGTTATATTGTAAGGAATCATGTTACAGGAAACTTTGTTCCCCACCCGGATGTTGCGACCATGTTTCCTATGGCCGAGAATTTTGCCGATGATGATGGTAACAATTGGTTAGACCATTCGGGATTGGTTAATCCGGCCGAAGGATATCTTGTATTTCCTCAACCTAACACTACCGCAAGTGGATCTTACACACTTAATTATGATCTGGGGACATTAAATAATGGTGTTTTTAATTATCCGTTAATTTTTAATGGAAGTCAGAACGGCAGTCCGAATATTTTGGCAAATCCATACGCTTCCGCAATTGATGCCGATTTGTTCTTTTTAGATCCAAACAATGCAGATATAAATGCGCTCTACTTTTGGGAGCATATCACGCCGTTGTCTACCGGTTATCCCGGTTATAATGATGCTAATTTCAGTATGGGAGATATCTCTGTATATAGTGAATCGATGGGTGGCGTTGCCGCTGCCAATGGGGGTACAGCACCAACAAGTATTATTTCTTCGGGACAAGGATTCGCAGTAAAAGCGAGTGCAGCGGGTACTGCTGTATTTAACAATTCGATGCGTGTTAACGGTCCCAATGATACATACCGATCGCCTCAGATTGTAGACAAAGATAGGTTGTGGATTAAAGTATTTAATAACACCTACGGATTGGGAAGTACTGCGCTTATTGGATTTTCAGAAGAAACAACTAATGCTTTTGATGATTATGCAGATATACGAAGATTGGCTACTCCGGTCTCGTTGTACTCGGAATTGGAAACCGGTGAGCAACTCGTAATAAACGCGCTTGATAGCTTTGAACCGGAAGACTCTGTGAACTTGAGCTTTGTAACACAGGTAACCCAATTACAGGATTACCGTATCTCACTAGAAAATTTTGATGGTATTAATCTCGATACTGTAGTGGTGTATTTACTGGATACACAAACAGGAATTACAACTACCTTAAGTGAAAATGATTATACATTCCAAAGTGATGCGGCTACCTATAGCAATCGTTTTACGGTGTTTTTCCGTAATTCGGTACTCGATGTGACAGATTTTTCGTTGAATGCGATTTCTGTATTTCCGAACCCTGCGAAGGATATTTTAAATATTGCATCACCTACACTTACAGTACATAGCGCCGTAATATATGATATGAGTGGTAGAAAAGTTTATGAAGCCAACTTTAACGGGAGCAGTAATTATCAGTTGAATATGTCGGCACTTCCGGCTGCTTTATATTTTGTGGAGATCTCAACCGAAAATGGTTTGGTCACTAAACGAGTGATAAAGGAATAGCCTTAAAGATAATTCTGAAAACCGCTATAATTAAGTTTGTAGCGGTTTTTTTTTGTTTTTAGTTCTGGGGAAGGGATAGTAGCGAAAAGCCCACAGCGAAGTTTACGTAGTGAGGACTTGTAACGGATAGCCCGGTTTTGAGCCGTTCTTTACGCGAATAAAATTGAATACTTAGGCGAAAAATTCCCCCTACAAAACTTTCAAGTCAGTCGTTTAAAGAAAATAAGCAATCACCATTGCCATAATAATGGTGAGAAGTTTCGCTAAATTGAATTTGTGGTCTTTGCTGCTTTCAAAAAGAATTGTGGTTGATACATGTAGAAATATACCGATTACGAGCGCAGTAATTTCGGTACTATAGCGTACAAATCCGTCTACGTTATTAGATAGAAAGTTGCCTAAAGGCGTCATCAAGGCAAATAAAAACAGGAATAATAGGGTAGTGGACCTTGAGTAATTTGCTTTTATAAAAAAGAAGGACAAAATTATAGCAATAGGGATCTTGTGTACTATCACTCCCAGAATAAGGTTGTTTTCTTCTGAAATAGGGAAGCCTTCCAAGAGAGCGTGAATTGACAAACTGATAAATAACAGCCAGGGAAAACTTTTCTCGGCAGCATGAATATGGACATGACCGTGTTCTGCGCCTTTAGAAAAAAACTCTAGACAAATTTGAAGCAGTATTCCTGCCATGATGTACACACCCGTAGTTTTCGAATCTGTCGTAAAAACTTCGGGTAGGAGTTCGAAAATAGTTACTGCCAGTAGGAAGGCACCGCTAAAAGCCAGAAAAATAGACATTTTTGCTATTTCCTTTGTTTTTAGAAGTAAGGCAATTGCATAACCAACAGCTACCGATGCGAAAAGGAGAAAATAAATCATTTGCTAAATAATAATATTAGTCTTTGGGATGTGCGTTCATCAAACTCGTTCAATTTATAATCACCAAAGCAATCATCTAAAATAACTCCTGCCTCTTTAAAATAGGATTTGAAGTTAGCTAAAGTAAGTGCTTTTACACGTTCTGTATAAAAGTGGTGTTTATTATTATGGGTAAATTCGATGTTTTTAATAATGTAATCGTCCTCAATTAGTCGTTCAATGTGGAATGTAATTTCATCAACAGTTTTGGTTTCCTTCGGAACGAGGTTCTTTTTAATATATTCTGAATTGAGGAAGTCGATTACTCCATGGCCATTGCTTTTTAGATCGGCTTTAATGGCTTTAATGGTCCGAAGGTTGTCATTTTCAGATTCAAAATATCCAAAGCTTGTAAAGAGATTAAAAACGGCATCGAATTGTTTTTTATAAGGCACACACATATCATGTACATCGAAATGTAGTTTCTCGTTCTCAAATTGTTTGGCATAGGCAATGCTGGATTCGGAAAGATCAACCCCTGTCACATCATAACCCAATTGGTTTAAGTATCTGGCATGACGCCCCTTTCCACATGCAAGGTCGAGAATTTCCGCGCCTGTTTCCAGCTTGAGATGTTTAGTAAGCGTATTCATAAAAGCCGCGGCTTCTGTATGATCCCTGTCTTTGTAAAGGATATGGTAATAGGGAGTGTTAAACCAGGAAGCGTACCAATTATCTGTTTCTTTTTGCATCGATGCCTTTTTGCACTGCTAAAATACTGTATTTTTGTTCTTTTATTAAATTATTTGAATTACTTCGGATATAAATAAATCAACTCATCTAATTACGAGCTTACTATATGGCAGAGAATTTTAAAATGGTCGCGAAAACCCTGTTTGGGTTAGAAGAATTATTAGCTCAAGAACTTCGTAAGCTTGGGGCGTCTAATATAGAATTAGGCACGAGAAACGTTTCGTTTGAAGGAGACACCGGGTTTATGTATAAAGCGAATTTATGTTGTAGAACGGCTATTAAAATCCTGAAGCCTATAACTTCTTTTAATGTTTTTAAGGAGGAAGATCTTTATAAAAAAGTATATGATATTAATTGGGAGGATTATATGGAAGCAAATGGCAGTTTAGCAGTTGATGCTACTGTTTTTTCGAAACAATTCACGCATTCTCAATATATTGCTTTAAAGACCAAGGACGCCATTGTCGATAGATTTAGAGATAAAGAGGGCATAAGACCCGATGTGGATCTGGATCATCCAACTTTAAGGGTTAATGTACATATTGATAGAAATATTTGTACCATTTCTTTAGATAGCTCGGGACAATCCTTACACAAGCGTGGTTACAAGATCGCCAACACCATAGCTCCCATTAATGAAGTGCTTGCCGCCGGACTCATCATGCTTTCCGGTTGGAACGGTCAATGTGATTTTATAGACCCTATGTGTGGTGGAGGAACAATTTTAACAGAGGCTGCAATGATCGCCTGTAACATTCCACCTAACTTAAACAGGGATGAGTTTGGTTTTGAAACATGGCCGGATTTTGATGTGGATCTTTACGAACTTATTGAAAATGCTGCCTTAAAGAAAATAAGAGATTTTCATTTTAAGATCTACGGATTTGATACAGATGTTGTCGCATTGAAAAAAGCCCGAGAAAATATAAAAAGCGCTAACCTGGATGAGTTCATCACTTTGGAAAACAAAGATTTCTTTGACACCAAAAAAGAAACGGAGCGTTCTATGTGGCTGGTTTTTAATCCGCCGTATGATGAACGTATTGCGGTAACCGACATAGAAAAATTCTACGCCTCTATTGGTAATACGTTAAAGCATGGCTATCCCGGAACTCAAGCCTGGATGATCACGTCTAATATGGAGGCCTTAAAGTACGTAGGATTACGGCCATCCCGAAAAATAAAGGTTTACAACGGGAAGTTAGAAGCTCGTTTTGTAAAGTATGAAATGTACGAAGGTAGCAGGAAGGCCAAGAAGAATTAGGAAGCAGTGAACAGTGATAAGTTCTGAGTACGTGAGAATGTATCCTATTATTTCTTAAATATGGGAATGAGATACGAAATTGTATATCCGTAACCTACCCCATAATCACTAAAATCATTGGTGTTATTAAAGCCAGGGACAAATAAATTATCGAAATTGTTGGGTTGGTCTTCAGCGAGCATTCTTTTTAGCTGTAAATTAATAGAGAGGTATAGGTTATTGAGTACTTCGGTTTTAACGCCAACGATCAATTCTGCCCAGTGAGCGGTTAGACCGTCGAACTTTTGGGGTTCCACTCTGCTTCCGGGGGGAAAGGACTGATTGGTGACATAAATATTATAGGCAAGTAACTCCTGATTGAAAGTTGAAAATCCATATCTAAGTCCGGCGAAAATAGCATTATTGAGTCCCAGCCAGTTATTATATGCATTAAAATCGCCTCCCACTTTCAAATAGCTACCGGAGGCTGTAGAATTCAGATTGCTTTCAAATCTATCTTTTTTTTCATTTCCGAGTTCAGCGGCGAGATAGAACTTTTTCGATAATCTGAAATCACCAACAATTTCGAAACCGCTATAACCACTTTCAAGCAATGTACGTAAAGGTTTAGATAGATCGGCACCAACTCTAAGTCCGTATTTATTAATTTTAGCTACAGAATCTGTTGCGACAGCTGTTTGTGATTGCGCCCAAAGAGAAACAGACGCACAACATAGGCTAATGCAAAATAGTAACGTGTGTCTCAGTTTCATCTTCTACTGTTTGTGTTTCAATTTGAATATTTAATAACCAATTATTAGGGTCTCCTTCTAAGTTAAATCCCAATTGATTGTAAATTGTTTTAAATCCGCAGGCTCTGTTAAGATAAACATCCTCTCTTTGATACAAAAAGGAAAGAATATCGACGTTGGTAAAAGTACCGTCTTCATTTTCATTGATAAACTGAAATCGGGTATCATCGGCTCCTGTACGAAGTGGAATTGCAATAGAATCGGTATTGGCGGCAACAAGTACGTCTACATTGTTACTGTAATCGGCTCTAACAGTAAGATTTGGAACCGCTTTTGCTTCAGAAGGGTCAAGAATATCTTTAAAAACTATTATTAATAGGGGGGTGGTGTCACTTCCCTCCGGACAGATATCGTCACGGGTACACCCATTAAAGGCAACAACTATTAATAATAAGGTTATAATTTTTTTAATCATTAGGTTTACTTCGGAATTGATTCAGAAAAAATTACCGTTTTTCCAAAAGTACAACATTTTCGACGTGATGTGTTTGTGGAAACATATCGACCGGCTGAATTTTCACTACTTTATAAACCGAATCCAGCAATGAAAGATCACGTGCCTGAGTTGCACTGTTGCAACTTACATAAACAATTTTTGGCGCAGAAAGTGTAAGTAACTGACCTACAACATCTTTATGCATCCCATCCCTTGGCGGGTCTGTGATAACGACGTCCGGAATACCATGAGTATCGATAAAATCCTGATTAAAAACCTTTTTCATGTCTCCTACATAGAACTCGGCATTTTCTATATTATTTAGTTTCGCATTTTCAATCGCTGCATCAATGGCTTCCGGCACAGATTCTACCCCCACGACTTTTTTTGCTTTTTTTGCCACGAACTGGGCGATTGTACCTGTACCGGTATACAGGTCGTAAACGAGTTCATTGCCCGATAGGTCTGCGAAATCACGTGTTACTTTATATAATTCGTATGCTTGTTCGCTATTCGTTTGATAGAAAGATTTAGCATTTATTTTAAACTTAAGCCCCTCCATTTCTTCAAATATGTGGTTGTTGCCGCTATAGCAAATCACATCCTGATCGTAAATAGTATCATTGCCTTTAGAATTAATAACGTATAAAAGTGACGTTATTTCCGGAAAGTTTTGAGTTAGTGCATCTAAAAGTTGCGTTCTGCCTACTTTATCGTCATAAAAGAACTGTACCAACACCAAAACATCGCCGGTCGTGGAAGTTCTAATCATGAGAGTTCTAAGGAGACCTTCTTGATTTCGGGTATTAAAAAATGGCAAGTTTAGTTCTCCGGCTTTAGCCTTAACAAAGTCTCTGATAGCATTACTGGGATCGGCTTGCAGATAACATTTGTTTAAATCCAAAATTTTGTCCCACATCCCGGGTATATGAAACCCGAGAGCATTTTTATCTTCGATAATTGCATCACTTTTAATTTGATCCAGTGTTAGCCATTTGCTGTCGCTAAATGAGAATTCCATTTTATTTCGATAGAAGTATTGCTTTTTGGAACCGAGAATGGGTTGAACCGATGGAATTTCGATCTTACCGAGTCGTAACAAATTATTTTCAACTTCCTTTTGTTTATAAAAGAGCTGATGTTCATACCCCATATTTTGCCACTTGCAGCCACCACAAGTACCAAAGTGTTCACAAACCGGTTCTACGCGTTTGTCTGAAAATTCGGAAAAAGAGATCGCGGAGCCTTCATAATAAGAGGAGCGTTTTTTAGTAGTTTGAACCGTAGCTACATCTCCGGGTACTGCATTATTAATAAATACCACACGTCCGTCCTTAGCTTTGGCAACTGCTTTTCCTTTCGCACCGGCGTCAATTACTTCAAGATTTTCGAGAATGACACGATTTGTTTTTCTTCTTCCCATGTTGGCAAAAATAGTGTAAAAAGAATGTTTAAATATTCAAAAGGTCTCAAAAAATTTGGGAATAATTTAGTAATTTGCAAGCCCAAGGATGATTTCTCTCCTCCGCTGAATTTTCGAACTCTCGAAAGAATAAAGGTATAGCAGGAATTTTTTATTTTTTATCATTTTAAAGTTTTTTTATGTCAGTAATGGAACAAACGGCTTCACAGAAAGCTATGGATTTAGAAAACAAGTATGGTGCACATAACTATCATCCTTTACCTGTGGTTTTAAATAGGGGTGAAGGTGTTTATGTTTGGGATGTAGAAGGAAAAAAATACTACGATTTTCTTTCGGCTTATTCTGCGGTAAACCAAGGACATTGTCATCCAAGGATCGTGAACGCGATGACCCAGCAGGCTCAAACTCTAAGCTTAACCTCGAGAGCTTTTTATAACGATAAGTTGGGCGTATACGAAAAGTACGCAAGTGAGTATTTCAACTTCGATAAGTTATTACCTATGAATACGGGGGCCGAAGCAGTTGAAACTGCTTTAAAAATATGTAGAAAATGGGCTTATGAGAAAAAAGGAATTTCGGAAAACGAAGCCGAAATCGTAGTTTGCGAAAATAATTTTCATGGAAGAACAACAACTATTATCTCATTTTCTAACGATCCGGTAGCCAGAAAGAATTTTGGGCCTTACACCAAAGGCTTTATAAAAATTGAATACGATAATTTGCTCGCGTTAGAATCGGTATTAAAATCGAATACGAATATAGCTGGGTTCTTAGTAGAGCCCATTCAAGGTGAGGCCGGTGTTTATGTTCCTTCAGAAGGATACCTTCAACAGGCAAAATCTCTTTGCGAACAGTATAATGTTCTGTTTATTGCCGATGAAGTTCAAACAGGTATAGCAAGAACAGGAAAACTTTTGGCGGTGGATCATGAAAATGTAAAGCCAGATATTCTAATCTTAGGTAAAGCATTAAGCGGTGGAGCATATCCGGTTTCGGCTGTATTGGCAAATAATGAAATTATGGATGTTATAAAACCGGGAAATCATGGTTCTACTTTTGGAGGTAATCCTATTGCGGCAGCGGTTGCTATGGCAGCGTTAGACGTGGTGAAAGATGAGCAGCTTGCAGAGAATGCTGAACGTCTTGGAAATGTTTTCAGAAGTGAATTAAACAAGTTTATAGAAACAAGCTCTATCGCTACCCTTGTAAGAGGGAAGGGATTGTTAAATGCAATTGTAATAAATGATTCTGAAGACAGTGATACTGCATGGAATATTTGTTTGAAACTACGCGATAATGGTCTTTTGGCGAAGCCTACCCACGGTAATATTATTCGTTTTGCGCCGCCTTTGGTCATGAACGATGAACAATTGTTAGATTGTGTGTCGATCATTATAAATACTTTAAAAGAATTCGAATAGAATAGCTCGATAAACTGATTAAACCCGTTCGTCATATTTTGATGATCGGGTTTTTTATTTTTTAGAAGTTTTGAGAATGTTTAGTTGAATGGTTTTATTTATTATGGGCGTAGGATAACGCATTTACTTCCCATTATAACGAATTTATAATTCGAAATTTTTAAAATCACAATGAGAAATATATATTTAGTTAGAACAAACTCCCTATTAATTAATTATAAAATACGAACTATGAAAAAACTTATGTATGTCGCACTCGGAGCCTTGCTTTTAGCTTCTTGTGCAAAAGATGAAAACAGTACTATTAATATATATACTGAAGTAGATCTTACCACCGTTCTGCCTAATTCTGCTTACGATAACTCACAACAAGGGATCTACTCCGGTGTAATTGTAGCCAACAATACTCAATTTCATGGAAAATTATATCTTGATATTGCTAATAATAACAATCGCTATCAGGCTCTGGTTCAGACAATAGAGGGGCAGAAATTCGCTTTTAATTTAGTCAATATGGAAGATAATATTTATAGTTTTGGTAGTGACAAAGGTACTTTTAGCGTGGATATTTCTGATTATAACAATGTCGTAGTGTCAGATATATCTATTGATAATGCTAGTGGTACCGCACGCCTAATAAAAGAAACCAACAACAGTCGCGCTGCAATTGTTTTAGGAACATATACTTCAGCTTGTACAGATTGCCCTTTTATGCTATCTGGAACATGGGATTTTATGGTAGAGCCACCGGCAAATCCAACAGATATAGCAAATATTTCTGAAGTAATAATAACAACTTCCGGCTCAGAAATGAAGATTGATGATGATTTTGAAGGAACAACACCTTATTGTTATACAGGCGGACCGTACATACCATTTTTCTGGGAAGATTCTGACCCTGCTGAGAACAGATATGAAATATATGCAACCGGACAGGAATGGATACAAGCAGGTGGAAATATTCTACATTACGATTTGGCTTTTTCTAAGACTATCGCAGATGAAAATGAGTTAGATTATAACAGGATGCTTGGCTTTCCGGAACTAACGAATGCTTTGTTCTTTGACCCACCTTTAGACCCTGCGGGGTGTTTTAACATAGCAGGTACTAACGGACTCTGGGGGTTATATAATCCGGCGGGGGATGCTCTCCTAGCTGCAGGTTTTATTACTTTCGATACTTCGGGATTAGTTCCTGTACCTCCGGCTCCAGGTTTAGCAAGACCAACCGCTATGCCAATAGCCGAAATAAACAATATGAACTAAGTTATTACTTGGTGAAAAAAAAGGCAACCTATTAGGTTGCCTTTTTTTAATATGAAGAATTAATTTAAGGTTGTTCTATACCCATTTCTTCCATTCGCATTCTTGATTGCTCCATCATTTCATCCCAACCAATTGTTGAAATTGTATAGATAGTGTATATTAAATAAAGAGCATTTATTATCAATACTACTAATGCGATTGTTTTGGCAGTATTCATTGCACTTACATTTTCGTAGTTTTCCGGATTATTTTTAGCTTCTTTGATCTTACCATTAGCTAGAAAATATGCAATACCTGCAGGAATAACACCGATTCCTCCTACGCAACAGCATAAGAATCCGAGTATTGAAAGCACATATGTTATTGTTGGGTTTAGTTTAATTTTCTCCATTTTTTATATGTTTTAAGTTAATAGTTTAACTATAAAGTTAATTACAATTATAATAATGTTAGTGATAAGAAGGAAAATTTTAATTTTTTCGGCATACTTTACCTTGACAAATAGATCAAAAAGTAAGAATATAAAGAAAAGTAGGAGAGTATAGATGGCCGGGTACATTTTAAATGCGGCGATGAATTCACCCTTAAAAAGTAAGGCTGTAGCTCTTTGCAAGCCACAGCCAAAACATTCTATTCCGAAAAATTTTTTATTGAGGCATGGGAGCATATATTCATCCATACCTAATACTATTTTTTAATTTTTTATAGAAACTTTATAGTCAATAACAACATCATCTTTCGTTGTTAATTTTACCAGGTAAATACCATCGCTTAGGTTCCCGGTTGGGAAAGTAAATCGTTTGCTGACCCCAACATTAGATTCATTTATTACCAGTTTTCCGGACATATCGAAAACATGTGCGGCTTTGATATCATATCCTTCCGGATTAGAAACCTCTAACTGCTGTGCCGGATTGTTTTGGAAGAAATCAACATTCGCTAATACAGTTGCTCTGTGTTCCTGAGTTTGAGTCGTACCTTGTTTAACTTCTTCAGAGCCATCAATAAATACTATATAGAATCTACTTGTGTAAGTACCTGCATCAAGCTGAATGTGCGCAGTTCTATCACCGGTAATTTGTTTCCATGTTGTATTTAAGTTATCGAATAAATAGGCTTCTGTGTTGTTCATTTTAATTTCTTCGATAGCCGTTAATACTAAACTTGTTGGTTCGCTCAATTCAAAGGTAATAGGAATTCTCTTAGACTCATCAAAGCTTACACCCTGAATTACATATGGTTTTAGGTCATTATCTGTAGGCCCAATAGGAAAGAAAACTTCAGAGCTTGCGTCCATGGGACTAAGTCCGTCAAATCCTCTATCATATCCATCGGTTGCATCATCGGAAAAAGCAAGAACTAATTGTCTCATATGACTTTCGTTCATAAAGGCATTAATTCTAATTTGTGGAAGTCGTGGATCCTCATAAACGATTTGTTCAGCAGCTATAGCAAAAGAATTATTAGGATTTTTGTTTGCTGCTGTATTACCGGCGGTCGTTCTAAATGTAGAGTTATTTGCCGCTCCTTCTTTTCTATACAATCTATGGCTGTTTTTTAAAGTGGCAGTTGAATTTCCTGTTCCGGGATCTCCTTGTATCATAAATCCTTGTGCAATTGGAGCAAACCTTCTTTCTACGTGAGTACCTTGAACACCAGTCGTTGTTGTAGGATTACCATCGTTATCATAGTTCATGAACATTGGGCGGGTATAAATACCGGGATTACTCAAACTACCATCATAACTTGGAGTACCTGGAACCCAAACACCAAAACCACCTTTATTATCTACGTAGTAGTGTGAATTAATCGATCTGTCCTCATCCCAATATCTAAATGAGTTGATAGACGTATTACTCGCATCGTGAAAAACCGCATTCAGGTCTAAAGCCGATGGATAAGGGTTTCCGGATAGTGTTAAATCGTCTTCAAGTATATTAACCGTAATGTCCCCATTGTTTGCGCGGCCTCTGAAATCGTAATTTTGATTAGGAGTTGCACTAACTCCTACACCTTTCATACTAAAACCATAACCGGGTGCGACCACATTAGCAGTTCCAATAGCGGTCCAAGGACCTCCGGCCGGATATTGATATAGCCATCTTCTCGAAATACGTAAAGGGTTTGCACTACCATTATAATTTGTAACGATAGTAGCCGGATTAGAGTTGGTTAAACTAAGAGAATCGTGAACTCGCGCCATCCCAAAATTTTCATTACCACTAGCAGTTGCATAATTACCTACCGGAGAAATCCAAAAGTTATAATCGTATGCATCAGAATGACTATTTTGAATAACAGAAATATAACCATCTCCACTGTTAGGTGAACTTGTAGTACCTTGCACAAGTTGAGATTCTTCTCTAAGGTAAATACTTGCTTCGGTTGCACCTGAAGAATTTTCAACAAGGTTGATATCCTGTTCAACAAAAAGGACTTGATCCTTTACATATACATAGGAATCTGTACCAGATGAAGCGTTCGGACTTACATACAACTGGGAAAAAGCAACTGTTGTACATAAAGAAACAGCAATAAGTAGTAGGTTTTTCATAATTTTACAGTTTAAAAAACATCATATTTGGGGTTAAAATGCTCGATATTTAGAGCGTAAAAATAAATATATTTTTTTAATTAGAAGTTATTTTCGTCAAAAAATACACATTTTCACCCATTTAAACGGCTGTAAACTAATAAATAATGTCGAATTAACAAGAAAAAACTTTCAGAAAAATGAATATTGGCGATAAAATAACTGTTTTAGACGATGATATGTATGGTGTAGTGTCAAAAATAGAAGGGAATTTAGTCACAATTTCCACCGACGACGGTTTCGATCTGGAATTTAATAAAAGAGAATTGATCGTTATTGATGAGGCTTTTTCAAAAAAAGATTTTGCACCTGATAACCTTTCAGAAATACTTTCAGAAAAAAATATAGAAAAACGTAAAAAATCGAAAAAAGTAAAACCCAAGGACAGAGTTCTACCTCCTATGGAAGTGGATTTGCATATTCACCAGCTCGTTCCAAAAAGCAGAGGTTTGAGTAATCATGAAATGTTGACTATTCAAATCGATGAAGCTAAAAGACAGTTGGACTTTGCAATTAAGAAGAAGATCCAGCGTATTGTATTTATTCATGGGGTAGGTGAAGGGGTTTTGCGTGCCGAACTTGAATATCTGTTCAGGCAATATGGAAATCTACAATATAACGATGCAAACTTTCAAAAATACGGGCGAGGTGCTACCGAAGTTTATGTATTTCAGAACCTAACTCCCTAATCGTTGAACACCGGTGTAACTGTTTCTGTGGTGTTTCTTACACTTTCTATGCCGCCCATGTCGAGAAATTCTTGAGTAATTTGCTCATTTTCATTTATCAATACGAGATTCGTTAAAACCAATAGAATATCACTATTTAAATTATAGTTATGCGGACGATATTGATCTGAAGGTACCGTGGTTGCAATAGCCGGATTTAAAAAATCTGGACCAACACTTGCGTCTGTGATATCGTTCGTAGGATTTAGATCCTGCGTAAAATTCTCCTCATCACGAGTTAGAACCCCGTCTCCATCATCATCCGGATCGAGATAATCCGGTATCGTGTCTCCCGAAGCTGCATCCGTATTCTTTGGGTTAAGTGGATCAGGTCCAATTTCGGCAGCTGTTGGTACATTATCTCCATCGTCGTCGAAATCGTAGTAATCGGGAATGCCGTCGCCATCAGTATCGATAGAGTCGTCTGCAACTTCGTCAATTCCATCATTGTCGTCTAATGTCGTAGTGGTCGTGATTGTCGCAGTGCCTGAACTGGCAAGATAATTTACGGTGACTAACGGACTCGTGGGTGGGACGCTACTGCAAAAATAGGAACTTGTAATCTCGTCAGAGTACTTTCGGTAATTAACAAAGTTGGTTGTTCCGTCTAAAGTATAGGAAACGGTATCTGTTTGATAAAAGAAACCATTTGTATCGGTTAAACTGGCCGAAAGACTTTCTTGAGCATCACCATTGATCTTAAAGAAAACATAAGAATTTTCACTACCGCAGGACTCTAAGCTGGAATCTTCGAAATCGAAGGAGGTTACAATGATATCGCCATCGTCGCAGGATGATGCTATGAGGACTAGTGTTAATATGTAGAAATAGAACTTTTGCATTTTTTTCTCAGAAAGATTTGAATGTTTACAAAGTAACACATTTCTTTGCAACCGAAAGTGATTTCAAAGTAATTTTAATACGTACTTTTGCAACTATGAAAAAAGTGTATTTCGACAGCGCAGCAACCACAGAATTACGTTCTGAAGTGATTCATTGTATTACAGAAGTTTTAAAAACAGAATACGGAAACCCTTCATCTACACATTCTTACGGAAGGTCATCTAAATCTTTACTTGAAAATGCCAGAAAAGAAATTGCCGGGTATTTAAATGTCTCTGCTGCCGAGATCATTTTTACTTCAGGAGGAACTGAGGCTGACAATTTAATTATTAACAGCTGTGTACGCGATTTAGGGGTAACAAGAATAATTTCCAGTAAAATAGAACATCACGCTGTATTGTATTGTATCAACCAATTACATGAAAAGCACAATGTAAAAATTGAATATGTATCGCTGGACGAATGCGGACATATCAATTATGAGCATTTGGAGGAACTTTTAAAGGATGATTCGCAAAAAACCTTAGTTAGTTTGATGCACGTTAATAATGAGATTGGAAATATTCTGGACATTAAACGCACTGCAACTTTATGTAAAAAATACAACGCATTGTTTCATAGTGACACCGTGCAGTCTGTAGGGCATTATGAATTGGATTTCAGCGAGATTCCTGTCGATTTTGCCGCTGTTGCAGCTCATAAATTCCACGGCCCAAAAGGTGCAGGTTTTGCATTTGTTCGAAAAAACACCGGCTTAAAGCCTTTGATCTTTGGTGGAGAGCAAGAAAGAGGATTGAGAGCAGGTACAGAGGCGGTTTATGCCATTGCCGGTATGTCTGAAGCACTTAAGATCTCATACCAGAATTTAGAAAAAGAACGCGCTTACATTACAGAGCTAAAGGATTATTTCAAAAATTCATTGTTAAAAGAGATCCCCGGCGTGAGTTTCAACGGTTCTTGTGATGATAACGAAAAAAGTACTTATACGTTGTTAAACGTATGTCTCCCTATAACTCCGGAAAAGGCACTTATGTTATTGTTTCAGTTAGATCTGAATGGTATAGCTTGTTCTCGTGGAAGTGCTTGTCAGAGCGGTAGTAGCAATGGTTCTCATGTCTTAAATGAAATACTTTCTGAAGAAGATCTGCAGAAACCTTCTATCAGATTTTCATTCTGTAGTTTTAATACGAAGGATGAAGTGGATTATGTAGTTGCCTTTCTGAAGGAATTTATCGCAAGTTAGAACTTCATCGTTGCTCTTACATTGAATATTCTTGGCGTAAGGTAATTTGGTATTGAATACTGAACCTTGGTATAAATATCTCTAACAAAAGTATTGGTTATAGAATTTTGGGTGTCGAAAATATTAAAGATCTCAGCGCCTATAGTTAATTCTTTAAAAGGTTTTAACCATCCACTATCACGTTGACTGTCTTTATCAACAATAACGTAAGATACCCCTAGATCTGCTCTTTTGTAATCGGGGAGACGTGTCTGAAAATCGTAAGGATCTGCATAACTAGGAGAACCACCGGGTAATCCGGTATTGTAAACCAGATTTAGGTAACCTTTTAGATTAGGAAATACCTTTACATAATCCTGAATCAATACCCCGAATTTCAATCTTTGATCTGTTGGTCTGTAAATATATCCTCTGTCATCAATGTTTTCTTCAGTTTTTAAATACCCAAAGCTTACCCAGCTTTCGGTACCTTGAACAAATTCACCGGCCATTCTAATATCTAAACCGTAAGCATAAGCTTCGGCATTATTTCGAGCGCGATAACGAATTCTTACATTCTCAAGCGTATAAGGGTTCACATCGGTGAGTCGTTTGTAATAAATTTCAGAATTGAGAGTAAACGGACGTTTCCATAGATCGAAGCTGTAATCATTTCCGAAGACAATATGAAAAGACTGCTGCGCTTTAACCTCCGGACGCACTGTACCGGTAGAGTCTCGCAATTCGCGATAAAACGGCGGTTGATGGTATAACCCACCCGAAAGACGGAATAACATGTCCATTTCCCATTTAGGCTTTAACGTAGCCTGAACTCTGGGGCTAAAAGTTGTTTGTGTATCACTGGTAATATCTTTTCCACTTACGGTCCAATTATGTGCTCTAACTCCTGCGTTTAGCCAAACATCATTGGTTCCAATATTGGTTCGGCGACTCCATTGGGCATAACCGGATATACGATCAATTTGCACATCGTTTTGAGCCCGAATCTCTGTATAAGGTACAATTGGAGAGGTGTATGGCGAATACGGTTGGTTGTTGGCAAAATCGGGGAATGGCGGACGAATTGAAAAACCCGCCGAATCTATGATTTCGTATTCCTGTACGCGATCCCTAATATCTTCATGTGTGTATTTAATTCCATATTCAATACTATTGTCACCAAGTGAGAGATTACCTTTGTGTTCTAAATTAAATATAAGTGCATCAAGGTCGTTTCTTGCATGCGACAATTGAGAACCTATACCTTCGGTAAACTCAACCTCACCCAGGTTTTCACTTCCAATATTCGTATTTACTTCTCCAAGTCTATATTGAGCCAAAATATCGAAATATTCCTGTTCCTGAGTTTGATAGATCGACGCAATTAACTTAGCAGTATAATTCTCATTTACCACGTAAGTACCTTTTAAAGCACCAAAATAGGTGTCATATCGATCTTCTTCTTGTCCTTCATAGAACACAAGCAAAGCAATTGGATCCTGAAGCGTACCAAAATTTGTTTGTCTCGTAAGTGGCTCGTAGCTGTAGTTGTTAATGGCAATATTTCCAAGGAAACCTAATTCAAATTTATTATTGAATTTATAAGTTAAATAAGTTTGAGCATCGGCAAAGGTTGGTTGGTAATTAGTTTCCGTTTGCTTTGCATTTACAAAAAGACTATTATCCCGGTAACGTAGTCCTACGATTCCAGTTAGCTTTCCGTCATTTGAAATACCTTCAACCGAAGCACTTGCTCCTAACAAGCTAAGATCCAAACTTGCTCCAAAATCTGATGGACGTCTGTAAGTAATGTCTAATACTGAAGATAGCTTATCTCCATACTTTGCCTGAAACCCCCCGGCTGAAAAATCGACGTTGCTGGTAAGATCACTGTTTACAAAGCTTAATCCTTCCTGTTGGCCACTTCTAATTAAGAAAGGACGATACACTTCAACTTCATTAACATACACGAGGTTTTCATCGTAATTTCCTCCACGAACCGTATACTGTGTACTCAATTCGTTATTTCCGCTTACTCCGGGTAATGTTTTTAGTAGATTTTCTACGCCGGCATTTGCTCCCGGAATCTTTCTAATCGCCTCCGGACTAATAGTAGTAATTCCTTCTACTCGTTTGTTTCTCTTAGTTGACAGTTCAACAACACCAATTTGTTCTACATCGATCTTTAAAACCGGATTAAATTCGTAATCTGCATTGGGTTTAAGCGTAATACTAAGATTAACATCTTTTAGTCCGAGGAATGAATAGGTCACATTCACCTCTTCATTTGCAGGTATTTCTATCAAATAATATCCGTCCAGATTAGATTGCACGCCTTCTGTACCAAACGTGACATTAACACCGGAGATAGGATTATTATTTTCGTCCAGTACGAGGCCTCTTAAGGTCGCTTTTTGTGCGAACATTGCTACAGAGGTAAATAATATGAGGAAGAGTAGAGGTAATGTTATATTTTTCAAAAGCTAGAATTAGAGTTGTTTTCTAAAAAAAGTTGCTTCAAATGTAGTACTATTTCCCACATTATCTACAACAATCAGTTTCAAATTATTATCGGTTTCAGAAATTACGTCATCTTCAAAATCATAAGTTAGAACGTCGGTTTTGTAATTATATTCCATCAAAATAAACTTTCCATTCACCGTAGCCCTGTAAGTACTTATACCGCTTAGATCGTCTTCGATCTTTATTTTTAACGTGGAGTTGTTACTTATCCACTTTCCATCTGAGAAATTCACAGCTTTTACGGTAGGTGGGGTGGTATCTGTCACTAAAACATAGGAACCAAAGGTCCTTGTTCGCGCTGTTAATTTATCGCCTTTACGTCTGGTAGTATTGTAGTATGGGTCTCCTTTGTAGTTGAGCCTTCCTAAGTATAGTTTGTCAATATCTTCATTGTTATAATTGGCAGCATCAGCCGTAATTGTTATGTTTCGATGGATTGGAATAATATCTTCGTGAAGGTGTAAAGTGTCACCTTGAACTTTAATATCTAAATATGTGTCTTCATACAAACTATTGGCGGGGATGTAGATGCTAAACTTTCCTTTTGAAATGGAAGTTGCATGGTCTGCATAGATGTAATCTTCAGTTTCTCCTGTTTTTTTTGGTTCTAAAATATCCTTCTTAACTCCCTCAATTGGAATTACAATGTTAGTGGTATTTCCCTTATAATCGGTGACTTCAATAGTGTAGTTAGAGTTAAAACCTTCTTCAACGTTAATATATCCGTTATCGTTTTCATATTTAAAGATGCTCAACGGATTGTTAGACTGTCTGAATAATTTTTGTACTCTGCTTTTGTTATTCTGAAAGTACTCGTAATCAATAAAACGGTTTAGATAACGAGTTTCATCGAATGAGAATTTTTCAAACTTAATATCGACCTTATCTTCCCCGTTATAGGTAGTTTTTATTTGATATACCCCATTTTTATTTGAAGCTCCGTCTTGTTGGTCAATGGTTCCAATTCCGAAGCCTATTTTTCCAAAAGCAGTCACGTTCTCGGCTTTGTACGAACCATCTTTTTGAAGTATAAGTCTCAATTTCACGGGATTTTTCGACTGATTTACCTGTGCGTCATCACCTTCCGGATAGGCAAAGACCGAGGTGACTATGGGTTTCTTACTATCGGGTATTTCTATTCCAAAAAGTAATGGGTTCATAGGGCGTGAGGCGGCATCTCTTATTTCATAGTGTAAATGCGGGCCTCCGCTACTTCCCGAATTTCCGGTGTAACCAATTAACTCTCCCCTCTGGATATCGAGTACATTAGCTTTCGGAAAAAGTTCAATTTCGTAAGTCTCCTTAGCGTATTGATTTTCCTTTACGTACTGTTGAATACGTCCGGCATAGTTTTGCAGATGAGCGTAAACTGTGGTATAACCATTTGGGTGAGCGATATACAGCGCTTTACCATAACCATAGTGACCAACTTTAATCCTTTTCACATAACCATCGGCAGGCGCATAAATAGGAATACCCTCTCGTCGTTGCGTTTTAATATCTAATCCGCTATGAAAATGATTACTACGTAATTCTCCGAAGCTTCCGGATAAAATTAACGGAATTTCTAAAGGGTTATCGAAATAATCTGTGGGGAGAGAGTTTTGTCCAACGGCTGAAACTCCCAAAAACAACAGCCCTAACATAAATTTCTTCATAATGCAAAAATAGCAATCCGCTATAGATTAAAGGGGAGCAATGCAGTTTTATTGTGTATGAGATCCAATAATACAAAAAATTATAGAAAACAGTTGGCTTATTTAGAATGGTATCTTAACTTTGTAAGAGAAGTATTGAACTAAATTTTAATGAGCCATCTTTCAGAAATTGTTGATTCTCTAGAAAATAGGATGAGCAAATTGCTTCACCAGCATCAAAAAGTGCAGCAATCCAACCTAAAATTAGAAGAGGAAGTAACAATTTTGAGATCGCAACAAGAGCAATTTCAGAGTGAAATTGACGAATGGCGAGAAAAATGTAATTCTTTGAAATTAGCAAATTCAATGCTCGGCAGCGACCAATACAAAAGAGATACAAAGCTCAAGATAAATGCACTCGTTCGGGAAATTGACCAATGTATTACCCAACTTTCCGAATAAATTAAAATATGTCGAATCAATTAAAAATAAAACTATCGATAGCAGACAGAGTTTATCCGTTGACGATCAATCCATCACAGGAAGAGGGTTTACGGCTAGCAGCCAAGAAGATAGAAGAAATGATAAAGCGATTCGAAAAAAGTTATGCAGTTAGGGATAAACAAGATGTTCTGGCCATGTGCGCCTTACAATTTGCAGCCCAAGTAGAGCAAAAAGAGATTGATAAAGTAAATGATACCCAGGAGGTTGAAGAGAAGTTAGAAGCTTTAAATCAACTAATACTGGAGCACATATCATAACGTTCTTTAAATAAAAAGGTTACTGCCTACATTAGTATTATTTTTTGGTAAACTCAACGTTAATTCTTTAAAAAGGGTGAGTTGAAGTTGCGAAAGCGAGCCGTCTTTGAGCGGATACTTGACCAGCTTGTTAGCCCTAAACTTGTTTTTAAGGAGTTTATTCAAAATGCGAATTATTAATGTAGGCTTTTTTATGCAATAAACTCAAGACAGTAGAAGATCTGTAATGTATTTGAAAAATAATGCAATTAGAGCAGTTTTTCCGGTTTATTGAGTTTCTAATCGGTTCTAGATCAATTTATTATTGATGTTAGATGAAATTAAATAATGGAAATGGATAGTATAATTACGATAATTATTATTGGGATAGTTTGTTTGGCAATAGGTTTTGCAATCGCGAAGCTTTTGGAACGGAACAACGCATCGCAACTTATAAAATCGGCTAAAAAGAATGCGGCTTCAATTTTAAAGGAAGCAAAATCTGAAGGCGAGACATTAAAAAAAGATAAGATTCTACAGGCTAAGGAGAAGTTTATCGAGCTAAAATCTGAACACGAAAAAGTAATATTAAACAGAGATAAAAAGATTTCCGAAGCAGAAAAAAGAACCCGCGACAAAGAATCTCAAGTCTCTAGTGAACTTGCAAAAACAAAGAAGCTTAATAACGAACTCGAATTAAAACAGAAGGATTATAATGATAGATTGTCTTTCTTAGACAAAAAGCAAAGCGAGATCGACAAAATGCACCGCAGTCAGATAGAACAGCTTGAAGTGATCTCCAGTCTTTCTGCAGAAGACGCTAAGGCACAATTAATGGAAAGCCTGAAAGAGGAGGCGAAAACGGGTGCAATGGCGTTTATTCAAAATTCTGTTGAAGAAGCTAAAATGACTGCTCAGCAAGAAGCTAAAAAAATAATCATCAATACAATTCAGAGAATTGGTACCGAAGAGGCAGTAGAGAACTGCGTATCGGTGTTTAATCTGGAAAGTGACGATGTGAAAGGCCGTATTATTGGTCGTGAAGGAAGAAATATTCGTGCGATCGAAGCCGCAACGGGAGTTGAGATCATCGTTGATGACACCCCGGAAGCAATTATTCTTTCTTGTTTTGATTCGGTAAGACGTGAAGTTGCCAGATTATCACTTCACAAATTAGTAACCGATGGGAGAATTCATCCGGCTCGAATTGAAGAGATCGTAAAGAAAACGACAAAACAAATTGAAGAAGAGATCATAGAAGTTGGAAAAAGAACTGTAATTGATCTGGGTATCCACGGACTCCAACCCGAATTGATAAAAGCAGTTGGTAGAATGAAGTATCGTTCTTCATACGGACAAAACCTATTGCAACACTCACGGGAAGTTGCTAAGCTATGTGGTGTTATGGCATCAGAACTTGGTTTAAATCCTAAGCTCGCCAAACGTGCCGGGTTACTGCACGATATTGGTAAGGTTCCGGAAACTGAAACAGAAGTACCACACGCTATTCTAGGAATGCAATGGGCAGAAAAGTATGGTGAAAAACCAGAAGTATGCAATGCTATTGGAGCGCATCACGACGAAATAGAAATGACGAGTTTGTTATCTCCTATTGTTCAGGTATGTGATGCAATTAGTGGCGCTAGACCGGGTGCCAGAAGACAAGTGCTCGATTCTTATATCCAGCGATTAAAGGATCTTGAAGATATTGCCTTCGGATTTGGTGGTGTGAATAAGGCTTATGCGATTCAAGCAGGACGTGAACTTCGTGTGATGGTAGAAAGTGAAAAGGTGAGCGACGAAAAGGCCGCACAATTGTCTTTTGAGATCTCACAGAAGATTCAGACTGATATGACCTACCCGGGACAAGTTAAAGTGACCGTAATTCGTGAAACACGAGCGGTGAATATAGCTAAATAGAGAAAACTAAATAAATATAAAAATCCTTTAGAATCTTGATTCTAAAGGATTTTTACATGTAAGAGACTCAATCTATTCTATTCGTCGTAAATATTCTTGTAGCCTTTTTCCGGAGCTTCAAAGAATTTACCCGTGATGAAACGGTAATTCTTGTCTAAAGAAGAGATCTTATCCATATCATCCTGATCTAAAGCTACATCTGCAGCTTGAAAGTTGGCTATGATATGATCCTTACTAGTTGACTTCGGAATTGCGGCACATCCTCGGTGTGTATGCCAACTAATAAGTACCTGTGCTGCTGTGGTGTTGTTTTTCTTAGCTATTTCTCTTATTTCTGAAATATCCATTAAATTGGGTTCGTCTTCTCCTTTCATTTGTTGCGAGCGGTCTCCCGATCCCAGCGGAGAATATGCTGTTAGTTTTATACCTTCGGAATTGCAATATTCCAGAAGTTCTTTCTGCTGAAGCAAAGGATGTAGCTCTACCTGATTCATTTCCGGCTTAACCGAAGCCTTTGAGACAAGATCCTGAAGCTTTTTCTTACTGAAATTAGATACTCCTATATGTTTGGCATAACCTCTTTCTTTTGCTGTTTCCATTTGCTTCCAGGTTTCTATAATTGGAACCTCTTCCATAGATAAATAATCTGATGGACTTTGCGGAAAATCAACCCCGGGTTTAAATGCAACCGGCCAATGCACCAAATAAAGATCTAGGTAATCTAGTTGTAATTTTTTTAGGCTATCGGTTAAAGCCGGTAACACATAACCTTCTTGATGTGAATCATTCCATAATTTCGAAGTAATAAAAACATCTTCTCTTAAAATTTTTCCTTCATTGAAAACTTCAGATAGCGCTTCGCCAATTTCAGATTCATTACCATACACCGCAGCGGTATCAATATGCCTGTAACCTGCATATAAAGCCTCTTTTACAGCATTCTTTACTTCATTTCCTGTCGCTTTCCATGTTCCCAGCCCAATGCTGTGCATGGTGTCACCATTATTAAATTTTAATGTTTTCATAGTACTTTTTAATTGTTCTTATTTTATTCAAAAGTTACGAAACACATTAGGGAGGATAAAGATTATATCCAACTTTAGCTTTTTTTTAACCTGTAGATGACTTTAATTATCCTTTCTGGGATGAAACTGATTCACAACTTCGGTAAGTCGGGATTTATCAATATGAGTGTATACTTCGGTAGTAGTAATACTTTCATGTCCCAGCATCTGCTGAATCGCCCTCAGATCGGCACCATTCTCCAGAAGATGCGTCGCAAAGGAATGTCTAAAAGTGTGCGGACTAATATTCTTCCTTATCCCGGCCTTTTCTGTAAGATCCTTCACAATTGTAAAAATCATAGCTCTCGTAAGCGATTTGCCGCGTCTGTTTAAGAATAATGTATCTCTTGATGCCGGATGAACCTCTTGATGATTCCTTATCTCATTTCTGTAGAGTTGTATATATTTTATGGTATTTTGTCCAATAGGAACGAAACGTTGTTTATTTCCTTTTCCCGTTACCTTAATAAAACCCTCCTCGAAAAAGAGGTCGGAGATCTTAAGGTTTATTAATTCTGAAACTCTTAATCCGCATCCATACAAGGTTTCAATAATTGTTCTATTGCGTTCACCTTGTGGTTTACTAAGATCTATCGCTTTAATAAGGTCGTCAATTTCATGGGTTGATAATGTATCGGGGAGCTTTCTGCCTATTTTAGGACTTTCAATAAGCTCTAAGGGATTAGTTTTCCTGTATTCTTCAAAAACCAGATAATTAAAAAAGCCTCGTAAACCTGAAATGACTCTACTTTGTGTCCTCGGATTTACACTTTTAGCAATGGTGTAAATAAATTCCTGTAAGTCGTTTTCAGAAATAAGAACAGGCGAAACAGTTATTTCAGACTCTTCCAGCCAGTTAATTAATTTTTTGATGTCCTGAGAATAACTATTGATGGAATTTTGGGATAATCCCCGCTCAATTCGAAGATAATTTTGATAGTCTTTAAGTGCCGACATCCATTTCATACTACTATATTACTTTAATTATAGGTTAAATAAAAACAGCAGGTAGAATAAGTATAATTATTTTTCGTTTTGAAAATAAATCTATAACTCACAAAAAATAAAAAGGAATGAAAAAAACGGGTATTTTTTTAATTGCAATGCTATTTAGCGTCACTTTATTCGCACAAGAATTGGACTTAGGAATTAAGGCCGGTGCAAATTTCGCTAACATCTCTGATGCGTCGGGTCTGTCTAATAAAACCGGTTTTCAAGCCGGCGCCTTCGTAGGGTTGAAATTGAGCGATAAGATCGGAATTCAGGCAGATCTATTGTACTCTCAACAGGGAGCAGAATTTGACGGAGGCGAATTTGACCTTACCTATGTCAATGTTCCGGTGGTGCTTAAATATTATTTAGTTCAAGGATTGAATTTACAGGCGGGTCCGCAATTTGGTTTTGTGGTAGATGACAATGTAAAAGAAGTGTTTAATGGTATTGCCGAAGCAGAGTCTTCAGATGTTTCCGGATTAGTTGGTGCAGGGTATGATTTTCCCTTCGGAATACGAGTAGATGCAAGATATAACTTCGGATTAAAAGATATATTTACTGAAGGAAAAGGTAAAAATACCGTGGTTTCATTCGCAATAGGGTATTCATTTCTCTAGTGATGAAAAGCTTTTAATATTAAGCCGTCTTTTAAATATGGACGGCTTTCTTTATTGATAACCAATGACTTTGAAGTCCATAAAAAGTGAAGTTGAGATGTAATTTTGTTTTTTTAATTCAAAATTTTAGTAGCTTTACTTTATTAACTAAACACTTAAATTATGAAAAAACTATTTTTATTTACAGCTTTATGTTTGTTTTTAACTGTTTCATCTTTTGCACAAGGTGTGGTTCGATTTGGCGCTAAAGCAGGTCTGAACATTGCTTCCATTGGTGGAGATGCTTACGTTACAGGTTTTAGTGGATTCGATTCCAGAACGAGCTTCCATCTTGGAGGTTTGGTGGAAATTCCAATTACCGAGAAAATTTCTATTCAGCCGGAAGTATTGTATTCTTCTCAAGGTAGTAAGTTTAATTTCGGTTTTGGGAGTAACCCGGATGTAAAGTTAGATTACATCAACGTGCCTATTCTTGGTAAGTATCATATTATTGAAGGACTAAGCGGTGAATTAGGTCCGGTTATAGGAGTTCTAGTAAACGCAAAAGCTACAGGTGATGGAGAGGATGAAGATATTAAAGAATTTTATAAGAGCACGGATATTGGTGTAGCTATAGGTGCATCATATCGTCTGCCAATGGGTGTCTTCTTTAGTCTGCGTTATAATAAAGGTGTAACAGACATAAATGATGATCCGGACATTTCGGCTAAAAACCAGAATAATGTATTTCAGGTGTCTGCCGGATATTCATTCTAAAGTATTTTGTTTTTATATTGAAAAGCAGGACTCTGTCCTGCTTTTTTTTATGCTTAGGGGTTTCGTATCAGCATATTTTCATATATTACATAGGTATGTCAAAAACCGTATTCTTCATTTGCCTATTATTTGGATTCAATTTGCTGTATGCACAAGGAAAATTTGAATTAGGTGTAAAAGCGGGACTTAATATAGCCTCATTTAGTGGGGAAACTGAATTTGCCCTTGGAGGTTATTCTTCCAGGTCAAGCTTTCATTTTGGCGCTTTGGCAGAGATACCAATTGGCAGTAAAATTTCTGTTCAATCAGAACTATTATATTCTTCTAAAGGGGCGATGTTTGATTTTGGCACATCGAATGATGGTGATTATATATTAAATTATCTTGAAATTCCTGTTCTAGGTAAGTATTATATTACGAGTAGATTAACTACCGAAATTGGCGCCTCATTAGGATTTTTAATGTCTGCAAAACGCGATGCTAAAAATGCACAAGGAACCAGAGATGTTATGGATAGATATAAGTCTACTGATGTCACTATGGTTTTTGGTTTTTCGTACAAGTTACAAAGAAGTGTTTTCCTTTCGCTTAGGTATAATCGGAGTTTGATCAATATTAATGATAGTAGTGTGTTCCCTAATGGAGAAAAACTTAAAAATCAGAATAGTGTATTTCAACTTTCTGTAGGATATGGTTTTTAACGATTTTTTGGTAATTTATAATTTGCATACACGGTTTTGATTTGGATTAATGGTTAAATAAAAGTTTGTAGAAATGAAGAACGTACTTTTTTTTATGTTTGTAATTTTAGTCTCAGCGACCACGATAGCGCAAAGAGAACTAAGATTTGGTGTCAAAGGAGGTCTGAACATTTCGTCATTTGGAGGAGAGGGAAAAAGAGTTTTTGGTGGATTTGAACCTGCTGATGTAAATGAGTTTCGAGCCAGAAAGAGTTTCCATGTAGGCGCAATATTAGAGGGGCCAATCAATGATAGAATTTCGTTGCAAGGCGAGGCGTTGTATTCTTCTAAAGGAGTAAAATACTTTAACGATAGTCTTCTTAAGCTAGATTATATAGATTTATCTCTTTTAGGTAAATATTATTTCATCAAAGGGTTTAGTGCAGAACTTGGTCCAGTGATAGGTATTTTAGTAACTGCTTCAGCAGATGGTTTTGGAACTGCAGGGTATGATGTACGAAGTTCTTACTCCTCTATTGATCTGGGCGGAAGTCTTGGGCTTACGTATCGTTTAAAATTTGGAGTGTTTTTAACCATACGATATACAAAGGGCTTAAATAATAATAATAACGCCGAACCCTTTATTAATCAGAGAGAGGATAATTTAAAAAACCAAAATGACGTATTCCAAGTTTCACTAGGATATAGTTTTTAAGTTGACTACCCTCATATAATTTTTGAAAAAGCAGGAGATTCTCCTGCTTTTTGTTTGTTTAAAAAATGTATTTTTGACGAACAGAATAAAATAGTTTAAGATGAAGCGAATATTTTTTATAGTATTATTTTTAGTTGGTGCAGTATCGATGAATGCCCAAGGTTTTAAAGCAGGTATTGCAGGAGGTTATATTTCAGAATTAGAAGGAATAGGAGTTAGTGCCGATCTTATTTACGAGCTTAATGAAAAGTGGGGAGTTTCAAATACTACCACCTTTTCGGTAGTTGAAGATCGCAATATAAGAACGAAATGGTTAGCTTTAGACTTAAACGGTCGCTATAAGATCGTGGACGAATTATACGCCATTGCAGGGGTAGAAATGCTTAGTCTTTCGTATAAGAATGCTAACGACTTCGGAATTTTAACCGGGAGTGGTGATATCCCGCCGTCTTCTACAGAATTTGGAGGTAACCTTGGAGCCGGGTATAAGATCAATCTAATTGACAATGTAAATCTCTTTGGAGAAGTGAAATATACCTTTATCGATAATGTGGTGCTTGCATCTAGTGGCTATATTCATGCGAGACTCGGATTACTTTTCGATTTTTAAACTGACGAAAAAGTTAAAGTTAAGCGGAAGTCTTCTTCCGCTTTTTTTTATGTACTAAAGCTTTTATACCTTAGTAGTTAAATTGCGACAAACCATGAAAATTATCATTATTAACGGTCCAAATCTTAACCTACTGGGAAAACGTGAGAATGAAATTTATGGAGATGAGTCATTTAATGAATTTTTTACCAGAATTCAGAAGAAATACGCTCAGGTAGATTTGTCACATTACCAGTCTAACGTTGAAGGAGAACTTATTGATAAGTTGCAAGAGGTTGGATATACATACGATGGCATTATCTTAAATGCTGCAGCATATACACACACTTCGGTTGGAATAGGGGACACTGTAAAGGCAATTTCAACTCCTGTAATAGAAGTACATATTTCGAATACTTTTGCCAGAGAAGAATACCGGCACAGTTCCTTTATTGCGCCTAATGCCCATGGAATCATACTAGGCTTCGGTCTCCAAAGTTACGAACTGGGAATACAGAGTTTCCTAACGAATTAGAGGAAAATGAAAATAAAAAATCCTGCGTTATGCAGGATTTTTTATTTATATGGTATTTTGATTTATAAGTGGATCACTTCTCCGTAAGCATCAGCAACGGCCTCCATTACCGCTTCACTCATGGTAGGGTGAGGATGAATAGCTTTTAAAACTTCGTGACCTGTTGTTTCAAGCTTTCTGCCTAATACAGCTTCGGCGATCATATCTGTAACTCCGGCGCCTATCATGTGACATCCAAGCCATTCGCCATATTTAGCATCGAAAATAACTTTAACAAAACCGTCTTTTGCACCCGAAGCGCTCGCCTTTCCGCTAGCGGAAAAAGGAAATTTACCTACTTTTAACTCATATCCGGCTTCCTTTGCCTGTTTTTCGGTCATTCCAACACTTGCAATTTCCGGAGTTGCATAAGTACAACCAGGGACATTTCCGTAGTCAATTGCTTCAACATGCATACCCGCAATTTTTTCAACACAGGTAATTCCTTCAGCCGAAGCCACGTGAGCCAACGCAGGTCCCGGAACTATATCGCCAATGGCGTAATACCCTGGAATATTAGTTTGATACCAATCGTTAACAATAACTTTATTGCGATCTGTAACGATTCCTACATCCTCAAGACCAATATTTTCTATATTTGATGCGATTCCTACTGCGGAAAGAACCACTTCAGCTTCGATGATTTCTTCTCCTTTCGAAGTTTTAACCGTCGCTTTCACCATTTTCCCCGAAGTGTCTACCTTTTCAACTGAAGAATTCGTCATCACTTTTATTCCGGCTTTTTTGAAGGAACGTTCAAATTGCTTTGAAACATCCTCATCCTCTAACGGAACCAGGTTTGGTAAAAATTCAACAATCGTTACTTCGGTTCCCATCGAATTGTAAAAATGAGCAAACTCTACACCAATAGCACCGCTACCAACCACGATCATACTTTTAGGCTGTTTTTTTAAGGACATCGCCTCACGGTATCCTATTACCTTCGTTCCGTCTTGCGGTAGATTTGGCAACTCTCTGGAACGAGCACCAGTAGCTATAATTACATGATCGGCAGAATATTCTTTGCCATCCACGTCAACCTTTTTACCGGGTTTAAGTTTTCCGAAGCCATTAATAACATCAATTTTATTCTTTTTCATCAAGAACTGAACACCTTTACTCATCCCATCTGCAACCCCACGGCTACGTTCAACAACTTTAGTAAAATCCTTATCGGCATCTTTGACTGTTAGACCATAATCTTCTGCATGCTTCAAATAATTGAATACGTCTGCACTTTTTAAAAGGGCTTTTGTGGGAATACATCCCCAATTTAGGCATACACCACCTAAACTTTCCTTTTCAATAATTGCAGTTTTCATACCCAATTGTGAGGCTCTAATAGCGGTAACATATCCACCGGGACCACTTCCTAAGACTATAACATCGTATTTACTCATTTCTTTAAATTTTTCAGACAACGAAATTACAAAATGTCTCTTTAAACATTGTAAAAGCATCCATTAAATTTAGAAGTAAATATTATTGGAAATAAAAACGTCCAATAATTTTCTAGAAATACTGGACGTTTAATACAAAATAGTAGTATATATTTTAAGCTATTCGTCGCCTTTTTGAGGAATAAATTTTAATGCTGCACCGTTGATACAGTGTCGTTTTCCCGTAGTTTCTTCAGGTCCGTCGTTAAAAACATGACCTAAATGTCCACCACAAGTCGCGCAATGTTCTTCGGTACGTGCGTACCCAAGGTTATAATCCACATCGAATGCTACGTTGCCTTCAATCTCTCTATCGAAACTTGGCCATCCGGTACCACTGTCGAATTTGTGTTTTCCTTTAAACAAAGGTGTTTCGCATGCGGCACATACATAAGTCCCGGGCTTATAAATTTTGTTTAACGGACTGGTAAATGCTCTTTCTGTACCAGCTTCACGCAGCACATAAAACTGTTGTTCGGTAAGTTCTTTTCTCCACTCGGCTTCTGTTTTGGATACCGGGAACTCTTTTTCCTCTTTTTTGTCTTGAGCAGACGAATTGCAACTTAAAAGGATAAGACTTACTAATAGAATACTAAATTTTTTCATGTTTATTCTGAAATCGTTTTTATCTCAGTCGGATTAATTTCCAAACCTTGCAATAATTCATCCATGGTTAAGTTCGCATTAGCGTATTCAGAAGGTACGACGGCAATTCGGAAGATCTGATTGTTGGTGAATTCACTTCCCAGGGTATTGAGATCAAAATTCGAATCCAGGAACAGTCGAACATCAAAAAACGTATGATCAAAACTATACAATAATGTTCCCTGTGGAGGAAAGAAGGTTTGTGGTAACTGACTCCACACATCATCGCCGTTGCTTGTTACACTTTCTAAGAGATAGACAAGTATCACATCGCTTTCAAAAACCTCGACATTAGACGGGAAGGTTACTATTTGACTAAAATTATTATTAGCATTAAAATTAACATTGGTTTCAAATACCTGTCCTAGAATATTGATACCGGGATCTCCCGGAGGTCCTTCAGGACCTTCACAAGAAGAAAATAAAACAGTTGATGTAATTGCCAGAAATAAAAGTATGTTTTTCATTGTATTGAAGTTTTCTTTCAAGTAACAAAATTCATTCCAACTTTGTAAAATTTATATTTTGGCTTTGTTTTTGCACTTTTTAACGAAAAATAGTGTTTCCTCGGCGGGATTTATATTTTTTTTATCGCTTTCCAACAGATATATGATTAATTTTATGGTCAATAATAAACCTGTCAACATGAAACTTAAATACACCTTCTCATTTATAGCGGTATTGGCTTTTGCAATTGGCTGTACTACTAACCCTTTTACGGGTAAGCAAACTTTGGCCTTGGTTCCAAATTCTCAAATTTTACCAATGGCTTTCCAGCAGTACGATGAATTCTTATCACAGAATAAAGTAATTACCGGAACGGCACAGTCTAATATGGTAAAAAGCGTTGGACAAAAGATATCTGTTGCCGCCGAAAGATATTTAACTGCAAACGGTTATGCGGGTTATCTAAAGGATTATCAATGGGAGTATAATTTAGTTCAGGATGAAGCGGTTAATGCATGGTGTATGCCCGGTGGAAAGATCGTTTTCTATACAGGGATAATGCCGATAGCAGAAAATGAAGCAGGTGTTGCGGCCATTATGGGTCACGAGGTAGCGCATGCACTCGCCAATCACGGTCAGCAACGAATGAGTGCCGGACAGTTACAAGCTCTTGGAGCTGTAGCAGGAAATATTGCACTGAGTAATGATCCAAAGAATCAGAATATATTTAATCAGGCTTACGGAATTGGTAGTACGGTAGGGGTAATGCTCCCTTTTAGTAGAAATCATGAAACGGAAGCAGATAGAATTGGATTAACCTTAATGGCAATCGCGGGATATGATCCTATTGTTGGAGCCAGATTGTGGGAAAGAATGAGTGCTGCCGGTGGTGGAGCACCCCCCGAATTTTTAAGTACACACCCATCAAATCAAACCAGAATCAACAATATTATGCAATGGGCACCGGAGGCAAAGGCCGAAGCAAAAAAATATGGAGTAACCAGTTTTAAAAAATAATAGTTGATACTCAAATTATTTACCTAATTTAGAATCCCGCTAAGAGCGGGATTTTTTCATCTTAATCTGAATAATTTTAATTCTTATGAGACAGGCTTTACCGAAGGGAAGTAAAAAACTTTTAAATGCCTGGGCTTTTTACGATTGGGCAAATTCGGTTTATAGTTTGGTAATCGCCTCTGCAGTCTTCCCTATATTTTACGGTGCACTAACATTAGTAAAGAGTGAAGATGGTACGATTATAAGCGATACTGTTTCATTTCTTGGTTTCGATTTTAATAATGATTCCTTAATTAGTTATGTTACTGCTGCCGCCTTTTTAATTGTCTCTATTTTAAGTCCGTTACTTAGCGGAATCGCAGATTACGTTGGAAATAAGAAGATTTTTATGAAATTCTTCTGTTATCTGGGAGCAATTTCTTGTATCGGACTCTTCTGGTTCAATATGGATTATTTGTGGTTTGGTTTACTGTGCTACTTCTTAGCACTTATAGGCTTTTGGGCGAGTTTAGTGTTTTATAATTCGTACTTACCGGACATCGCTTTCAAAGAGCAACAAGATAGAATTAGTGCAAAAGGTTATTCATTAGGCTATATTGGAAGCGTAATTTTATTACTAGTGTGTTTGGCTATGATACTTATGCACGACAGCTTCGGATTTGAAGACGAAGGGTTACCAACCAGATTATCATTTGTGCTCACCGGATTGTGGTGGATAGGATTTAGTCAGTATACTTATTATTATCTTCCGAAGGGAAATAAAAAGGAAAAATTTACACGCCATTTACTCCTTAACGGATTTAAGGAACTAAGGAAGATTTGGCACTCTTTAAAGCATAATAAGGCACTAAAAAGGTACTTAGGCGCTTTCTTTGTGTACAGTATGGCGGTGCAAACCATCATGTTGGTCGCAACCTATTTTGGGATCGAAGAATTGGAATGGGGTGATACCAATGCAACAACAGGATTAATTGTGAGTATTCTTTTGATCCAGTTGGTCGCTGTTTTAGGTGCCTATATCACTTCACGCTCATCCTCCAGATTTGGAAACATCAATACTTTAATAGTTTTAAATATTATTTGGATCTGTATTTGTGTCTATGCATATACCATAACCTCACCTGTTCAGTTTTACGTTACTGCAGCCTTTGTTGGATTAGTAATGGGCGGGATACAATCTTTGTCGCGATCCACGTATTCTAAGCTAATACCTGAACAAGCTGTAGATACAGCATCGTATTTTAGTTTTTACGACGTTGCAGAAAAAATAGGTATCGTAATAGGCATGTCTAGTTATGGTTATGTAGCTCAAGTAACCGGTAGCATACGTTATGCGATCTTGTTCTTTATTCTGTTTTTTATTGTTGGCGTAGTTTTATTGCTAAGGGTGCCAAGAAAAAATAATGCCTAAATAGACAATTTTTACTTATGTTTGCGTTTATTACCTATGCAAACGAACTTATCTATTATGAAATTAAAATACTTAAATTGGATGCTTCTTGCCTTGGTAGCATTCGTTTTTACTGCTTGCGAAAATGAACCTCTTACCGGACAATTTGTAGATCCCAACGACCCAACTGTTGCAGAAGAAGGGCAATTTAAAGCAATGGTAGACGGTCAAGAGTTTAGTTCAGATAATGCTACCGCTACTATAAATCTAGATGACTATTTTTCAATAACTGCGGTGAGTGATACCGGAGAAACCATTACAATGGGAGTTGAAGATGTAGCTGTTGCCTCTTTCAATCTTACTGAAGTCGCAACCACAACTAACACTGCAGGCTTTTTTACTGTAGAGTCGGTTAACAATCCCTACACAACAGCAGGAAGTATTGGAGGAACCGGTCAATTAACTATCACCTCATTAGATGAAGCAGCTATGACTGTTTCCGGTACATTTAGCTTTATTGCAAAAAGAGAAGCTTTAGACCAAAATGGAGATCCTGTTTTAGATGGTAGTGGAAATCCGGTTATTGAAACAGTTTCTGTTTCTTCCGGTGTTTTCAATACAATTTCATATATAATCGATCAAACCGGAGGTGGAACCGGTGGAGGTACAGGTGGTGGAACCGGTGGATCCCCGGACGATGAGTTCTTTGCCTTAATTGACGGTGAAGAATTTATAGAAACTTCTATTGAAACTTCGTTCCCTACAGTTGGTGACGTTCCAATGATCAATATTTTGGCTCATACTGAAACTAATGCTTTAATAAGAATTGATATTCCATTAGAATTGGGAGAAGGAACTTTCGATATGGAATCCATTTCTGATGGATCTAAGCTTATTGCCTTGTATAATTCGAATACCGGGGGAGAGAATTTAACTTCTAACCCGGGTACTATCACTATTACCAACTATGATACCGAAGAAGGAGTTTTGGAAGCAACATTTGCTTTTACCGGAAGCGATCCTTTAAATATTGATCCAACAGTGGTTCAGGTGACCGAAGGTAGTTTTGCCGTTTATTTTGAAGGTATACCGGGAAGTGGTCCCAGTCCGTTTTCTGCGGAAGTGGACGGTGAGTTATATGAACCTGAAAGCGTAGAGGTGATCTCTTCAAGCTTTAACGGGGTGGATATTGTTACAGTTGACACCAATTCTACTACTACTTCTCAAAAAATGAGACTCACCTTTCCGAAGGGAATAGAAGTAGGAGCATACGATATGAGTACGAACTTGATCACAGGTGAAGAGAAAATAGGAGTTTATAATCCAGATAGTTCGATGTCAACAACGTTTAACTCTAATCCGGGAACATTAACAATCGTTAGTTATGATACCATGACCGGAGAAATGGAAGGTACTTTTACATTTAGTGCGGTTGATGGTTCTGGTGGTGATCCAACGGTTTATGAAGTAACTGCCGGAGAATTTAGAATTACGATTCAATAAGACTTAAAAAACATAAATAGAAAAAGCCTTCTCAATTTTGAGAAGGCTTTTTTGTTAAATAACACAATAGATTACATCGACTTTATTGTTCCGGAACCCATAACTTTAGTATCTCTTGTAGAGGGATTGCCATCGTAGCGAATATCTCCGGAGCCGTTAACACGGGCTTTAAGACTATTTTTAACGTAAACTTCGGCATCACCTGAGCCCGATACATAGGCTTGAGCGTTTTCACATTTTAGGGATCTCCCTTCAAAATCTCCACTTCCACTAACTTTTACTTCAAATTCTTGGGCTTCTCCCTTAAGTACCAAATCCCCTGAACCTGTAACTTTAGCGTCTACCCGTAAGGCGTCAACTTCCAGAGAAATATCTCCACTCCCGGTAACCGAAACTTCAAAAGAATCGCCCGTGATCGCATCTTTCCCTACGATATCACCGGAGCCAACTAATGATACTTCGCTTATACTCTCAAAGGGAACCCTAATATGTATACCTTTTTTCGTTTTAAGGCTCACATTATTTTTGATCTTAATTTTTAAGGTACCTCCCTTAGATTCAATAGTCACATACTCATGAATATTGTTGTCTGTAGTAACCTCGATTGTTCCTTCCGAGCCTCGTTCTAAAACCACATCCATAGATCCAACAACGTCGATACGATCATAGTCTGCAGTTTTAATGGTTTTAGTCGTAATATTTCCGTCTCCTTTAATTTTCTTTCCCCATTGGGCAACGGCATTTGTTGTCCCAATAAAAAGTAGCATTAATACGAGTGTCAGTTTTGTCATTTTTTTCATTATGGATAGTTTTTAGTTAATTTTTAAAGAATGATACTCCGCCGTAATCCGATTTAATATTAACAGAGTTTCCGGAATTTTTATTACCGTGATAACCGGTATATATTTTATCGCTTCCGTCCTCATCACTTGTGGTTATAGTGACATGATCTTCACCTTTTAGTCTTGCATAAGACAGATCAAGTTTGAAATTAAAGCTATAGCCACTTGAGATTCCTAATGAGATACCCGTATAATCACCATCTATAGTAACGTTTTTAGCCGCTGAGGTTAATTCTTCAACCTTTATAGATCCGTAGTCTGTATTCAGGTTCAACGACCCATTTACCTTCCCAAACCTATTAGTAAGGTAATCGCCTCTACCCATGACATTACCGGCGTTATCCACAGATATTTTACCATAGTCGCAGTTGTAGTTTAATTCCTCTACTTCCAAAATTTCCGATTGGGTATAATCTGCCACAAGTTCAAGACGTTCTGCCTTTTCGAGCGTGAAACCGGAATAATCTGCGTTAATTTTTCCACTTTTCATAAAACCAATGGTAGATTTACTCGTATAATCGAAATTCAAGTAGTTGCCATCTGCAAGGAGTTCCCCAATGTGTAACTGACCATAATCACAATTTATCTTTGCGTTTCCTTTTAGAGAATTTATACTAATAGCCCCATAGTCATTATCCAAATCTACACTATTTGTAATTGGAATCTTAATCGTGTAGTTTATTTCCATAGAGACATTGTTGTCTCCATTATTCCAAAACTTCCATGAGCTTTTATTCTTGTTAAAGATCGTCTTAGCTGAAACCAGACCACTATCTGCAGTAAACTCTACAGTAATTTCTTCCAGTTTCTTCTGAACTTTCTCTTCGTTATTTCCGTTTGTTCGTATACGGACTTCAATGACTGTTCTGTTTTCGGTCCAAGTTGTAATATCTACATTTCCGTAGCTATTATCTACCTTTAATCTGGCATCTTTATTAACTGTAAATTCTTTTTTTACCGTTTTTTCTTTGGTGTATTTACCATTAAATTTATCATGGTTTGCCAATACCAATCCCGGCAACATTAAAAGTAATATAAGTGTTTTAAATTGTAGTTTCATTTCTATAGGCTTTAAGGTTTTTAATTTCTTCGATTTTTTCTATGACTTGTTCCAGAAGGTCGATCCTATTCTGAAAATTTGAGATCATTGCATAGATCACACGCTTGTCATTACCACTTTCTGCTAAATCTTTTTTCAATCCATTGTATTCATCCTCCAGTATTTCAATTTGCTTTAAGGCATCTTCAACCAGATTTTTAGCTTCAGGATCGGTTAAACTTTTCAGTGTGGCGAGTTCTTCATTGATGGTTGTTGTAAAAAATGACTGTGTTTGCTTCATTTCGGGAGAAACACTTGCCAGGTCTGCTTCGGAAGGGTTTTTCTTAAAGAAAACCGATCCAACGGCAACAAGGATAGCGATCGATGCTGCAATTGATAAGGGTTTCCACCAGTTAATTTTTCTAAATGAAGGCTTTTCCGAAGCATTTAATTTATCTAAAAAACGTTCTCGATGGTTGTTGGGAGTTTCGTGTACATCGAAACCTCCTTCCAGTTTTTTAAATAATTCGTCAATTCTATCTTCTTTCATAATACAGTCACTAATTTTTTTCGTAAACTTTCTTTTGCCCTCGAGACTAGTGTTCTGCAATTGGCATAACTTATTTCGAGAATTTCGCAAACTTCCTCATAATCGTAACCCTCAATGAGATGTAATGTTAATACTTGTCGGTATTTATCATTTAAACCATCCATACAGTACAGCACTTTCTGAACTTTTAAATGGTTATAATCATCTTCGGGTAGACCATTGGAGGATTCTTCTACATCTTCCATGATGTTCTCTTCCGGCAGGGCTGTAAATCGCTTTAACTTCTTGTATTGCGATATACTGTTATTAATTACAATACGTTTAAGCCATGAACCAAAAGAAGCTTCTCCCTTAAAGGTGTTTAACTTGCTAAAAGCAGTAATAAATGATTCCTGCATTACATCTTCAGCTTCTGCGGTATCTTTTACAATTCTAAAGGCTACATTATACATAGCGGCTTGATACCGGTTGTAAACTTCCATTTGTGCAAGTCTATTTCCCTTCTGACAAAGAACTAATAGATTTTCAATATTTTGATTGGTTAGCGTCAAAAAAAACTGCGGTTTAGTATAGAGAGGGAGAAAGTTATAAATTGTTACACTTCTTTACTATTTTTTTCAGTAGATAAAGACGGTTTGCTTAAACCGACCGTTATACTACGTTCTGTGAGTGGACTTATTAAAAGCTGGCACAGGAATTGAATTATAATAGTAGTGTTAATATTAGGTAATTATAAAGTATTGACATTCAAAACATTACGAAATATTTAATACATCATAAACATTGTAATCATTACTTTTAATGACACAATGTCTTAATCAATTATATGTCCAAAACAAAAGTTAGAACACTAGACAGTTTGTCATTTCAGGAATTGCAGGAAGATGCAGATTTGATACCGCTTTTATCGGCTGAAGATGAAGATGCCATGCAGAAAGAGGATCTCCCCGATATTCTTCCCATACTTCCTTTGAGAAATACAGTTTTGTTTCCGGGAGTAGTAATTCCAATTACAGCAGGAAGAGACAAATCTATTAAGTTAATTAATGAAACCAACAAAGGGAGTAAGGTAATTGGAGTTGTTTCTCAGAAGGAGGAAAGCAAAGAGGAGCCGGGTATTAGCGATATTAATACTATTGGAACCGTCGCAAAGATACTTCGCGTTTTAAAAATGCCCGATGGAAACACCACCGTGATCATCCAAGGGAAGAAGCGGTTTGAAGTATCTGAAGTGATCACTACAGATCCATACATCACCGCAACCATTGCCGAAGTGGCCGAAGCCCGACCCGCGAATGAGAATGAGGAATTTAAAGCCATTATAGAATCGATCAAAGAACAGGCTTTACAAATCATTAAGGACAGTCCGAATATTCCTTCAGAAGCCGCCTTTGCGATCAAAAACATTGAAAGTAATTCGTTTCTTATCAATTTTGTTTCTTCGAACTTGAATATCCCTGTTGAGGAAAAGCAGAAGTTGCTAGAAATAAATGATCTTAAAGACAGAGCTTTGGAGACTTTGCGATACATGAATCTTGAGCTTCAGAAGCTTTCTTTACGCAATGACATTCAGTCTAAAGTTCACAGTGATATCAATCAGCAACAACGTGAATATTTTCTTCAGCAGCAAATGAAAACAATTCAGGAGGAATTGGGAGGAAACTCTTCGGAAGCTGAAATAGAGGAAATGCGTACCCGTGCGAAATCTAAAAACTGGCGTGACGAAGTTGCTCAACATTTTGAAAAGGAACTTTCGAAACTGCAACGTATGAATCCGCAGGTAGCCGAATTCAGTATTCAGAAAAACTATCTCGACCTTTTATTAGAATTACCCTGGAATGAATTCAGTAAAGATAAATTTGATCTAAAACGTGCCAAGAAGATCCTGGATAGAGATCACTACGGCTTAGACGATGTTAAAAAACGAATCATAGAATATCTGGCCGTATTAAAGCTGCGAAATGATATGAAATCTCCAATCCTCTGTTTGTACGGCCCACCGGGTGTAGGGAAAACTTCTCTTGGGAAGTCTATCGCCGAGGCTTTAGGTAGAAAATACGTTAGGATGTCGTTAGGGGGTCTGCGTGATGAAGCGGAGATACGCGGACATAGAAAAACATATATTGGTGCTATGCCGGGACGAATTATAAAGAGCTTGAAGAAAGCAGGAACAAGTAATCCCGTTTTTGTGCTGGACGAAATAGATAAACTTTCGGTTGGGAGTCAGGGTGATCCATCATCGGCAATGTTAGAGGTTTTGGATCCTGAACAGAATAGTGCATTCTATGACAATTTCTTAGAATTAGGTTACGATCTTTCAAAAGTGATGTTCATTGCAACATCGAATAGTTTGAGCACTATTCAGCCGGCGCTGCGAGACAGAATGGAGATCATAAATGTTTCAGGTTATACCATCGAAGAGAAAGTTGAAATCGCGAAGCGACATCTCCTTCCGAAGCAATTAGAAGAACACGGATTAAACAAAGACCATTTAAAAATTGCAAAGGCTCAGTTGGAAAAGATCGTAGAAGGTTATACGCGCGAAAGCGGAGTGAGAGGTTTGGAAAAACAGATCGCAAAAATGGTTCGATTCGCGGCAATGAAGATCGCGATGGAGGAAACCTATGAAGTAAAAGTAACCAATGATATTATCATCGACGTGCTTGGAGCGCCAAAAATGGAGCGAGATAAGTACGAAAACAATGATGTTGCCGGTGTTGTAACCGGGTTAGCATGGACTAGAGTAGGAGGTGATATTCTTTTTATAGAATCGACCCTATCTAAAGGTAAAGGCGCGTTAAATATGACGGGGAATTTAGGAAAGGTTATGAAAGAATCTGCTACCATAGCCATGGAGTATATTAAATCGAATGCAGAAATTCTGGGTATAAATCCGGATGTATTCGAAAAATATAACGTACATATTCACGTACCTGAAGGAGCAACTCCAAAAGATGGGCCAAGTGCGGGAATAACCATGTTAACTTCACTGGTGTCTCTGTTTACACAGCGTAAAGTTAAGAAAAGCATTGCAATGACAGGCGAAATTACGCTACGCGGAAAGGTACTTCCGGTGGGCGGAATTAAAGAAAAGATCTTAGCTGCAAAGCGCGCGAAGATCAAAGAAATTTTGCTTTGTGAAGATAACAAGAGAGATATAGAAGAAATTAAACCCGAATATTTAAAAGGGCTTAAATTCCATTATGTTAAGGAGATGAGCGATGTGTTGCATTTAGCTTTAACCAAGGAAAAGGTGAAAAACGCTAAAAAGCTATAATGAGCTGGATTGTTTTAATAGGTTAAGAAGAAAGTTAATTATCCTCCCTTTTACTACATGTGAAAGGGAGTTTGTTTCATATATCGACTAAACTGCAAAACTCTTTTTACTCCGCCGAAAATAAATTATACTTGCATTCGTTTTAAATTCAGGAATCGGGAAATCCACTTAATGCGCCAAAAGGTTTTAATTTTACTAGCCTCACTTTTTACTACTTTTGCTTATGCACAAGTAGGAGGGCGTACTACCTACCAGTTTTTGAACCTGGTAACCTCACCCAGACAGGCGGCATTGGGAGGAAAAGTGGTAACAAATTACGATTACGATCCCACTCAGGCACTTTTTAATCCGGCTAGTATTAATGGGGAGATGGACAATCAACTTTCCGTGAATTACGCAAACTATATTGGTGACGTTAACTACGGAACTGCCGCTTATGCTTATTCCTGGGATAGAAGAACACAAGTTATCCACGCCGGAGTTACGTATATTAACTACGGAAACTTTGATGGTTACGATGAAAATGGTAACGAAACAAATAGCTTTAGCGGGGGCGAATTTGCCTTATCTGTAGGGCACGCGAGAAATATTGCCTTTACAAACTTTCATGTTGGGGGTAATGTAAAGATAATTTCATCAAAGTTAGAGCAATACTCAAGTTATGGAGTTGCCGTAGATATTGGGTTAATGTATGTTTATGAAGATTGGGACCTACATATCACCGGGGTTGCGAGAAATCTTGGAACGCAAATTAAACCTTATGAAAATCAGATCGAAAAACTCCCTTTTGAAGTCATTTTGGGAATATCACAAACGTTAGAAAATATACCAATTCGATGGCATTTTACTTTAGAAAATATGCAACGATGGAATATAGCTTTTGCAAATCCAAATCGTGATGAAACCGACTTAGAGGGAAATACAACCAGTGAGAATATTACTTTTATTGATAATGCCTTTAGGCATATGATCGTTGGGATAGAAATTTTTCCCGAGAGTGGTTTTAATTTAAGGTTGGGGTATAACCTGCGCAGAGCAGAAGAACTTAGGATCATAGAAAAGAGAGCTTTTGCCGGCTTAAGTGCTGGTTTCTCAATAAAATTGAATAAACTTCGACTGAGTTATACTTATTCTAAATTTAGTACAGCAGCGACTTCTAGTTACTTCGGACTTAACATAGACTTACAATAATGGCGAAAATTACCATTGCGATAGATGGATATTCTTCTACAGGAAAAAGTACCGTTGCTAAACAATTAGCAGATTGGTTAGGGTATGTATATGTAGATAGCGGGGCCATGTATAGAGCGATTACATTATACGCTATGCAAAATGGGTATATATCTATTACACACTTCAACAGATCGAAACTCGTAAAGTCCCTTCCAAACATTTCCTTGTCATTTAAAAAAAGTGAAGGGAGCGATAAGGCAGATATTTATCTGAATGGTGTAAATGTAGAACGCGAAATTCGCACTATGGATGTCTCTGAGCTTGTAAGTCCGGTAGCCACAATATCGGCAGTAAGGAAAAAGTTAGTAGAACAACAGCAGCGAATGGGAGCTGAGAAGGGGGTTGTGATGGACGGACGAGATATAGGAACCGTCGTATTTCCGGACGCCGAACTAAAGATCTTTATGACAGCTTCTGCTCAAGAGCGGGCCAAAAGACGTTATAACGAATTAATTGAACGCGGTGATAAAGTGACTTATAGAGAAGTACTTGAAAATGTTCAGGAGCGTGACCATATCGATACCACCAGAGAAGACTCACCGTTGGAAAAAGCAACAGATGCAATAGTGATCGATAATTCTGAAATGAATTTAGAAGATCAATTTCACACCATATTGCAACTTGCTAAGGACCGAATTGCAGGAAGAGTTTAATTTTCCACTACTTCAAAATAAACTATTTTTTTAACTATTTTAATTACCTAACAATTAGTATGTTAGAATTGTAACGCTTTAACCTATGTTAAATAAGTATGTATTTTATCGATAATATTTGTCTTTTAACGATAAAGAATATATGTTTACACCCATAACCAAATAGATACTTATGAAACAAATTAAACCTTTATTAGCCCTTGCCATTTTGACCATAATGTTATTTTCATGTACTAAGGATACAGAAAATATTAATGATGAGGGTAATCTTGTAGCACAATTAGGGAACTCAATTAAAACGCAAACTCCGAACAAGGCATTCGACACTCAAGCTAATGGAATTTATCACGGTATTATCGCTTCCGGTGAAAATCAATCCAGAGGTAAGATATGGATCAACTTAGGAAATAATGGGAATTATAATGCTTATGTAGAGATGGTAGAAGAAGGCGCACACAAATTTAAATTGGTACCTTCAAATAATGAAGAAGCAAATTAAACTGAGTTTCTTTTTAAAGGAGTTACAGGTCAGTTTACATTGAATGTGAGCGATATACAATCACCAGTAGTTACCAACGCATATTTATTCGACCTGCCGTATTTTTCTACCGTAGTAAAAAGTACTAGCCAGCTAAGGGCTGCTAGTTATACAGGAACATTTCAGGAAAATGGCGGAGGTGCGTTTTCGGGAACATGGAATCTAATAAGCACAGGTGCTCCGGCTCCTGAAGGTTGGGGATATGAGACGATCACATCGGCAATCGTTACATTTAACGATCATATGCTAACAGATAATACTTTTGAATTATTTAATTATCCATGCGCAGGAACACCAAATTGTACCCCTCAAATGGGATCACAACCCGGAAATGAAAATGCAATAATTAGTCATTCCCAAACATCGAACTTTGCTGCCCCTACAACCTGGGATCTATCTACGGGTGGCGGAAACTATTTTAACAATACATGTGGAATTGTTACCAGCGGAACTTTTACCTGGACCGGATCTGTGACAAAAACTGGAACTATATCAATTGATATCGACTAAGGAAAATTATCACAATTAATAAAAAAACAGCCAAACTGGCTGTTTTTTTTATTTCAGTAATATATGGATTCGCTAGACATCCGAGATATAAACTTCAATTTGAGTTCCATCCCAGTTGAAAGATCCATCCTTATTATAATCGGTTAGTACGGCGTCAAGATCAACATCCATCCAACCGCTTCCTAAACGACCTCCATTAACACTTCTAATGTTCGTAGCATCACCTGCCGAAATAGCAGCATGAAAGAATTTACCATCGGCATGCCGGTAAAAACCAATTGCTTTTCCCTCTTCTATATTCATTCCCGGTGTCCATTGTCTATCTCCATCGGTAAAAACAAATTTTTCTAACCACTGCTGTCCATTTGTACTAATAACTTCTTCGGGGTGTATCGACGCATCTAATAAAAATCTTAAATATGCTACCACGTCATAACATACACCAAATCTTACATAATTATCAATATGTTCATCGCCTCTTAACAGTTTATGAGCAATACTTTTACGTTCCGGCGCATCCAGCATTAACGAATGCGCTCCTAATTCTGAAAGTGTCATAATTATTCTTGTTTATTGATTAGTTAATTGAAATAGCATACCAGGAATTTTGCCCTAGATTTGGATTTATCGTCTAAATTAAAGAAAATCAGATGATTATAAAAATACCGTGCCTATTTTATGTTACAATCATTTAAGAGAATAATGTTCGGAGTTATATAATAAAATCAATTTTAATAATGATGTAAGTGCTTAAATACCGGATAGATAAATCCAATTTAGGAGCTTATTATCTACGTATTTCCACGTATTTATTAGGAAATTACCTACAAATATTTAAATATTCTTGTTTTTTAATCTTATTTATTGTTGTTTTGGCGACTAGTAACGCCCTAAATTACTATTTATGAAAAGATTACAACTATTGATAGCCCCTGCTATGCTTTCATTTTTACTTTTGTCATGTGCGAAAGACACTGATAGTTTAAGCGATAATTATGATCTAACACATCAGACTGCTACGGCACAATTTCAAAATCCAAATTCAAATTTCGACAATTCAGAAAAAGGTATTTATCACGGAATTATTGCTTCCACTACTACGCAATCCCGGGGAAAGGTTTGGATCAATGTAGGCAACAACGGGTATTATAATGCCTATATCGAAATGGTTGATGGTGCGATATATAACCTTCAATTAGATTCGTCGTCTATTTCGGAAGATGATGGAGATTCTACCTACTTATTTACAGAACAGCAAGGAAGTTTCTTATTAGATCTAAACAATTTTAATGCTCCTTTTGTTACCAACGCGGTCTTTAACAATCAGGAATATACCGTAAACGTTGTGAAGAGTAGAAGTACACAAAGAGCTAGCGCAATAACGGCTACGTTTAATGAACTGAATCCTGTTTCAGACTTCATAGGAACATGGAGTCTTATTTCAGACGGTACGATTGCAAATCCGAATGGCTTAAACGGCGAAGCGATCACTTCCGTCATTATTACGATGGAAGGAAGCGTCTATACCGATACAGTGTTTGATACCTTTAACGGAACTAATTGCTTTGCACTACCTGATGTTGTCCCGGTATTAAATTCTGAAGGGGTATTAGGTCATATTGTAAGTGCATATCAGACTTCAGAGTTTGCCATGGGAATTGCAAAATGGGGTCTTGGATATGATCCGGTGAGTTCAACTTATACCAACTTCCTATTTTGTGAGTCGGCGACAGCCGGTTATTTTGAATGGACCAACGATGAAGGTACGGTGACAAGGATAGGAGAGATCACTGTAGATTAATACAAACTATCGTATCTAGAAAATATAAAAAAACAGCTCCCGGTGAGCTGTTTTCTATTTAATCTACTTTTATAAATTTTAATAGTTCGTTTCCTTCTGAATCGTATAAGTACAAATGTAAATTTTCAATTTTAAATGAGGTTACATTAGAAAGTGCTCTGGTATAGTTGGATGAAAATTTCATATTGGGACAAGCCATTTTGGTGCCGCCTAACTTTCCGAAGCGAATAATATCATTATTAAGCTCTGTAATACTTCCGAAGAGACTATTGCAACCATCATTTCCGCCAATACGCCTGTCTTCAACAAATATCTCCAGGACAGGTTGTCTTTGTATTCCAGTAAACGATTTTAAGTCCAGATCTTCGCCGTTAACCGATTTTAATGCCCAAATGTCGTGTAGATTTTGGATGTTATGAGTCATCTCTTTCTGTGAATTGCATGCTGTTAAAAGTATAAGGCTAAATGCAAATAGTAATTTCATAGTGTGTTTCTTTTGATTTATAGTTATTAAAGCAAAAGTGAGGCCATTTTTGATAGTACTAATTATAGATAGCAAAAAAACCAAAACTCTTTGAAAATCAAAAGAAAACTTGTATTTTTGCACCCCTCTTAAGCAAATATGCTGTAGAGAACGAAACCCTTTTAGCGATAAATCAAAAGTAAAAGGAAACAATTTTAAACTAAACTTAAACCCTTCTGTGGGAGTATCGCACTAAACTTTTGAAAGAACACAGAATACAAACCCTTGATTTAAGAGGAGTTATCCTTAAGGATCAAATTTAACGAATGGCTGATAAAGCAAAAGAAGAAGCAGTAGCTGAAAAAGCAAAAAAGGCAACCGCTAAAAAAGCAAAAGCAGATAAACCTGCTAAAGAAGGTAAACCTGCAAAAGAAAAAGCAGAAAAAGCTGTTGAAGCGACTGCAGAAACTGCAAAAGAGGAAACTACAAAGCCTCAAAGAGAACTTTCTCTTAAAGAAAGTGACCCAAACAAATTTCTTAAAGATTTTAACTGGCACAACTACGAAGAAGGGATAGATCCTGTAGATGATGGTAAGTTAGAAGAATTTGAAAAATTAGTAACCGAAAATTTCGTTGATACTTTAGATGATGAAGTAGTAGAAGGTGAAGTAATTCATATTTCAGATCGCGATGCAATTATCGACATCAATGCTAAATCTGAAGGTGTAGTATCACTTAACGAATTTCGTTACAACCCGGACCTTAAGGTTGGGGATACGGTTGAAGTATTAATTGACGTACGTGAAGATAGTACCGGTCAGTTGATTCTTTCTCACCGTAAAGCAAGAACAATTAAAGCCTGGGATCGCGTAAATGCTGCTCACGACGAAGGAACTATTGTAAATGGTTTTGTTAAATGTCGTACAAAAGGTGGTATGATCGTAGATGTATTCGGAATCGAAGCATTCTTACCGGGATCACAAATTGATGTTAAGCCAATCCGTGACTACGATGTTTACGTTGGTAAAACTATGGAGTTTAAAGTCGTGAAAATTAACCACGAATTTAAAAACGTAGTTGTATCGCATAAAGCGCTTATCGAAGCAGATATCGAAGAACAGAAAAAAGAGATCATTGGCCAGTTAGAAAAAGGACAGGTATTAGAAGGTGTTGTTAAAAACATTACTTCTTACGGTGTGTTCGTTGATCTTGGTGGTGTAGATGGTTTAGTGCATATTACAGACCTTTCTTGGTCTCGTATCAATCACCCTAACGAGATCGTTGAATTAGATCAGAAACTGAATGTTGTAATTCTTGATTTTGATGAAGATAAAACACGTATCCAATTAGGTCTTAAACAATTAAACGCTCATCCATGGGATGCTTTAGGTGAAGAACTTAAAGTTGGTGACAAAGTAAAAGGTAAAGTGGTCGTAATTGCAGATTACGGTGCTTTTATCGAAGTTGCTGAAGGTGTTGAAGGTCTTATCCACGTTAGCGAAATGTCATGGTCTACACACTTACGTAGTGCTCAGGATTTCGTAAATGTTGGTGACGAAGTTGAAGCTGTAGTATTAACCATGGACCGCGAAGAGCGTAAAATGTCGCTTGGTATTAAGCAAATGACTCCGGATCCTTGGACAGATATCACAACTAAATACCCTGTAGGATCTAAGCATAGCGGGATCGTTCGTAACTTTACTAACTTCGGAGTATTCGTTGAGTTAGAAGAAGGGATCGACGGACTTATTTATATTAGCGATCTTTCATGGACTAAGAAGATCAAGCACCCAAGTGAATTTACCAACATTGGTGATACGCTGGAAGTGGTTGTATTAGAATTAGACGTGGAAGGACGTAAATTGAGCCTGGGTCATAAACAAACTACAGACAACCCTTGGGATAAGTATGAAGATGAGTTTGCAGTAGGAACTAAGCATACAGCTGCGATAGATGATATCGTAGACAAAGGAGCTATTATCAATTTTAACGAAGATATCTCTGCGTTTGTTCCAACACGTCACCTTGAAAAAGAAGACGGTAGCAACGTGAAGAAAGGTGAAGAAGCAGAATTCCAAATTATTGAATTTAATAAAGAATTCAAAAAAGTGGTAGCTTCTCATATGGCAATTCACAAAGAAGAGGAAGCTAAGATCGTAAAGGCTGCTGCTAAGAAGCAAGCTGCTCAAGCGGAAGAAGCTAAACCAACACTTGGTGATGCTAACTCGAAACTTCAAGAGTTGAAAGACAAAATGGACGGGAAGAAATAAGCCCTAAAGTTTTTTAATATTAAAAAGCCTTCCATTATTGGGAGGCTTTTTTCTTTTATACTCCGAAATTTTTTGCGTACTAGTTTATGGGCGTTCCGTAAAGTATTCGTAAAGTAAGCTTCACGCTACTTTTACGATACTTCACGACCGGGCTTTCGGCAATACACGGTATTTTGCCTCAACCTGCCTGCCGAGCGGCAGGTCCCTAACGCGGTTCCTATTAAACTGTTACAAGATCTTTTCGAGTGCAACGAGAAATCCAGTTCCAATGAGTTTCCTCTCTTTACAAGGGTAGGTGTCCCAATCGTAGAGTTGGGACGGAGACGATTTCAACACTCTTCATGAATTATTACTCATTATTCCACAAAAACCTCTAAATTTGTATCCTGAATATATTTCAGAACTACCCTATGAGTCAAAAAGTGTTACTAAACGCAACCGAAGTACAAATAGCGCTTCAACGTTTGGCTTGTCAGTTAATAGAAAACCACAACACTTTTCAAAATACAGTGCTTATAGGTATTCAGCCAAGAGGAGTCTTTCTGGCCGAACGCCTAAAAACCATACTCGAATCCGATTATAAGATCGAAAACGTCCAACTAGGTTATTTAGATATAACCTTTTATAGAGACGATTTCCGAAGAAGTGGTAAACCCTTAGAAGCAAATAAAACACATATAGACTGTATCGTTGAAGATAAAAAAGTAGTTTTTATAGACGACGTACTTTACACCGGAAGAAGCATAAGGTCTGCGCTAACAGCGATACAATCTTTTGGCAGACCTCTGGAAATTGAATTATTAACCTTTATAGATAGACGTTTTAGCAGGCATTTGCCAATTCAACCCGACTATAGAGGAAGGCAAGTTGATGCCATAGGAAATGAGAAAGTAAAGGTGTGTTGGAAAGAGAATGATGATGAAGATGCCGTGTACCTTGTAAAAAGCTAACGCCTTTTACAGCATTAAGCTTTAGGCTGTATGCAGTAGGCAGCTTAAAACATATAGCATATAACCTACAGCGTTTTTAGAATAAAAACCAATGAAAGAACTAAGTGTAAATCACTTATTGGGAATTAAATACATAACCGAAGATGATATTCAACTCATCTTCGAAACAGCAGATCACTTTAAAGAGGTGATCAATAGGCCGATCAAGAAGGTGCCTTCATTACGTGATATTACGATCGCAAACCTGTTTTTTGAGAATAGTACAAGAACCAGACTTTCCTTCGAATTGGCAGAAAAACGTCTTTCTGCAGATGTTATCAACTTTTCCGCGGCATCCTCTTCAGTAAAAAAGGGAGAGACTCTTATCGATACAGTGAACAACATCCTGTCCATGAAGGTGGATATGGTAGTTATGCGACATCCAAATCCCGGTGCAGGAATATTTTTGTCTAAGCATATAAATGCGAGTATAGTGAACGCAGGTGACGGAGCTCACGAACATCCAACTCAGGCATTGTTAGATTGTTATTCCATCCGTGAAAAACTAGGCGATGTAGCAGGAAAAAAGGTGGTGATCGTAGGAGATATACTTCATTCGAGAGTGGCATTGTCAAATATGTTTGCGCTTCAGAAGCTTGGAGCAGAAGTTAAAGTGTGCGGACCTAAAACACTTATACCTAAATATATAGAGAATATTGGTGTGTCGTTCGAGCCAAATCTTCGCAACGCGTTAGACTGGTGTGATGTAGCTAATATGTTGCGGATTCAGAATGAGCGAATGGACATTAGCTATTTTCCAACTACGAGAGAATATACGCAACAATTCGGTGTTAATAAAGCTCTACTGAACTCATTAGATAAAGAAATTGTAGTGATGCACCCCGGCCCCATAAACCGGGGAGTAGAGATCACAAGCGATGTAGCCGACAGTAAGCAAGCTATAATTCTGGATCAGGTGCAAAATGGAGTGGCAGTTCGTATGGCTGTTTTATACTTGCTAGCTTCTAAAATTCAACATAATGAAGATTGATAAACACAACAATTATACTGTTCTCGCAGACGAGCGCGATGATGTAGCCGATTTTGCCGGGTATCTTGAGTATATAGTCCCAAAACACTATGAAAAGCAGAATTTGGTTGTAGATCTCTTAAAGTATGAGTCGCTACAGCTTACTGAACTATTACTATTTTTAAAGATCTCAACCTATCACAGGGCTACAAAACATTCGTTTGTGATTGTAAATAACGCCATCAATCCTGATGACATCCCAATGGAAATGGTGGTAGTGCCTACTTTACAAGAAGCTGAAGATATTATTGAAATGGAAGAAATTGAAAGAGACCTCGGTTTTTAAGCCGTATGTTTTAAGCCATAAGCAATACGCATCCTTCAATTTTGCAATACCTAAAGCATAACGCTTAAAGCCTAATGCAAATTTTAGAATAAAATTTATGAAACTAACAATCCTTGGCTGTCACTCTGCTACTCCTCGCTGGGATGCCCATCCAACAGCTCAGGTTTTAGAGATACAAGGACATTTATTCTTAATAGATTGTGGAGAAGGTACACAAGTACAACTAAGGCGTAGAAAAGTTAAGTTTTCGAGGATCAAACATGTTTTTATTTCACACTTGCACGGAGATCATTTCTTTGGACTAATTGGTTTGATCTCGACTTTTAGACTACTGGGGCGAGAAGCCGAATTACATATCTACGGCCCTATGGGTATTAAAGAGGCTATTACACTGCAATTGAAACTGGGAAAATCCTGGACCAATTATCCGCTGTTCTTTCATGAATTAAAAAGCACAGAATCCCGACTTATTTTCGAAGACGATAAAGTAACGGTACATACCATCCCTTTGCGACATAGAGTTTATACCAATGGTTTTCTCTTTACTGAAAAACCGGGGGAGCGTAAACTCGATATAGAGAAAGCTCGAGATTTAAAAGTGGATTTGAGCTATTATTCTAAGATCAAACAGGGGTACGATGTCGTTTCAGAAGAAGGAAAAACAATTAAAAACAAAGATATTACGTTCGATCCCGATCCGGTACGCTCGTATGCTTATTGCAGTGATACTGCTTACTACCCAGAGATAATGCCGCAAATAAAAAACGCAACGGTCTTATATCACGAATCAACTTTCTTAGAATCTCATGCAGATCTTTGCGAACCCACCAAACACAGCACTGCCAAACAGGCTGCGACCATCGCTAAAGAAGCTCAAGTGGGCACTTTAATTCTGGGGCATTATTCCGGTCGATATGGTGATTTGGAACTCTTTAGAAATGAAGCTAAAGAAATTTTTGAAAATGTCGAGTTGGCAGAGGATGGAAAGGTATTTGATTTCTAAAAAATATCGCTGCAAAACTCGTATTCGAGATCACAAAAATTAATACATATTTAATAATTCCCTCTTTATTTCCTTCGCTAAAACTCGTAACTTGCAGTAAAGTTAAGCGATGAAGGACAATCTGCATAAACACCGAAAATCTTATGAAAAAGGAGAACTTTCAGAAAGTTCTGTGGATGCTAACCCTTATCAGCAGTTTCGGAAATGGTTTTACGAGACGCAGGAAACCGGCGGTGTAGATGAGGTAAATGCAATGACCCTTACCACAATAGACGCACATGGGTTTCCGAAGGGACGCGTTGTGCTTTTAAAAAAATACAACGAAAACGGCTTTTATTTTTATACCAACTACAATAGTGAAAAAGGGCAGTCTATAGCTAATAATAATAAGGTTTCTCTCTCATTTTTCTGGCCGGCTATGGAACGACAAGTAATCATAAAAGGAACAGCAGAAAAAACCTCGAATGCAGATTCTACCAATTATTTCCATTCTCGCCCAAAGGGGAGTCAGTTGGGAGCTTTAGTGTCTAATCAAAGTGACAAAATAGATAACAGAGAGATTTTAATAGAGCGTCTCAAGCAATTGGAAAAGGAATATGAAGATAAAGAAGTGCCTAAGCCAATAGATTGGGGTGGCTATGTAGTATCGCCAATTTCGATTGAATTCTGGCAAGGCAGACCTAACCGCTTACACGATAGGATATTATATACATTAGATGGTATAGAATGGAAAATATCCAGATTACAACCCTGAAAAAATTATGGAACCGGTAGTAACTATTTACGACAGACTACCAAAGTTAGGTTACAGTAAAAATTTTGACTATGAAAACACTTTATATGGTACGACATGCTAAGTCGTCATGGAAACACGATGTGATAGATCATCAAAGGCCTCTAAAAGGTCGGGGAAAGCGAGATGGTAAACTCGTATCCGAATACGTAAAAGATGAGGTTACTCCTCCGCAAAAAATAATTAGTAGTGATGCCACGAGAGCACTTACCACAGCTAATTACTTTAAAAGCGCATATAATATAGCCGATGGAGATTTTAGCACGGACCATGAACTATACGATTTTAGCGGACAAAACGTGATGAAGATCATTAAAGGTATAGATAATTCTTTAGATCGGGTTATGATCGTTGGTCATAATCATGCCTTTACCTCAATTGCAAATATGCTGGGAAACAAGTATATTGATAACGTTCCAACCTGCGGCTTCGTGGTGATCGAATTTGATGAAGAAAACTGGAGTGATATTTCCACAGGTAGGACGATGAAAATTATATTTCCTAGACACTTAAAGAATAATGACGAAAACTGAATTACAACATAAATCCGATAATATATACAGAAACAGGGAGTTAAGTTGGCTTCAGTTTAATGCACGGGTACTTCAGGAAGCCGAAGATCCCACGGTGCCTCTTATTGAACGATTGCGATTTTTAGGAATATTCTCCAACAATCTCGATGAGTTTTTCAAGGTGCGATATGCCGCAATAAAGCGTATTGTAGATGCCGGAAAAGGCGGAAGAAGTCATTTAGGAGGAATTTCGGCTCAGGAATTGCTCGAAGAGATCACTCAAACCGTGATCGAACAGCAAAAAACCAGTCTTCGAATTTTAAAAACCATCGAACAAAAACTTCAGAAGGAAAATATCTTCATGATCGATGAAACCGAGATATCCGAATCTCAAAGTGCCTTCATCGCAGATTATTTTATCCGGAAGGTAAGTCCGGCGCTAGTAACCATCATGATCGGTGAATTAGAGCAATTCCCTTCTCTTAAAGATAGTGCAGCCTATTTAGCGGTAAAAATGGTGATGTCTTCGGAAGACAACGTATTCGAAACCAAGAATAACTATGCACTAATAGAAATTCCGAAGAATGTAGATCGCTTTGTCGTGCTCCCTTCCGAAGGAAATAAAAAATACATCATTATCCTCGATGACCTTATTCGTCATTGCCTTGGAAATATTTTCAGCATTTTTAAGTACGACCGTATTTCGGCACATATGATAAAAATAACCCGTGATGCCGAACTGGATATTGATAGTGACCTTAGTAAGAGTTTTATCGATAAGATCTCCAAAAGTGTAAAGAATAGAAGTGCGGGAGATCCCGTTAGGTTTGTTTACGATAAGAGCATCGATAAAACCACGCTAAAGTTTTTAATGAATAAAATGGGAATCGATACCACAGATAGTATCATTCCCGGAGGACGATATCACAACAGAAGAGATTATATGGGCTTCCCAAGTTTGGGTAGAACAGATCTACTTTACGAATCTAAGCCTCCGTTGCCCATACCGGGATTGAGCTTGCAGGGGAGTTTGCTTGATAAGATCGCGGAAAAGGATTATTTATTGCATGCACCTTACCAAACCTTCTCATACGTTGTAAAATTTTTAAGAGAAGCTGCCTTAGATCCAAATGTGAGGTCCATTAAAATTACCATCTATCGTTTGGCACAAGTATCTCATATCGCCAGTTCGCTAATTAACGCTACTAAAAACGGTAAAGATGTAACCGTGCAAATCGAACTTCAGGCACGATTCGATGAAGAGGCAAATATTAGTTATGCCGAGCAAATGCAAAGTGAAGGTGTTAAATTAATATTTGGTGTTTCAGGATTAAAAGTACATTGTAAAGCATGTGTTATTGAGCGAATTGAAAATGAACGACTAAAAAGGTATGCTTTTGTGAGTACCGGGAATTTTAACGAATCTACGGCTAGAATATATACAGACTATACGTTATTCACCTCCAATCAGAAGCTTTGTAAAGAGATAAATAAGGTATTCGATTTCTTTGAAGTAAACTATAAAATTAAAAAATACCGACACTTAATAGTTTCTCCTCATTATACGCGAAATGCGATCTACAGTTTAATTGAGAAAGAAGTTCAGAATAAAAAAGCAGGAATTAGTGCAGGAATCAAATTAAAACTCAACAGTTTATCAGATTTTAAAATGATAGACAGGCTCTACCATGCGAGTAGGGAAGGTGTTCCTATAAAACTGATAATTAGAGGAATTTGTTGTCTTATTCCGGGTGTTCCCGGCATGAGTGAGAATATTGAAGTAATAAGTATCGTCGATAAATTTTTAGAACATCCACGTTTGTTTATTTTTGAAAACGGAGGGAACCAAAAGGTGTATATTTCTTCTGCAGATTTTATGGGAAGAAACCTTGATAACAGGGTAGAAATTACATGTCCTATCTACGATAAAGAGATCAAAAAAGAGATTCTTGATACTTTCGAGATCTGCTGGAGCGATACTGAAAAGGCACGGGTTATTTCTGAAAAGAACGATAACGCCTATAGAAAGTCCAATGGCGGACCAAAGATCAGGTCTCAGTTCGAGTTGTACAATTACTATTTAAATAAACTGAAATAATTAATTTGTTAAACATTGAAAAATACGGTGCAGTCGATATTGGTTCAAATGCCATTCGCTTATTGATTGCTACTGTGGTAGAGCAACAAGGAAAAGATACCATCTTTAAGAAAACATCGTTGGTGCGTGTCCCAATAAGATTGGGAGCCGACGTTTTCTTAACAGGAAAGATCTCAGAAGGCAACGCCTCGAGGATGATAGATGCCATGAATGCCTTTCAGCTGCTTATGAAAACCCATAACATTACACGCTTTAAAGCCTGTGCAACCTCGGCAATGCGTGAAGCATCCAACGGACAAGAAATTGCGAATAGGGTAAAAGAGGCCTCCGGACTTACCATAAATATTATTGATGGTAATGATGAAGCGGCGATCATCGCGTCTACCGATCTTAAATCCTTGATTCAGGATGATAAAGTTTTTCTTTATGTGGATGTAGGGGGTGGAAGTACAGAATTTACCGTTTTTGCAAATGGTATTACCGTAGCTTCCCGTTCTTTTAAATTGGGAACGGTGCGATTAATAAACGATATGGTTGAAGATTCTATGTGGAACCAGGTTCAGGACTGGATAAAACAAAACACTAAGCAATATCGAAAAGTGTATATGATAGGTTCCGGCGGAAATATCAACAGCATTTTTAAGAATAGCGGTGTAAAAATAGGCAAACCCCTTAGTTATTTCTACCTAACTTCTTTTTTTGAATTAATAAAATCGTATTCATACGAAGAGCGAATTACCGAATTGAACATGAACCCGGATAGGGCAGATGTAATTATTCCGGCAACCAGAATTTACCTTTCAGCTATGAAGTGGAGTGGCGCTAAAAGCGTTTACGTACCTAAAATAGGACTTTCAGACGGGATCATTAAAAGCTTGTATAACGAGAAAGTTGAAATATTATAAATTTAATCTTCTGACTTAAGATAGATTTCTTTAATGTAATCCGAAATCTCGGTGTTCTCAATAATTAACTTCTTTCTAATTTCTTTTCTTTCATTATATTTTTTATTTAACAACTCATATATCATATCAATTCCGATTAATATAAGAATTACGATATTAAGAACTATAAATTCATAGAATAACTGAGTGTCTTTATCTAGTGAAAAATTTATAAATTCGTCAAAATCATAGTCTAATTTTATGCTATAAGATAATATTAATGCCATATAGAGAGGCAAAACAATGAAAACCTTGAGTTTCGAAGGAGAAATATCTTTAGAGAATATCGCCCCAATTTTCTTAAAAAAATTTATCATTCTTTAACAGTTATATTATCGTTTGATACAGTCTTAATTATATTAAATAACAACTCCATATAATTACCGACAAAAGATGTATCACTTCTCATATCAATGATTAACATTCGAATCTCTTCGAGTTGCGAGATTAACGATTCACGCAATATTTCATTGGAGAATTTTTCATCAGAAAGCACAATATATCTTATTTTTTCAATCTGATATAAAAATTCTTGTTTTTGAGGGAAGGCTTGACTGATAAATTCTTTATTATTTTCAATTCGTTCTTTGATCTTCTTAAAATTTGCTAAATCTTGATTTGTATAAAACAATGCATCTATTAAATTCTTGCGGATCTGCCACGATTGCAGTTCAATGAGAAATTTTTCTTCCGTTTTAATAATTCGCTTATGAATAAGGATAAATTTTAATACGATTATGGTTATACTAATAATTAGACAATAAGAAAGCCAATTTGATATTTCATAATAACTTGATAGAACCTGAACCAGAGTTATAAGGAACATTAGACCTAGTATCCATTCCCAAATTATAACTTTTTGAAGTTTAATTTCTTTATTAATCTTATTTACTAGTATTAATTGACTTGTTCTTTCCATATCTAATCTTAACCGTGAATTGTTTCACCGGTGCCCAAATTCTTCATCACTTCTGCTTCAAAAGCCAGTAATTTATTCCATTTTTTATCCACTTCCTGTCTATCTCCATATTTTCTGGCAAAACTTAAAAACATAGTATAATGATTAGCTTCACTAACCATTAATTTTCTATAGAATTCTGCTAATTCTTTGTCTTCTAACTCTTCACTTAGCAGTCGGAAGCGCTCACAACTTCTCGCTTCAATTAATGCTGCATAAAGTAAGCGATGAACTAATTGTGTGGTTCTGCTACCTCCCTTTGGGAAAAATTTTACGATTTGTAGCACATACTCATCTTTACGGTCACGACCTAAGGTCCATCCGTTTGCTATAATTTTGTCGTGAACCATTTTAAAATGACTTATTTCTTCCTTTACCAGAGCGATCATTTCCTCGATCAATTCGGTATACTCAGGAAAACTTACAATGAGCGAGATAGCGGTAGATGCCGCTTTTTGCTCACAATAGGCATGATCTGTCAAGATCTCTTCGATATTTTTTTCTACTATGTTTACCCAGCGTGGATCTGTGGGAAGTTTTAGGCCTAACATGTTATGAGTTTATGCGTTATTAGTACTATCAGTTTAACAAACTAATAAAGATCATATGTCCAGATCAAATTCTTTTCTTAGTGTATCGATCAACGGATTTTTTTCTTTTAATTTCTCAAATTTCTCCCGGGTTGTATAAGCGTAGCGCTTTACGGCTGTCTCGTTTACTTCTATTGAAAGACTGATATCATAATTTTGTAATTTCTCTCGTAAAAAGCCAAGTAATTCGAATTTTGCTCGTTCTACTTCCACTCTAATCGTGTCGTTCGGAAACTCTAAATGTATAATTGAGCCTTCCAGTTTTGGAACCCCCATCGATAGGTGAGACAGCAAGTTGTATTTACCTTCCTCTTCAACGATCGCGGCATAATCATTCCAAACTGCCTGCATTTCTTCCTCTGTAAAATCGTTTGTGGGTAAGTTTTCGGGAGACGGCTGATTAGCAACCAACTCTTTTTTCATTTCCTGTTTCTTCTGAATACTCTTTAACGACAAAGCAGATACCTTCTTGGCGTTTCGCTCGGCGAGAATCTGAGGTCTTTCAATTACTTTTTCCGGTTCAGCCACCTTTCCGTTATCAGAATCATTATTTTCTTCGGAAACTTCTTCTGAAACTTCAACTTCAATTTTTTCGGTAGGCGATTGTGAAGGGGTAGTGGCTTCAGTATTTTCAGTTAATTTTTCTTCTGAAGCAAGGGTTTCCGGAGTTGAAGCTGTAAAATGTGACGGCGGAATTACGAACCGTTTTCTGCGTTTATTTCCGAAGAAATTAGCCTTTTTTTTTTCACCCTCCGCGGTAAGCGAAGCGAGTTGAAGTAAGCATAGTTCTACCAACAAGCGCTGGTTTCTACTGGTTTTATACTTCAGGTCGCAACTGTTCGCCAACTCTATCCCGTCAATTAAAAACGATTTATCGGTTTTCTGGGATTGCTCAAAATACATGGTCTTTACTTGTTCACCTACTTCCAAAAGTGCGATCGTTTCTTGATTTTTGCACACCAACAGATCTCTAAAGTGAGAGGCAAGTCCCATAATAAAGTGATGTCCGTCGAACCCCTTTGATAAGATCTCATTATAAGCGATGAGTACCTTTGGAATATTGTTTTCTAGCAGAAGATCTGTTATCTGAAAATAATAAGTATAATCGAGAACATTTAAATTTTCGGTTACGGCTTCACGTGTTAATTTCTTTCCTGAAAAACTCACCACACGATCAAAAATGGATAAAGCATCACGTAATGCACCATCTGCCTTTTGCGCAATAATGTGCAATGCATCGTCTTCCGCCTCAATTTCTTCAGATTTCGCTACCTCGGCTAAATGTCCTTTAATATCCTGAACCGTGATCCTTCTAAAATCAAAGATCTGACAGCGGGATAGGATCGTTGGAATTATTTTGTGTTTTTCGGTGGTAGCAAGAATAAAAATAGCGTGTTTTGGGGGTTCCTCTAATGTTTTCAGAAACGCATTAAAGGCAGCCGATGATAGCATGTGTACCTCGTCAATAATATAAACTTTATATTTCCCAACTTGGGGCGGAATACGAACCTGATCTATCAAATTCCTGATATCATCAACCGAATTATTGGAAGCAGCATCTAATTCAAAAATATTAAAAGCGAAATCTTCGTTGGGTTTTTCGGTACCATCCTGATTAATTTTTTTAGCCAGAATGCGGGCACAAGTGGTTTTTCCCACACCTCGCGGACCTGTAAAAAGCAAAGCCTGCGCTAAATGGTCGTTTTCTATTGCATTATCAAGAGTATTGGTAATAGCCTGTTGTCCTACAACATCCTTAAAATGAGCGGGTCTGTACTTTCGTGCCGATACGATGAAATGTTCCATAGGTGTTGAACAAATATAACTATGTCACCCTACTATTTAAAAAAATGACCCCGTATTTTTAAGTTATTTATTAACATTTAAATGTGGGCATTACTTACTTTTGCCAAAGCAGACCGCCTTATCGTCGAATAGTAGTGTAAACTAACTATTCG
>TARA_R110002124_G_scaffold23718_5_pt1 | contig 62941 bp, 55 predicted proteins | sample TARA_R110002124 | Tara Oceans TARA_R110002124 (sample SAMEA4397445) | marine metagenome | biome: Polar Biome; feature: [SRF] surface water layer (ENVO:00010504); material: water (ENVO:00002006), including particulate matter (ENVO:01000060) such as... | depth 5 m | reverse complement strand
CTTGAGACATTGTCAGAGCAATTAGTTGAGCTTGAAAATGACCCTAATAATGCCGATTTGCTTAATGCTATTTTTAGAGGCTTTCATACGGTAAAAGGTGGGGCAGGTTTTCTTTCACTAACAGAGCTGGTTGATGCTTGTCATGGTGCGGAAAATGTTTTTGATACCTTAAGAAATCATCAACGCTCTGTTACCTCAGAGTTAATGGATGTTATTTTACAAGCACTTGATACGATCAATGAAATGTTTGCCCAAGTGCAAAATCAAGAGCCATTATCGAAAGCAGCACCTAGTTTACTCGCTGAATTACATCGACTTTCTGAGCCTGAAGGTCAAGAAACTGTCGCAGAGCCGGTCGAAGAAGTTGTCTCTGTAGCGGCAGCCACTCCAGCAGATACGAGTTCAAGTGATGAAATGTCTGAAGACGAATTTGAACGTCTATTGGACGAATTGCATGGCTCAGGTGCACCATCAACAAATACACCAGCTACTCCTGCAGCAACAGTATCAAATAGTAACGATATTTCAGATGATGAGTTTGAATCATTACTCGATGAACTTCATGGTCAAGGTGCATTTTCACCTGCTGTTGCCACTGCAAATACCAAAGCAACAGGTTCAACAAACTCCGACGAAATAGATGATGATGAGTTTGAATCTTTGTTAGATGAACTGCATGGCAAAGGCCAAAGCCCTAAAGCTCAGCCCGCAATTGAAGAACCTAAAGCTGCACCTGTAAAAGCTGTTACTCCTGTTCCGGCGAAGAAAGCAGAAGCCAAGCCTGTTGCCGCCGCAGCTCCTGTTAAAAGTGAAGCTAAAGTTGCGCCGGCAAAACCTGCACAAGCTGAAACAACAGTCAGAGTTGACACTAAACGCTTAGATCAAATTATGAACATGGTCGGTGAGTTAGTCTTAGTACGCAACCGCTTAACTAGCTTAGGCATGACAAAAGAAGATGAAGAGTTAACTAAAGCCGTATCAAACCTAGATGCTGTTACAACTGACTTGCAAGGCGCGGTGATGAAAACGCGAATGCAGCCAATTAAAAAGGTTTTTGGACGCTTTCCTCGTGTAGTACGTGATTTAGCGCGTAGTTTAAATAAAGAAATTAGGTTGATTCTTGAAGGTGAAGAAACCGATTTAGATAAGAATTTAGTTGAGGCACTGGCCGATCCTTTAGTGCATTTGGTTCGTAACTCAGTTGACCATGGTATTGAAGCACCTGATAAACGTGAAGCTGCTGGTAAACCACGTGAAGGTGTAGTGGTTTTATCGGCGTCGCAAGAAGGTGATCACATTCTACTGACTATTCGTGATGATGGTGCAGGTATGAATGCCGAGAAGTTGAAAGAAATTGCCATAGAAAGAGGGGTTTTAGATGCAGATGCCGCAGCTAGAATGCCTGATAAAGAAGCATTTAGCTTGATCTTTGCTCCTGGTTTTTCAACAAAAACTGAAATTTCAGAAGTATCCGGCCGTGGTGTTGGCATGGACGTGGTTAAAACTAAAATCACTCAGTTAAACGGTACGGTCAATATTGACTCTGAAATGGGTGTTGGCACAATATTAGAAATTAAAGTGCCATTAACACTTGCGATATTACCAACCCTAATGGTGGTTATTGGCAAACAAACATTTGCTTTACCGTTAGCGGGTGTTAATGAAATTTTCCATCTTGACTTAACTAAAACCAACTTAGTTGATGGCCAACTCACTATTATTGTTCGTGAAAAAGCTATTCCATTGTTTTACCTTGATCAGTGGTTAGTGCGAGATTATGTTGATAAGCCAAGAGATCGTGGACACGTAGTTATTGTGCAATTAGGCAACCAGCAAGTCGGTTTTGTTGTTGATAGTTTGATTGGCCAAGAAGAAGTTGTTATTAAGCCGTTAGATAGATTATTACATGGTACGCCAGGTATGGCAGGAGCTACAATCACCAGTGATGGTGGCATAGCATTGATTATTGATGTGCCAAACATGTTGAAATATTATGCGAAAAAATCGATAGTGAATAAAAAATTACGTTCATAATGGCGTAATCAAGATAGGAAAAAACGAGTAAATGTCCTTTAAAGTATTGGTGGTTGATGACTCCAGTTTTTTTCGACGCCGAGTAACGGATATTCTTAACAAAGATCCTGATCTTGACGTTATTGATGTCGCTATTAATGGTATCGATGCGGTAGAAAAGGCGATTGCCTTAAAACCTGACGTAATTACCATGGATATAGAGATGCCATTACTCAATGGCATCGATGCGGTTAAACAAATCATGGCAAAAGCTCCTACCGCTATTATCATGTTTTCCTCTTTAACGCATGACGGTGCTAAAGCGACACTTGATGCTTTAGATGCCGGAGCTTTGGACTTTTTACCGAAAAAGTTTAATGAAATTGCTAAGAATACTGAAGATGCTGGCAGTTTGCTGCGTCAACGGGTAGTACAGTTAGCAAAAAAGAAAGGTGCAAGATTACCGCGTATCTCAACTTTTCGCTCCCGTGCGTTAAGTGATGCTAAAGCTAAAGCCGCACCACTAACAAGAGTTGCCCCTCCTGAAGCCAGAAGCTTACGAGCAAATTCATCATTCAAAAAAAGCTCAGGAAAATCATATAAATTATTGGCCATTGGTACCTCTACAGGAGGACCCGTTGCACTGCAAAAATTACTCACGCAATTGCCTGCCGACTTCCCTTTACCTATCATTATGATCCAGCATATGCCAGCAGCATTTACGCTGGCTTTTGCTAATCGCTTGAATACCCTTTGCAAGATAAATGTCAAGCAAGCAACTTCAGGAGATGTTTTAAAGCCAGGTTGTGCCTATTTAGCACCTGGTGGTAAACAAATGATTGTTGATGGCACAGAAAATGCTGCGAAATTAAGAATATTAGAAGATGATTCTGAGCGGATTGCATTTAAACCCAGTGTAGATATTAGTTTTGGCTCTGCTGCTAAAGTATTTGGTGGCAATGTTTTAGGCGTGATACTAACGGGAATGGGCGCTGATGGGCGTGAAGGTTCACGGTTATTAAAAGCAAGAGGCGCAACTATTTGGGCACAAGATGAAGAGTCTTGTGTTGTTTATGGTATGCCGCAAGCGGTAACTGTTGCCGGAATATCAACATTGTCACTGGCACTTGAAAGCTTTCCATCTGCAATTCTTAAGGAAATACAGCATGGATAAACTAAGTATATCAGGGGTGGTTATTGCTATATTAGCAATTTATTTTGGCTTCATTATTGATGGCGGCGCTATATCGTCGTTGATCGAGCTACCTGCTTTTATTATTGTTTTTGGTGGCACACTAGGTGCGGTAATGCTGCAATCATCACAAAGCCAGTTTTTACATGCAATAACCTTACTTAAATGGCTATTCTACCCACCTAAATACGATGTTGAACAAGGCATTGAATCAGTTGTGCACTGGGCTGAAAGAGCAAGAGAATCTGGCTTCCTATCACTTGAGCATATCGCCGAAGAAGAAAATGACTTTTACGTAAACAAAGGTTTAAATTTACTTGTTGATGGCGTAGATGTTGATAACCTTAGGGTGTCGCTTGAATTAGATTTAGACTTATATCGTGAGCATAATTTACGCTCGGCGCATGTTTTTGAATCAATGGGCGGTTACAGCCCGACCATTGGAATTTTGGGCGCGGTGCTGGGGTTAATTCATGCAATGTCAAATTTAGCGGATCCACAATTATTAGGGCAAGGTATCGCCACAGCATTTGTTGCGACAATTTACGGCGTCGGTTTTGCGAACCTAATATACCTACCGGTTGCGAATAAAATTAAAGCTATCGTGCACCAGCAAACAATGTATCGCGAGATGATGACTGAAGGGCTTATTGCTATTGCACTTGCAGAAAACCCGCATGCAATTGAAAACAAATTGTCGGCATTTCGGTTAGAGCAATGAACCGGTTACGTGCAAGACGCCACGCGGTAGAACATGACAATGTAGAGCGTTGGTTAGTCTCTTATGCTGATTATATGACGCTACTATTTGCCTTGTTTGTAGTGTTGTATGCTATGGCTATGGTCAATGAAAAGCCATTTGAAACGGCCACTGAATCATTAGGTCGGGTGTTTCAAGCGAATGAAGAGCAAGTAAAAAATCGTGGTCATGGTGATGATATTTTACCGGTCAATAGTGCAAAAACCAATAAACGACTATTTGGCAATGATATCCTAGAAAATCCAGGTCCTGAATTAGTTTCGGGTGATGTTATGCTATCTAATGTCTCAGAAGCTCAAATTGGTACCACCTTAACATCATTAGAAGAAAATCTTCATGAAGCATTGTATGAACTGGTTGAATCTGGTTATGCGCAATTGCAAATAGATGGAGACTGGTTAGAAATTGAATTAAACAGTGGCTTATTATTTCCCAGTGGCTCATCATCACCAACAAATGCTGCGAAAGATATATTGCAGGTTATCTATCAAGTAATTGCCGATGCCAGTAATTATATTCGCGTTAGAGGCTATACTGATAATCAAGCGATAGAGACTGAAATATTTTCTTCAAATTGGGAGTTATCAGTTTTTAGAGCGACAGCAATTTTAAGAGTTTTGGAAGAATTAACAGTCAATCCCGCACGAATGGCAATAGAAGGTTATGGTCAATATTATCCAAATGCCGACAATAGTACGGCAACAGGACGTGCAAAGAATCGCCGCGTGGTGATCGCTATTTCAAAATATGGCTTAGAACAGGCAAATTTGTTAGCGACGCCAACTATATCGGTTAAAGATGTAGAAGCCATTAAAAGTATTGACCCTGAGACAAATGCTGACGAGAATGAAATTCGTATTATTCGGCTTGAAAATGGTGGTATTCGAATTACTACACGCGCCGAAGATAGTGATGAAATCTCTAGTCCACCAGAAAAAAAAGATAATGAACAATAGGATATTAACTTGGTAGTTTGGACAGTTGCAAATCAAAAAGGTGGTGTGGGTAAAACAACCACAACAATCGCCTTAGCCGGTTTATTGGCAGAGCAGGGCTATCGAGTGCTGTTAGTCGATACCGATCCCCATGCATCGTTAAGTTATTATTTTGGTATTGAGTCAGAAGATCTAGAGCTCAGTGTTTATGATTTATTCTTACAAGTATCAACGAAAGAACAAATCATGCAAAGCCTTTGCCCAACTCATTATGAGAATATTGACATATTGCCTGCAACGATGGGTTTAGCAACACTCGACCGCTCATTAGGTAATAAAGGCGGAATGGGATTAGTATTAAAAAAAGCGATGCGAGCGATCGCCGATCAGTATGATTATGTTTTGATTGACTGTCCGCCCATTTTAGGTGTGCTGATGGTAAATGCTTTAGCAGCATGCGATCGGATTATTGTACCGGTTCAAACTGAGTTCCTAGCCCTAAAAGGCCTAGATCGCATGATGAAGACGCTAGAGATCATGCAAGGAGAGCAAGTTTTACCATTTAAGTACACTATAGTTCCAACCATGTTTGATAAACGTACTAAAGCTTCTTTAATGACTTATCGTAAGCTGCAAGAACTTTATGGTGACTCAGTTTGGCCTGGTGTGATACCAACAGATACCAATTTTCGTAATGCCAGTGTTGCACAAAAAGTGCCTTCTGATTATGTTGCCAGCTCACGTGGTGTGATTGCCTATCGAAATCTATTAAAATATTTAGTTAATTTAACAGTTGTGAGTAAGTGATCCCATGTCAAAGTCTTTAGCTGCAAGTAAACAATTGATGCAGACTTATTTGTCAGAGCTGCTTACGGAAGAAGAAGTTGAGCAAAAAACAGCTTTAGTAAAAGAAAAGCAAACTGAACCGCTTGAAAGGTTGCTCGCAAGTGCTACTTTTCCAAAAACCGTTGAACAAGATGCTGTTGAGCCGATAAGTTCAGCAAAAGCTGAGAACAAAGCCCTGGCGCCTGAACAGGTTAAGCTTAGCACGCCGGCTGAAATTGCTGTTAAGCCAGAGATTAAAGCAGAGCTTAAAGCAAAAACATTAAATAAAACCATCAAGCTTAAAGATAAGCCGGTAGCGAGTCGCACGACTGAAACAGAAAATAGTGAGTTAATAACACGAAAAAGTGCTGGTGGTTTTGAAGCAATTGAGCAACGAAGTTATCGACAAGGTGACTTTCAAGCGATGTTTTTTGAAGTGGCAGGTTTAATGATTGCCGTACCACTTATTGAATTGGGTGGCATTCTCAATAATGACAAAACCACAGCATTAATGGGAAAACCCGATTGGTTTAAAGGTGTTATGCTGCACCGTGACGAAAAAGTTAGTGTGGTTGATACGGCACGTTGGGTAATGCCTGAAAAATGCGATGAAGCGTTACTAACCTCACTTAATTATCAGTATATTATTATGCTGAATAATACAGCATGGGGGCTAACGGCTGAAAAACTGGTCGATACAGTAACCTTAAAGCAAGAAGATGTTAAGTGGCTAGATGCACCAAGCAAACGTCCTTGGCTTGCAGGATTAGTGAAAAATCGAATGTGTGCTTTGTTAGATGTCGACTCTCTAATTAAGTTATTGGAAAAAGGCGTAAATATTACGCAAGAATAATTGATGAATTGAAACTTGAAAGTATACTTAGAGTACGAGTATGCTCGTCATTAAAATAGACAACAAAATTGAAAGAGGCTAGCGGTATGTCGGATGAAAGACGCAATGCAAGTGAAAGTGTAGATACTAACGATGAAGTAGTGCAAAGAGTAACGTTTAAGCTTGATAATGAAACATACGGCATTAACGTTATGCAAGTGCAAGAAATTCTGCGCTACACAGAAATAGCACCTGTTCCAGGAGCACCTGCGTATGTAATGGGGATTATTAATCTTCGAGGTAACGTTGTTACCGTTATTGATACGCGAGCTCGCTTTGGCATGGAATCAGCTGAGCTAACCGACAATACACGTATTGTTATTATTGAAGCAGAAACTCAAGTGATCGGTATTTTAGTTGATAGTGTTGCTGAGGTTGTCTACTTAAAAACATCTGAAATTGATATTGCGCCAAATGTTGGTAACGACGAAAGCGCTAAATATATTCAAGGTGTTTCAAATAGAGATGGTGAGCTACTTATTTTAGTTGATTTAAATAAGTTACTTTCTGATGTGGAATGGGACGAATTAAAACAATTCTAAACCTGCTAACAACGCTAGTGAATATATTCTCGCCTTATGAGAACCCGTTTACTAGCGTTAGCTTTTACCAATAGTCCTGCTTGAGCGGGCTTTATAATTTCTGCGGTACCTTGTTATCCTATGGAAAATATACCTGCTAATTTGATCAGTTTAATCGCATTTGCGATTGTCATGCTTGTTGCTATGTTACTGCTCGCATTAAAAAATCGCTTCAGTCAGCAAATTGACAAATTAGAACAGGCATTAGAAAATCAAGAAATGCAATTAATTGCTTTGCAAACCACGCTTAGTCAAAATCAAATCTTACTAGAAGCCAGCCAACAGTCTTGTCAAGCATCACAAGTAGAAAATGAGCAAGTCAGTAAACAGCTTGAACATCGCATTAAAGTAATGCAAACGCAATTTAACGATAAATGGCAAGTTATCGAGCAACAACTACAGCAGCAACCGGAAGATAAACTTTATTCCAGAGCACAGAAATTGGTTGAACTTGGTGCTGACATTGCTGAAATAATGCGTGAATGTGATATCCCGCGAGCTGAAGCCGAAATGTTACTGGCGATTCACCGCCAAAAAGCATCAAAGTACTAGCGGCTGTTTAACTTTTTAGCTTGTATTTACCGCTACTTGTATTTACCACTATTTGTTGAGCAGTGTTTACCTAGAATGACTAGGTTATGCACTACTTTTCGCGACGAAAACACTTGTACCTTGAACAAAATTTATCCGCGAAAGAGCAACAGACCCTAACTTAACCTGAACTCTGGATAAGGAGTGCTTATCCATAGTTCAGGCTAACTGACACTTTTTAAACAAAACTCTTGATACGAGTTACCTTATAGTCATGATAAAGTATCAAATAGATATGTTTCATCTGATTTTTCCTTTAAAATCCCTTAATAAATATTTACGTTTTGTTGAAATACAAGGACCTAGAAGTGAAGAAAGTAAGTAAACTGGCATGTAAAGCGCAAGCGATTTTTAGTATGAAGTTTCTGTTAACATTAGCATTTTCGTTGTTTTTAACTGCTTGTTCTTCAACACCCAAATCAGAGCAAAGTTTATCCGATCCCAAAGATCCGCTGGAGTCAATTAACCGACCTTTTTGGACTTTTACTTGGGACTATGCCGACAAGTATGTTTTCAAACCGGCTTCAGAAGGCTATGTTGAATATATGCCAACTAACTTACGTGCCGGTGTGCACAATATGGCGTTAAACTTAAATGAGCCTTCGACCATTATTAACCACTTATTACAAGCAAAGTTTACCGATGCTGCAAAATCAACCGGGCGCTTTGTTTTAAACTCAACTATTGGGATATTTGGTTTTTTCGATCCTGCCAGTGATTTTGGTTGGAATCGCCAACAAGAAGAGTTTGGAGAAGTCCTAGGCAGTTATGGTGTAGGCGATGGACCCTATTTAGTTGTACCTGCATTAGGGCCATCTTCTGTTCGTGAAGAAGTTGGCGATTATGTCGATCGTTATTATTGGCCGCTTGCTATTATTGAATTTTGGCCCAATATAGTTCGCTCTGCTGTGCTAGGGTTAGAAGCTAGAGCAGCTTTGGCTGACCAAGAAGCTATTCTAAAAGACTCTATCGATCCCTATGAATTTGTGAAAAATGCGTATTTTCAAAATATGCAATACAAAGTCTACGATGGCAATCCTCCGGTTGAAGTTAATGCCGAAGAAGAAGAAAATATTGACGCTTATTTAGAAGAACTTGAAGGATTATAGCTTCGCTAAATAGCGGCGTTATTAGCAAGCCGTGTAGGTTATAAATATAGAAAAAAAGTGAACTTAATGTTCACTTTTTTTGTATTCGGCGATTGCTTTGTTGAGGTACTTTTGGGAGAAAAATAACATAATAGGTCTAAGCAAGAGAAAATAAGCTATCAGCACAACTAGCACAGAAGTAACCAAAGCCACCCCTTGTAAATTAACGATAAAAAGAAAAGGGGGGATCAGTAAGGACAGTTTAATGATGTTAAGAATAAATTTTTCAGGCGCAGTAAACTTTGTTTGCGCAATGGCTAGAATAGCTTGGCGTTGATGCAAGTTAAAAGCGTGCAGTGCAGGGATTTTGTTGGAAGAAAAATAAATAGCCATAAATGTAAAATAAATCAGTGATTTTAAGAGAGTACTATACCGAAACCATGGCAAATGGACTAGTAATAAAAGTATATTGTCGTTAAGTTAAAATCGATAAGAGGCAATTTACTAATAAACTGAAAGGCGAGCTAAAACCAGTAAATGGGTTGTATTTTAAAGCGGTAATCTAACAACTCAATTTACCTTACTAATAACCATTTTTTTATCCGGCTAATATTAAAAAATTGAATGTTATCGACAATATAAACAGTATATCTAGGGGCAGGTGCGATTTGATTTCACTTAGCACTGTCAAAAAACACGTTCATATAGCGCTTAATTTTGGATAGTGATAAACTCTTCGGATAATTTCAGTGTTACTGTAGTCTGCTTTCCTGTAGTCTGCGTTACTTTAGATTGTTGTTTATAATTTTATAAAGGTACGGCATTTTTAATGAAAAAGTTCATCTATAATTCAATTCTCATAATGGGTATATTTTTTAGTAGTTATTCCCTGAGTGCCGCTCAGTCAACTCGCAATATTTCTCCACAGCAAATAGAGCAATTTAAAAAGCTTTCCCCAGCACAACAGCAGAGTCTTGCGCAAAGTATGGGTGTAGATATTCGCACGATTCAACAACTAATATCATCCTCAAAAAGTACTATATCAGCGAAGAGTGAGCCTGAAAATCAACAGTATTTTCCTCGTGGAACGACCTTTGATGAGTTTGGTAACCCTACGTTTGATGTTAATAGTCAAAGTCCATTAAATAGCATTGAAAATGAAATCGATGACAAAAATCCGAAGCCCTTCGGTTATAATGTTTTTGCTAACGCGCCAACGACCTTTGCACCAAATGTTGATATTGCAGTACCCGATGATTATATCATTGGTGTAGGCGATACATTAAAAATACAAGTCTATGGTAAAGAAAATCTAGATTATGAATTAGCTGTTTCTAGAGAAGGCGAAATTGTTATTCCGCAATTAGGACCATTCTCTGTCAGTGGCATGACTTTTACTGAGATGAAAGAATTTCTTGCCAGCGATATAAAAAATAAAATTTTAGGTGTCGAAGTTATTGTTACATTGGCAGAGCTGCGCTCTTTAAGAGTGTTTGTCTTAGGTGATGCCTATAAGCCAGGCGCATATGTATTAAACTCTTTATCAAGTATCACACATGCATTATTTGCTGCTGGCGGCATAAATGATATTGGCTCACTTCGCAATATACAATTAAAGCGTGCCGGTAAGCTTGTTACTACCCTAGATTTATATGACTTACTTGTCTATGGTGACTCATCAAATGACCTCTTGCTGCAATCTGGCGATGTTGTTTTTGTCGCTCCACTTGGTCAGCAGGTGACTGTTGCTGGTGAAGTTAGACGTCCCGCAATATACGAATTAAAAGGCTCTGAGAAGTTTAAAGATGCAGTAAATATGGCTGGTGGATTACTTCCTTCAGCTTTCCCCTCTGCTACAGTTGTTGAGCGGTTTAATCAAAGTAATCTTCGTTCAATTCTTAACATTGACTTAACAAATGAAACATCTTTATTATCTCCCGTAAAAGCTGGTGATTATATTAAAGTTATGAAAACAACGGCATCATTTGAAAAGTCTATAGCAATAATAGGAGCAGTAACTCGACCAGGTAACTATCAATGGCGAGCAGGACAGAAAATAACTGATTTATTACCAAATATTCATTCGTATATCTTACCTGATGCAGATTTATCATATGGACTCGTGATTCGAGAGAGAGATAATACTCGTAGAATTGATGTTCTACAGTTCAGTTTATTCAATATCATGGGTGATATTGAATCATCAGATAATTTAGCTTTAGAACCTAACGATAAAATTTTAATTTTTTCAAATAGTGAAACAGTAAAATCATCATTAAGCAATTTAGAAAGCTTAGCTTTAACCTCTGCAGAATTACTCGAACAAGAAAAAGACTATGCTGTACGTGTGTTTGAGAAAAATAGCTTTTGGCAAAAGTACAACATGGATGGGCACACAAAAGAGGCAGAGGAAGAGATACTTTATAATCAGCCATTAAACGAGTCGTCTAACTCGGAATCTACAGAATTAACTTACGGAGATTTAAGTTATTTTTCTAGACAGCGATTATTACAACCAGTTATTGAACAATTAAAACGTCAGGCATCTTACGGAGAACCTGTACAGTTAGCTGAGGTTGTTGGTGAAGTTAAATATCCAGGTGTTTATCCTCTAGGAAAATCGGCTAATATTGATGAACTGATAGAAGCAGCAGGTGGATTGTTAGAGTCTGCATACCTATCTAATGCTGAGCTAACTCGTAGTGAAATCGTTGACGGTAATGCTATTAAATCTCCTCAGAGAATTGATTTAAATAAAAGCAATAATATTGCCTTAAAAAGTAAAGATAGATTGAATGTGCTAAAAATTCCATCATGGCAAAATAATAATATTATTGAATTACGTGGAGAGTTTAAGTTTCCTGGTAAGTACACAATACGCCGAGGTGATAAGCTAAGTGATATTATTAATCGCGCTGGTGGTTATACCGCATATGCATACAAAGAGGCTTCTTTATTCACCAGAGCAAAGCTAAAGACTATTGAGCAACAAAATTTATGGAAAGTTGCAGAAAATCTTAGGATGGAAATAGCATCCAAAAGTCTAGCACAGCAGAATGGTTCACAAATGGTCGATTATCAACAAGCTAAGTTACTTTTATCTGATTTAACGAAAGTTAAACCCGTTGGGCGATTAGTTATCGATTTAAACTTAATAGAAGATGGGCAAGAAAATGATGTTTTACTTGAAAATGGCGATGTACTCTTTGTGCCAACTAAGCAGAACTCGATAAACGTGATTGGACAAGTACAAGTTGCTACAGCGCATGTTTATAAAAAAGGTATTACTGTTACAGACTATATTAATTTAAGTGGCGGTACGAAGCAGCAAGCCGATGATGAAAAAATATATATCATTAAAGCCAACGGTGCCGTAGAGATACTTAAAGAAGATAACTGGTTCGCGATGGGAACATCAAATCGTTTATCTCCAGGTGATACCATTGTTGTGCCATTGGATTCTGACTATATGGATAATCTCACGTTATGGTCAACGGCTACTCAGATCGTATATCAAGCAGCCGTTGCATTAGCTGCAATAGCCGGACTTTAATTAAGGTTATAGTTCAGGAGCACGATTGAACAAGTTGAAAAAAGCGTATTAAAAGGTATAGATTGAAAGTAATAGTCATTATATTCAATCTATACCTTAATCGGTTACTTATTAGTAGCTTAATAGTAGAATTGAGCTAACAAGTGATTTTTGCTTTACGAGACTTAATATGTAAATTAATACTATTAAGTCTCGACTTTTCGGCTGATCCTCCCATTTATGCTTGAGATTAATATAGAACGAACGTTTGTAGCAAAGTTAGATTTTGGGCTGTTAATGGTGGCACAACATTTATAATATTAACTTTTTCCGGATAGCATAATTAAACTGGCATATTGAATTGCTGACAACTATAATGGCGCTAAATAATGATGGGGTGTTGTTATCAATGATAATTCAATACCTTTATAAGTATATTTCTGATTTAATTGGTAGATAATTAATGTTTTTATTATTAGCAGCATTGTTTGTTGCGTTTTTCTCTTCTATTTTTACTATAAAAATCTTGCTTCCCCTAGCTCCTCATATAGGTTTGATTGATGTACCAAATGAACGAAAAAAACACGATGGTGCTGTTCCGCTTATTGGCGGTATATCTATTTTCACAGGGGTATTGATTGCTTCTAGTTTATTTGTAGAGCAAGGGCAATTATTAAACCTTTACTTAATATCTTCCGCCTTTTTGGTTTTTATAGGAGCTATGGATGATATTTATGATTTAAGTGTCGCTCCTCGAATTATTTTTCAAGGTATCGTTGCTACGATTATGGTCTTTGGTGCAGGTGTTTATATTAGTCAGTTTGGTAATTTATTCTTAATAGGCGATATTGATATGGGCGCTTATGGCATGATATTTACCATGCTTGCTTGTATCGCGGCAATTAATGCTTTTAATATGATTGATGGCATAGATGGTTTAGCTGGCTCTATGAGCATTATTTCCATCTCATCGATTGTGATTCTCACTCTACTTGCCGACAATGGTGCAGATATATTGCTACCTCTAATATTAGTCGTTGCTACCATTCCCTATTTATTTTATAACGTTAGCAATCGAAATCCTCGCGGTAAAAAAATATTTATGGGGGATGCCGGCAGTATGTTTATGGGGCTTACTGTAATGTGGCTACTGGTATTAGGCTCTCAAAATCAAGTGGCACAAGTTGCATCATTTCGACCTGTGACAGCACTTTGGATAATTGCGGTACCCTTAATGGATATGTTTGCCATTATGATAAGACGAATGCGCAAAGGGGATTCGCCTTTTAAAGCCGATAACGGCCACTTACATCATATTTGCATGCGAGCAGGTTTGTCATCAAGACAATCGCTAAGAGCTATTAGTGGATTTTCTATATTATTGGCGTGCGTTGGTATACTTGGTGAATATTTCGCAGTTAGTGAGTGGATAATGCTAGCGCTTTTTTCTATTTTATTTATTTTTTATTCATATGCTTTACAACATGCATGGAAATTTATTCGTATTATAAAGATTAAACGAGATGTCAACCGTTAAAAATAAGATGTTTTAAACGTGAAGTCTATAAATGCGGATATAAAACACTCCTATTGATGGCCTGTATTAGGCATAAATTGTTTATAAATGTTGCAAATTTCAACTACCATTCGACAACGGTTTTTTCAGCTGATAGACTCTTTGAAAAATAACTTACACTCGAGGTATTATGCGTAAAAATAAAGGTTTTACGATGATTGAATTACTCATCGTTATAGTCATATTAGGCTTATTGGCTTCACTCGTTGCTCCTAAGTTTTTTAATCAACTAGGTACTGCAGAACGTGGTATAGCGTCAGCACAAATGAATGCATTTGAAACTGCGCTTGATACCTACAGACTTGACATGGGGTCTTACCCAAGCACTTTAGAAGAACTACGAAAAAGCGATAAACCTCGTTGGGATGGGCCGTACTTACCGAAAGAAATCCCACTCGATCCTTGGAAAAATCCATATATTTACATCACACCAGGGGAAAATGGTAATCCATATAAATTAATGTCGTATGCTGCTGATGGTCAACCAGGTGGTAGCGATAATAATGAAGACATAGTACACAAATAATGCAATTAAATCAGTTATTGCTTGAACAGTTTAATATATTGACTGAAGATCTAAATAAGGCTGAAAACTATCAAAGTCGCTTCGGTGGTCGTTTAGATCAAATACTCGTTAATATGGGCAGTTTACCCGAGGATCAGGTTCCAACACTCTATAGTAAATACTTGAATTTACCCTTGATAAATATGAGTAAGTGGCAAGAACAGCCTACGCCTAACCTTGAATTAAAAAACTTAACCTTTTTACTAGAAAAACAATGGGTGCCATTAGCGATAGCTGGCAATAACTGGACATTTGCTTGTCGTTTTCCGCTTGAGTCATCAGTTAATGAGTGGCTTAGTCAACAAAATATAACAGCTACAATTCTACTTGCAGATGATTCAGATATTCAAACCCTATCTAGTAAGTTTCAACAAAAACAATTAATTACTGATGATGAAGAGTTTAATGGCGATGAAGAAGAGCGCTTAAGAGAGCTTGCTACAGAAGCTCCTACAGTGAATTTACTCAATTCATTAATTTCTAGAGCGCTTAGACAAGGCGCTTCCGATATGCATCTTGAGCCTTTTAAGGGGCGATATAGAGCGCGATTTAGAGTAGATGGAGTGCTACACGAGGCCGAAATACTTGCGCCAAGAATGCAGTTGCCGATTGTGACACGTTTAAAAATACTCGCAGGCATGGATATTGCCGAGAAACGTCGCCCTCAAGATGGCAAAATAGAAATGAAAATTGCCAATCAAGAATTAGATATTCGTGTTTCAGCTCTACCGTTGAATGACGGTGAGTCGATGGTACTGCGCTTTTTACGTAAAGATAATGTGCAATATGATATGTCGGTATTAGGGTTGTCTAATGATATTGAAACTATGATTCGTGAAGATATCAAAACCACTGCAGGAGTTGTATTACTTACTGGGCCAACGGGGTCAGGCAAAACCACAACTCTTTATACCTTTTTAAATGCCTTAAATAATGATGATGTTAAAATCATTACCCTTGAAGATCCTGTCGAGTATCAATTACCGGGTATTAACCAAGTGCAGGTTAATAGTGATATCGGTTTTGATTTCTCTGCTGGCCTGCGCAGTATAGTCCGACAAGATCCTGATATTATCATGCTAGGTGAAATACGTGATAAAGAAACCGCTCAAATAGCCTTGCAATCAGCACTTACTGGCCATTTAGTGTTCTCAACGGTACATACTAATGATGCGGCTAGTGCTTACACGCGCTTACTTGATTTAGGTGTTGAAGAGTTTTTATTAAATGCTGCGCTTGTTTCTATAGTTGCACAGCGTTTAGCGCGAAAAATTTGTTCAAAGTGTGCCGAACCTCACCCTGAAGCTGCGCAAATTATAGAAAAATATCAACTGAAAGTACTAGCGGATAAATTTTCGCTACCTGAGATTACGCTGATGCGAGGAAAAGGTTGTGACCAGTGTGCGCAATCGGGTTATAAAGGACGTATGGCGGTGACTGAATATCTTCGTTGTGATGATGAAATTAAAGCGATGCCAAAAGATTCAGATTTTATACCAAAAGCCAAAAAGCATAATGCAAGCTTACAGCGTAGAACCTTGATGGAAGACGGTTTATATAAGGCCATACTAGGTTTAACTACGGTTGATGAAGTCGTACGAGTAGCAGGTTAATGGCACTTTACAGCTATAAAGCTTACGATAGTTCAGGTGCAAAAGTTGATGGACAAATAGAGTCCACTGATAAAGCCAATGCACTTTTGCAACTTAAGCGGCAAGGGTTGTTGACCACTGAAGTTAGAGACCTAAGTGAAACCAGTAAAAGTGCATTTAGTTTTACCAGCAAAGTATCCTTGGCTGATTTAGAGTTTCTAACCGCAGAGCTTAGCTTATTACTAGAATCTGGTGTCCGAATTGATCGTGGTATTGATATTATAAAGCGAACTAAAGCAAAACCTGCATTAGCAAAGTTATTAACTAATATCAGTAACAACCTTAAAAAAGGTAAAAGCCTTTCAGAATCATTTCGAGCACATGATGACATTTTTGACCCACTATATTGTAATTTAATAGAGTTGGGTGAAGCATCAGGCAATTTAAGTGAGATATTTGATGGTTTAGCTAAAGACTTAAAGTTTAAACGTGAGTTACAGCGAAAAATTATTAGTTCTTTAGCTTATCCCATGGTGATTTTCTTTGTTTGCATTTTAAGTGTTTTTTTCATTTTCAATTTTATTATTCCGAAAATGGCCGTTATGTTTAATGAAGTTGATGACCTTCCTTGGTATACCAGTGTAATGCTCTCAACAAGCGAATGGATGCAGCAATATCAGTTTATATTAGTTATTGGGTTAATAGCTTCTGTCTTTAGTTTAATTGCCGCGTTCAAACAGCCTGCTTTTTTAAGATGGTGGCAAGGCGCTAGTTTAAAGCTTCCAATAGCAAGAAAAGCTATAATCACTGTCGAACGAATTCGCTTTAATAGCGGGCTTGCCATGATGGTTAAGGCTGGTGTACAAATTGACCGTGCTATAGGTCTTTCGGCTGGTAACATAAAGAATTTTGCCCTGAAGCGCGAGCTCGATATTGTTAAGAAAAAAGTTAAAGGCGGCAGCGCACTTACGCCGGCACTAAAGCAAACGTCACTTTACCCTGATTTTTATATTTCATTATTAGAAGTTGGCGAAGAATCTGGAAACTTAGAACGAGTGTTTGATGAAATAGCTAACCGCTCACGACAAGAGTTTGAAAGTTGGGCTGATCGTATGACCACTTTGTTAGAGCCTTTAATGATATTATTTATGGGTGGTTTTGTTGGTGGAGTGGTGGTGGTTATGTTATTAAGTATGGTATCTATTAACGAGATGGGTATATAGGCTTAATAATTTATGAGCTTAAAAATAAAGCAAGTGAAAGGCTTTACGCTCATTGAATTAATGATCGTTATGTCTATTGTTGCATTACTTATGGCTATGGTTGGGCCATTAGCAATTAATAGCTTAGAAAAAGCTCAAGCAAAGCAAGAAATGCTCACGCTTAAGAATTGGCTTCGCAAAGTGAGCTACCAATCATATTCAACTGGTCAGAACCTGATCGTAAAACTTGAAGGTAAAACCGTGGCTTTATATAGTCAACCTTCTAAAACTTATCCACTTGCAGCATTAGAAAAATACACTTTTGATTCCCTATTTTTTCAACCTCAGCAACTCAATTACAGTCGAAAGGGCTTTGTAGTGCCAGATAAGATTATTGGTAGTTATAGAGACCGTCCTCTGGAGCTTGATCTTAGTGTCTGGGTTAATGGTCAAGATAGTCTAAATATCGTAGGAAAGGCGGAATGATTCAAGTGACTAAAGCCCAACCGCTAATTTTCAAAAAAACTCAGGCAGGCTTCACCTTAATTGAAATACTCGTAGCGAGTGTTATATTGTTTGCCTCTCTTGCGGTCGTTTCAATGATTTATCGCGGAGCTTATTTAAGCAGTGAAAAAGCTACTCAACATGTCAATATTAGTAAAGTTCTTCCTGCAGTATTATCAACTATAGAATACGAAATTCAACAGCATAGCTTAACATCATCAGCTTCAGAAATAGCAAGAGAGGATAAAGCGTGGGGCGTTAGTTATAAATGGCAAGCATCGGTTATAGAAAGTAAAGCTGCACCGTCACGTTATGATGTTGATGAAGGTAGATTTACCACAGAACCAGAAAAGTATAAATTATGGTTGGTACAATTAACACTTACCAGTAAGGAATTAAATAAAGAATTTACTTTTAAAGAGTTGAGCTGGACAAGTGAGTAGAATAAATCAAACGCAACGAGGTTTTACACTTATAGAGCTAATGATTTCTATAAGTATATTAAGTTTGCTTCTATTTACAGGAAGCTATGCTTATAGCATGTTATCTGAGCGTTGGAATAAGGAGCTAGGGCAATTTTCTAAGGTTTTTCAAGAAGCCAAAAATTTAGAATTATTACAACGCAGTCTTGAAGGCACACACCCTTTTGTTTTAATAGACAACGATAAACATGCATCATTACTCTTTATCGGTGGTTCTGATAGTGTACTTGCTGCTAGTCGATATACACTGCACCAAGAACATGGCATGGAGATTTTTAGATTGTCTAGTATCATGAAAGACAATGGGCTTATTGATCTGGTATATCAATCAGTGTCTGCGAATGATATTTTTTTAACACACCCGACACAAGAGATAATATTTTCAAATAAATTTGTACTGCTCTCCAACCTACAATCAATCGACTTTAGCTATTATGGTTTTAGTCATCTCGATAAAAAATTTGAAAGCTCATCAAGTGCTAGCCCACAATGGTATTCGTCTTACTCAGGGCTTGACAGCAAATTAATGCCGGAAAAAGTCAAAGTATCAATTAGAAGGGCTGACTCTTCAATTATTACTTTTTACGTGTATTTGCAGCAAAGATCAGAACGCTGGTATCGACATTATCTTGAGGAAATTGAATAATGAATCAAAAGGGTATTGCGTTAATACAAATTTTGCTAATAACCGCTATTTTATCTGTATTTGCCTTGTATTTGTTGTCTACTGCTCGGGGGCAAGTTCATATTGCACAAAGTCTGAACGATAAATCAAGTGCATTGATCGAGTTACACAACGCGCGAGCAGAGTTGTTATTTCGTTTACTTACAGAGCCAAAGCAGTACCCAATTGAAAATCAGCGTCACGATAATGATATCGTTCGTCAGTGGAATTTTCATGGTCAGTTTTTTAACATTAATTCACATGTGGAAGTAGCAATACAAGATCAAGCTGGTTTGCTATTAATAGAGAACATACCTACCACTACTGGCAGTGCATTATTAGTTAATGAAGGCATGGAACAGCATCAAGCTAATAGTGTTGTTGCTCGCTTGCTAGATTGGCAGGATGTTGATAGTATCGCCCGATTAAATGGTCAGGAAACTGGTTATCCAATAAGAAATGGCAAAGTAACCTATATTGGCGAGTTACAGCGTATACCGGGAGTCAGTGATTCTGTCATAAGCGCATTAAGACACTCAACAACACTTTATCGTTATTCGAACTTTAATCCATTACTTGCTCCGTCTAAATTGTTGACTGCATATATTGGTACTAATGCACAACAAATCATTGACTTAAGAAATGAAGGAACGTTAACACCAGCGCTATTTAAAAATATTACTAGAATCAAAGAAACCAATAATGATAGTGATGAAGATGTGACATTTAACTTTTCGTATGTGATAAATCTTAACTTTAAAAGCATTGTTGGTGGCAGTATCGTCAAACAGTACATAACCTTGCGCTACAACCCTTATGTCAAAGGCTCAGTAAGACCTATTGATGTATTGATCAATCGTAGTTAACTGAAAGTGGAGTCAAAACATTAGTATTTCATCATTTAAATTAAGCTTGATAAAAAAGCTATTAGTGACCTCTGCGGCTTATTATGATGGTAGCATTAGGCGCTTTGTTCTTGAATCAGACGGCTCAATTCGTATACAAGAGCACGCGTCAGCATCTCAATCCGATGAAAGCCATCCTAAAATTTTAATTATTAGCCGACAATTTTATAACGAAAAGGTCGATCACTATCCCATTGAGAGTGTTACTGAGCTGAAAAAGTTGTTGGCATTAGAAAACCAGCAAGACTCAAGTTGCTTTCATGCTATTGTTGCTAATAGTGATAATGGTAGTACCGTTAATAGTTGGCGCATACTAAACAAGGTACCTATATCTCTTATAACTATTCCAGAGTCAGTGTTACTCGCTTTTAGTGTGAAAAACAAACAACTACTTGTGCAAAATATTCCACAGTATCTATCACTCAATAGTGATGAGTCTGTTCTCTTTGCGCTTAGAGATGAAGACAAAATATACTCCCAGATGAGAAGTCAGCAAATATCAAATGAACAGCTATTTGCTCTTTCGGTTGGTGTAGCGCCCACTGAAGTTAGTGCGATTCAAGAAGCGAATATATTCAGTGATAACCTATTGCAAGGATTAATAAACTTACCTATCACTATGCTCAAAAGCTTTTTTTCAATCCACCGCTTTGGGCATCGTAAGCAATTAATTAAAAATACCCTAATTCCATTTTTTGGGGTGTTGATTGTTTACTTGATGAGTACAAGTGGTTACTTACTATATTTGAATTATGAGTTAGATAAAGAGCTTGTAGAAAAATCTAGTGCAGTTGAACAGTCTCTATCTCAGCAAAAAGATTATGACGAACGTATTATTGAGTATCAACATCTCAAGGATTTTTTACAAAATAAAAATGCTCATGATTCATTTTGGCTTGTTCTTGCTGAGTTTGCTGATAAAGCACAATTGATTCAAATTAGAACTCATATGGGAGAGTATCAGATCCGAGGTAAGGCAGATAAAGCAACCGATATTTTAGAACAGTTGATTAAACATCCAAATGTTCTTGACGCTAGCTTTGAAAGCCCAACTAGAATCGCCAAAGATGGTGAATTGTTTAGTATCAAATTAAAACTGAGATACCGTGAAGTAGCCAAGCCTATACAAGAATCAATAAAGTCTAAATTAGTAGGTAATAGCGAATGAAGGAGTTAAAAAAGCATCAATTTTTATTGTCTGTTGTTGCCTTACTTATCATCATAAAATGGCTTTATGTGCCAATAGTAGATTGGCAAGATGAACGTTACTTTGAGATAAAACAAAAGCAAAATAGATTATCGAAGTCTTCTGCAGTATTAAAACAATCGAACGTTTACAGCCAAAAAAATGATTTGTTAGCTGACTCGTTAGCAATTGCTAATGATATATTTTTTGAAAAACAAGATGACTCCTTATTTAAACTTGAACAGCAAAAGTTTGTAGAACAAATGCTAAGTAAGTTAGGTTTAAGTTTAACGCGAACGGTTTGGGAAAATGCTTTAGAGTCTGTTGAGCCGCAGATAAAACAATATAAAATGAAGGTGTTTTTCAAAGGGCGTACAAATGATATGGTTAGGTACGTTACTGAGCTTGAAAAGCATAAGCCTTATATTGAAGTGAACGACTTCATTTTTAATATAAATAAAAGAAACAAAGAACCATTTGGCAGCGTTTCTGGTAACTTAACGTTAAGTCTATATATGAAAATGTCAGCTAAAGGATAGTGGATGAAAAACTCTTTAAAGTTACTTTATACGAGTAAAGTTTTTCAAGTAACACTTGTTATTACTTTATTTTGGACCTGGTTAGATGCTAATGAGCGTTTCGGTGCTAGTGATGGCCGTCAAGATAGAAAAAATACTAGTTTTGTGATTGAGCCGCTAAAGAGTCCGCAAATTACCCTACAACAAATGGAAAATATATTCGCAGGCTATCCAAAGGAATTACCAAAAACACTTTTAGCTATACCCGTTAAAAGTGATGTAATGAGTGAGGCAGAACAGTATCAACAATCTGGTGAATTAGATAAATTATATGTGGGTAAAAACTTATTGACACTCAAGGCTATTATTATCGCAGGCTCAGAGCAAAGTTTAGGCAAAGTAATGCCGAAAAGCGAAACTTTACATCAGGCATTAATTTTGGTTAAAAGTATAAATAGCGACGACCAAAAAATTGAAAAATTTAATAACGGCGATAATGTTTATGGCTTTAAACTTCAGGTTGATAGTAATAAACGCGTTACGTTAACAAGAGCAGTTAACAGTGACAATGATGAGAATATTGCGATGGATGACAAGCTATCTACACAGAACACTGGCCAGCAGCATATTCAAGAAATAGCGCTAACTTTATATAAAGTTAATTAGTATCAACATACTATGTAAACATTGCTTTATTTGTTAAATAATCTAACTAAGAAACTGTTAATGAAACAATTATTTTTAATGAAAAAACACACAACGCCTTATTTTGTCTGCTTTCTATCTGCGCTTTTACTCAGTGCATGCACAAGCACCATAGACGGAAAATACACTGCCGATAAATCTTACTTAACCCAAAGCGATGAAGAGCGGAGGGGATTGGGTGAAGATAATGAAGTAGTTAGCAGTGAAGCTATTAAAGATAACTCAAGAGGAATGAAGTACATCTCACCTTTGATGCTACCTAATAAAAGTGCTCGAGAGGAAGTCGATTTAACCGAAAAGTTTAGTGATAGCGAGTTTGTTGAAATTAGTGCTGAGCAATTGCCGCTAAAAGACTACCTACATTATGTATTAGGCGACATGTTAGGTGTTAGTTATATTCTTGGTGATAAAGTTAAAGGCGATAATCAAACTATCACATTAAATATTCAAAATAGTGTTAGTCAGCGGCGATTATTTACTATCAGTGAATCATTACTTGCCGAGCGTGGCTACGTTATTCGTTTTGATGATGGCATTTATTATATTCATAGTGTTGAAAGTGCAAATAAAGGTGATGTGGTCTATGGCTATGGCAACCAAATTAATAATGTGCCGGAAACATCATTAGATATTATTCAACTCGTACCATTTGAATTTGGTATGCAAGTTACTCTGGCTAACACTTTAAGTAAAATTGTAAAAGTTAAAGCTACAGCTGATTTTGATCGTAATGCCATTATGTTGCAAGGTAAGCGCCGTGAAGTGATTAAAGCGTTAGAATTTATTAACTTGATGGATCAACCGTTACTAAAAGACCGGTTTGTTGGTATTTACAACAGTGTTTATGTCAGTGTAGAAGACTTGTTGACTAAAATACCTGAATTATTGCAACAAGAAGGGATATCGACAAGCCAACCGGGTCGAAGTGACAAAGCCGTAAGTTTAGTCGCCCTTGACCGTGTTGGTTCGTTAATTGTGTTTGCTCAAAATGAGTTTTTGCTAAAACGAGCTGAATTTTGGTTCAATCAAATAGATCAGCCGCCAAGTGGTGATGAATTTCAATACTTTATTTATCAACCGTTATTCGCACGTGCAACAGATCTTGGTGAAAGTTTGCAATTACTTATTGGTGGTACAAATGGACAACAACTAGGTGATTCAACAAGCGCTCAAGCACAAAACAATCAAAGTAAAGCAAAAAACATAAAGAGTTCAAGCGCACGCTCTAGTGCGAGCAGTGACACAATGAAGTTAGTGATTGATGAGAGAGCTAATTCACTTATCTTTCATACCCCAGGCGATTCGTATAGACAATTATTGCCACTTATCAAGCGATTAGATGTCATGCCAAAGCAAGTAATACTCGAAGTCATGATTGCCGAAGTTACCTTAACTGACGAATTTAAACAGGGGGTTGAGTTTGCCTTAAGTAAAGGAAATTACAGTTTATCCACTAAAGGCGCTTTTATGGGAGATGGCTTTGGTGGCTTGTCCTATTTACTTAAAGGCGGCAGTGGCCAACTGGCAATTGATTTACTCGAAACCAATAGTTTAGTAAATATAGTTTCTCGACCTTCAGTTGTTGTCAGAGATGGCGTAAATGCCAGTATTACTGTTGGAACCGATATACCCGTTATAGGCGCAACGACTACTGATCCAGATGGTCAACGTCAAACAACAGCTGTTGAATATAGAAAAACGGGGGTGGAGCTTGACGTATTGCCAACGATCAATGCTCAAGGAGTTATTTTGATGGAAATACGGCAAAAAATCAGTAACGAAGTCGATGCAGGGGGGACTGCAGCAATTAGCCCATCAATATTTGAGCGCACGATTACCACCGAAGTTGTTGCGCAAAGTGGCCAAACAATTTTGTTAGGCGGCTTGATCAGTGAAAATAGAAGTAAAAAAGAATCTAAAGTGCCATTTTTTGGTAACTTACCACTCATAGGCGGTTTATTTAGAGCTAATACTGATGGCGGAGATAAAACAGAATTAGTGGTTTTAGTAACTCCACGTGTTATTGAAACGGCAGATGAGTGGGACAATATTAAATTGAAATTTTCGTCGTCGTTAACTGAGCTAGAATTTTAGTGTAGTTTACTATTATACAGCTTGATAGATTTTACCAATCGTTGATGATTTGGTGTTGGTCGTTTTTTGAACATTGTTATGTGTTTTTAATGATTTAGTTAATATAATGCGTATATTTTTCTTGAAATGGCTTTTGAACTACGTTATTTTTTAGCGTAGTTTATCGAATAGGTTTTTAGACAAGTTGCACTGTATTAAACACCAATGTCTGCTTGTAAAATATCTGATATTTCAGTTTTTTTGTTGATATTGTGGTTGATAAGTAATAAATATAAGAGCAAAGGTTGACAAGGCGCTTTCACTGGGTAAACTAACGACGTTAAAAGTCGCTTTGGCGACGGCCATTGTGTTATTATTTTAACGTAAATAACTATTTAAGTAGTGCAGGGTATGGAATGGTTTCTAACCGTTATAACTACTTAGTTTCATGAAACAAAGGAAAACATAAAATGTTTAAAAAAACTCTAGTTGCTTTAGCAATTTCAAGTGTTTCAGTTGGTGCATTTGCAGCTGCTGACATCAACACTAATACTGGTACTCGTACAGTTTCACAACAAGGTGTTGTTAACGCAACTGCTGTTCAATCAGCTGCTATCACTGTAGATTTAGGTGCTGAATATGCTGTTGGTGATATTCTTACCTTTACTTTCGCCGGCGCGTCTTTAGACCCGTCTACAGCTCCTGCATCTATTGCAGCAACAATGACTCCAGATGCTAATGATACAATGACTTTAGGTCTTTTGGATTCTAGTGCAACATCATTAACATACCGTGTAACTGAGTTAACTTATGACGGTGCTAATGCTGAAACTACTATTGGCGCTGCGGTAACGCTTGTTGCTGATACACTAGAATTTGATACTGCTGAGCTTCTTGCTTCAGGTTCTGCTACAGTTTCTTACGGTGCTAAAACTGCAACAAACTTTAACTTAGATACTCCAACGGGTACTAAGGGTTCAGCTGAAATTCTTAAAACAGCAGACCAATTCTCTGCAGTAGTTACTACATCATTCGACGAAACTATCGATGTTGAACAAGATCGTTTAGGATTTGTAGGTCCTGCAACAGTTGATTCAATTTTAATTACACCTACAGATAATATTGCTGCTACTGAATATGACGCACTTGTTACTTCAACTACATACACAGTATACGGTGACTGGTCTATTCTAGATAGCGATGCAGATACTGCTGGTGTTCAACCACAAGTTGGCGCAATCACTATTGCTGGTACTGGTGTACTAACTTCAGTAGATGCAGAGAAAATTGTATTTACGCATACCAATGCAACGGTTGCAGCGCAAACGTTAACTATTGACGTTGATTCTGATATTGCTGGACCTAGTGGTGATGCATTTAACCCATTAGCACAACAAGACTTCACTGTTGATGTTTCAGTTAACTTCACTGACCACGGTACATCTGCAGTAGCTGCTACTGTTACTGCAGCAGCCGCAGGCACAGACGCTACTCTTACTGATGCTGAAGCCGGTGAATGGAACTTAAACGGTTCTTCTTTCACTATTCCATACATGGCGTTTGGTGCTAACGTTGCTCCAATTTTCAGTGTGACACATACAGGTACTGATGCTGGTGAAATCTTTGTTGAATATTTAACAGAGGGTACTTCAACTTGGGAATCTGTTGAAATGAATGGCTTAGAAGTTTCACCAGGTGTGACTAACCTTAAAACTGAAGTAATGGATGCAATTGCTGCAGATATTCTTGCAGAGACTGGTGCTACATCAGGTAAAGTTGCAGTGCGTGTTACAATTAACGCTCCAGAAGCGGCTATTTCTGCTTACGCAGCATTTAAAGTGTCTAACGCTGCTGGTGAAAGCCGTGTAGCTGTTGGTACTTTTGGTGACTTAGGTACTATTAAAAACAACTTCTAATTAGACTTTGTTTTTTAAAAGGCGAGCCTCGGCTCGCTTTTTTATTGGCGTTTTTTTATTAAAATTATATTTGCTTTGTTTGACTCTAGAGACGAATGATTATCTAGCAATATTTACCTAGTAATATTTATCTAGTAATACGAAAGCTTATTAAGTGAACTACAACACGCTTTAGAGTATCGATACTAAAAAGCGGAAATAGCTTGGTGATTTAGCATTATAGTTTTTATATATTATTGAATGGGTCGTTGGCGGAATCAAACTAAGCTAGGTTTTGAATGGATAAATTACAAATTAAAAAATGGCTAAAAAAATTACCTATCATCAATTACTGGCATAAAAACAGACACCATGCTCAACAAATAGCGATTGCACAGCAGCAACTCTGTAGTGCTATAACGCAGTTGTCATTAACTCAGCGGCGCTTTATTGCCACACAAAAGTTAGCTAAAGCTAATATCAAAAATAACCTTATTGTATCATTAACCACTTTCGGTTGCCGTGCGGAACAAGTTTATTTGACCTTGCTCAGTATTTTAGCGCAAACCGTGCAACCTGAGAAAATACTACTGTGGTTAGCTGAAGATGAATTTACCCCGCAGACCTTACCCAGCAGCATAAAAGCATTGGCTGAATTAGGGGTAGAAGTTAGCTACTGTCAAGATACTCGCTCCTATAAGAAACTTTTACCGGCGCTAGCTCAGTACCCTGAGCACACGGTTATTACCATTGACGACGATGTGATATACCCACAAGATCACCTTGAGAAGCTTCTAAAAACCAGTGAGCGTTACCCTAATGCCGTAGTATGTCATTTAGCACATCGCATAGGCTATAGGGCTGCGAAACAGGGACATGGCTTGGGGTTAAAAAGTAATGACAGCATTGTTGCTGATAACATATTACCCTATGCGCTGTGGGACAATAGTATTAGCGCAGTAACGCCCAGTAAAGATGTATTCCCGGTTGGTATTGGTGGTGTGTTGTATCCGCCGAATTGTTTAGATGAAGAAGTCTTTAATCAGAAGCAATATATGTCACTTTGCCCACATGCGGATGATATTTGGTTTAAAATGATGGCCCTTAAAAAGGGCACACTTGCTATGGTTGTTGATAACCCAATGCCGTATCGTGCGTATTTACATATTCCTAATTCACAGATTAGCTCGCTATGGCAAATTAATGCTGAAAAAAATGACCAACAATTACGTAATGTGTTGGCGGCTTATAATACGATTGAGCTTAGGTAATTTGTTATGTTAATGCGTTTTAAAACAAGGGCTACAACTGGAGTTACTAGGCTATGCGCCTTATTACCAAAAAGGCTCTTAAATAGGTTACCCTTACTTTACTATCCCTATGACAAATTCATGCACCGGTATCAGTGTGTTTTTGTTCATATTCCTAAGAACGCAGGTAGTAGTGTATTAAAGGCTTTTGACAGTAACTCGGTGCGTTGGCATGCTAAAGCTATTGAATATAAGCGGGCGAGTACTTATTTTTATCACCGATATTATAAATTTGCTGTGGTGCGTGAGCCTTTGGCAAGATTATACTCTAGCTATTGTTACGCTAAAAACGGTGGTAATCAACAGGTAGACGACTTAGCTTTTCAACAGCATTTATTGGACAATTCAACCGATTTTTCAAGCTTTATTCAGCAGGTTTTAAGCTATGATGTTTTATTTCAGCAAACTATTTTTCAACCACAGTATTGGTATATTTTTGACAAACAACATTGCTGTCAGATGGATAAACTACTGCGCTATGAGACACTAGCAGAGGATTGGCATACGCTTGCTAAGAAGCGTAAATTTCCAACGAACTTGCCTTGGGTAAACGCGAGTGCTAATAAGCCTAAGTCCTTACCAAGTATAAATGAGGCAGCGAAGCAGAAAGTTTATGAGCTATATTATTATGATTTTAAATTGTTAGGCTATCCAATACCTAGTGTTAAGTGAGCCTAGCGACTTTATTTATATAAAATATAACTGCTTAGTAGTATTTTAACGCTAGAACTTAATAATAACCGCCTAATAACGACAAAGTGATGTAACATACTGGCTTTGTAGTTTTAAGGTACGCTTGCTGGGCTTAGCCTGAGCATAAACAAAGAGATGTATTTCAGTAAAAATGGATAAATGGCAATTACCTCATGGTAAAAATAGTCCTGACTTTATTATTAGTGGGGCGATGAAATCAGGCACTAGTACAATACACGGCATTTTGGCTAAGCACCCTGATGTTTATATTCCTGAGCAAGAGTTACATTTTTTTGATCATGACAATATTGTCGAACACCCTAATTTTCAATACTTTAATCAAAAAAGTAAGGTGTGGTGTTCAAACACTTCAGCTGAAAACTATTCGGACTATCTTGCTTGGTATTATCAACAATTTGAAAATGCAAGGTCTGATGTGCTTATAGGCGAAGACTCTACTACTTATTTAGCCTCACCTACAGCGTTAAAGCGTATTGCATCACAAAATAAACCATGTAAAGTCATTGTTATGCTACGCCACCCAAGTGCGAGAGCATATTCGCAGTATTGGCATGAACTAAGGGCAGGACGAGCGATATATAGCTTTGAAGATACGCTGCAGTTCAACCCCAATAGTATATTAAGCAGAAGTCAATATTTGACACAGCTTAGAGTTTTGTTTCAATATTTACCTAGAACTCAGGTTAAGGTGGTTATTTTTGAAGAGTTCATTAAAAATAAACGTAAAGTGATCAACAACCTTTGTGATTTTCTTGGGATAGATGCTGCTATAATTACTGATCAAGATCTCGAGTTGCACGAAAATGCAGCTAAGCTGCCACGTAGCATAAAGCTACAGCTTTTGAAAAATTCACTATTTCGCCAAGCGGGTAATATTGGCTATACGCAGCATTACAATCAAAAATTAGGTAAAGCAAAATCGACTAAACTCAGTGCGAATAGAGTCATAAATAAAGTACATAGCGTCATTAACCCGCTCATTCACAAAGCAACACCAGTAATGAATACAAATACTAAATCCATGCTCGATAGATATTTTAAAGAGGAGTTGGCTGAGCTTGATGATGTAGTTGGTCACCAAGTACTTGCTCATTGGTTCTAATGGTTTAGATGGTTGTATCTATTCTGCTTAACTAGCTATGGCATGAGCTTTTGACTTTATTAATAATATATTTACTTTTTTGTAGTGAGATTTTTTTTGGATAATGTAGCAACAAAGTTATTCAGTAAAGCTGCACTTGTGTTGATAGTGAAGATTACGATTGCTATTTTAGGCTTTGTATTTCATTACCTTCTTGCTCGGCAGTTACCAGTGGCCGAATTTGGCTTATTTACCGTTGTCTTGACAATCGTGATGTTTTCTTCAGCATTTGCTAAGCAAGGCTTAGAGCAAGTTATTGTACGAACTGTCGCGCATAATACTCAATATTCGGTATTCGCGCTCTATTGCTACACATTAATAAAATCGCTTTTTTATGCTTCGTTGATTGGACTATTTTTTTGGTTTTTTTCAGCCAGTATTGCCCAAGAGCTTTTCCAAAAGCCCCAGTTACAGCCTGTACTACTCTTTGTTGCCGCGTTAACTATTATTCAATCTTGGTTAGCACTAAATAGTGCGGTACTTAAAGGTAAAGAGCATGCCGTAGCGAGTACTTTTTTTACCGGCGGGGCAACCTTTCTAATTGCTATCTTTTTACTTATTATTATGCCGGTAGAGTCTGCATATGATGGTCTTTTTACTTTTTTATCCGCTGCAACAGCGGCTTGTTGTTTATCTCAAGTTGTTACATTAACTAAAATAAAGCTTCACCGCTTCTCCGCTCATCAGTTAAGTAGAAATAGAGTGTATGATCAGGCCAGCAAGCATTTCTTTGTTATATCTATCGCGGCGTTAATCACGCAACAATTTAGCACGTTAGTATTAACACGCTATGCATCACTAGAACAAATTGCCGCCTACGGCATAGCACTTAAAATTGCCTTGTTAGCTACTTATCCGCTTATTGCGCTTAATGCCGTTACAGCCCCTAAATACGCCCAGCTATATAAAGCTAAAGATTATGTTTCTTTTAAAAAACTTGGGCAGTCAACAGGAAAAGCACTGTTGCTTATTTCGACCGCTATTATTGCTGTATTAGCTTATACATCGCAATATTTAGTGATGCTTTTGGGGGAGGGTTATCAACTAGCCATACCGTTAGTGTTAATTTTACTCTCAGGACAATGGGTGAATTTAGCAACGGGCTCTGCAGTTTCTATGCTGGCTATGGCTGGTTTTGAAAAGCTGCATAAACGAAACACATTGATTTTAGTTTCTGTTAATATTCTTGCTTTGTTGGTTTTTGTGCCGGTATATGGTGTCTATGGTGCCGCTATAATAACCTCTGTAATGATCGCTACTAAAAACTTAATTGCTTTATATTTTGTTCACAAATTGATTTATCAGCCACATGCTAAGGATTAACAATGATTTCATTTGTTGATAATTGCTTATTCGTTCATATTCCTAAAGTTGCGGGGCAAAGTATTGAACTCGCGTTTTTACAACGGGCAAATTTAACTTGGCAACAGCGTGATGCTTTTCTGCTTAAGAAGAATAGTAACCCCAAAAAAGGACCGCCAAGACTTGCGCATTTAACGGCGCTTGAATATTGTCAGCTAGGTTATCTTGATAAAGCAAGCTTTGAGCAGTTATTTAGCTTTGCCTTTGTTCGTAATCCCTGGGATAGACTAGTGTCTGAATATGTTTATCGACAATATCCGTTTAGTTTCCGAGACTTTATTTTTAAATACTTTCCAAGTGCTGTATCTGATAACTATGCTAAAGGTTTTGACGGTTATCGGCACGTTATTCCTCAACATAAATTTACTCATGATGAAAATGATAATCAATTAGTAGACTTTATTGGCCGCTTTGAGGATATTGAAAAAGATTTTTCCAAGGTTTCTGAGCTGATCATAGGTGAACCGTTAGTTTTGCCTTTCAAAAACAAAACAAAAGTTACTGCTAGGCACCAATGGTCATCAGTTATTAATAATATATTGATGAGTTTCAAAGCCAGCCATAAGGTTAAAAAGCATTATAGGGATTACTATGATGATGATACCAAGCAGTGGGTAGCTAATTATTACGCCAAAGATATCAGTTTGTTTAATTATGAATTTTAGAATACGCAATTTGTGTTTAAGGTTTATTAGCTTTAACTGATAAGTCGTGTTATCAATGCAAGTAACGCCTTAATATGTTAGTTAATATGAGAATTATGAATAAAAATATAGCAAAAATTAATAAATTGATCAGCGATAAAAAGTACAGTAGAGCATTGTCATTATTAAAAAAAACTAACGTTGAAGCAACAGCAGATGTGTTTGAGTTTAAGCGACTTGAGCTTGTTTGCTTAGTTAAATTATCTCAGCATAAACTTGCAATAATTAAAGCCAAAGAAGTACTTGCTAATGTTGCTTGTAAGCGTGATGAAGTAAATGTTTTGATGGTGCTTAGCCAAGAACTGGCGAAAGTAAATCGCATCAGTGAATCAATTGCGTGTTTGGCCCAGATAATCACTATTGATGATTCGCTTAATACACTCAATGCGCGGGTTAAACTATGTAATTTAGCGAAGACTATCAGTGACTTTAAAACGATAGAGCTCTATGCTCCTAAGCTAGTTAGTACCCAAGCTTATTTTATTTTTGCTCAAATGCTGCTATGTGAGTCAGCTGTATATCATGGCAATAAAGAGCTTTTAATAAAAAGATTAAGGGTGCTAGCCAACCACTACGGCGTTTTAGCACCACTAAACTTGGCGTATATTTGCCATAGTTACTGTAAGTATAATGAATATGCACTAGCTCAATCTTTTTTAGCGAAGTTGGAAAACGTTTATAAAAATGAAGCTTGGTTTGTTGTTTTTTTAGCTATGACAGAGTTAGGTTTAAATAACAACAATGTGGCTATAAAGTTACTGGAAAGTATATCCATCGACATGTTGCCACCATGGTTTGAACCAAAAGAGCTTTTTTATAAACTATTAGGTGATGCCTACGAAAAAGTTAAGCGATACGATGATGCGTTTTTAAATTTTACGTGTATGGCAAAGATGACTAAACAAAAAAATGCTAGGTTTAGAAAGATTGATGTTGTCGCTGAATATAACAAAATTGAATTGGATACTATTGGCGTACAGATAAAAAACTATAGTGATTGCAATAATGAACAGAATCTTGTTTTTATGCTCGGTTTTCCGAGATCAGGTACCACGTTGCTTGATGTTAATTTAGAGCAGCACCCTGATATTGTTACGTTGAGTGAAACCGATACCATTTTATCTGTTATAGAAAAATTAAATAAATTATATCCTAAGTTGAAATACCCCGAGTCCTTAAATGTTGTTACTAAAACCGACATATCGACACTGAGAGATGTATACTTCTCAAGATTGGCTACGTTAGTTGGTGAGAATGTCACGGGGAAAACTATTGTTGATAAAATGCCAATCAATACCGTTCATCTACCCTTGATCAAATTATTATTTCCAACGGCTAAATTTATTGTAAATTTACGTCACCCTTTAGATGTTATTTTGAGCTGTTTCCAGCAAAACTTCCTGATTAATAATGAGATGGCTTTTTTAATAACTCTTGACGATTGTGCTAAGCGACATCAGCAGGTATTCACTTTTTTAGATACAGTTGAAAGACACTTTTCTATCGACTCTATTGTAATACGTTATGAAGATTTAGTGACGGATCCCGCAGGTATATTAATGAATGTTTACAAGTATTTAGGACTCAAGAGTATTGAGTATAAATCTCACCATAAATTCATAAAAGAAAAAGTGATAAAAACTCCTTCAAGCAATCAAGTTGCGCAAGCCCTATATACTAGTTCTCAGTATAAGTGGAAAAACTATCGAGGACAGATAGCCAGCATAGTGCCGTATGTTACAGATACTATGCAAAAATATGGTTACACTCTGGATGACTAAATAGTCATTTATGTATATAAATGATTGGCATACACTCGTAAGTTTACCAATCATATACCTCATCTATACCTTGAAAAAGCGCTTTGTTTGGCTCAGCAAAGTGCTCTGCGAGTTCTTTATAAACCGTTTGTGGTATGAATTGGTTTTTTGTGCCTCTATTTTTGGCTTCAACGTCAGGGACAGTAAAGCTATCAATATTTAGAAATTCGTATATTTTAGATAGCACGTGCAGTGGGTCTCTAAATAGTTGCTCACTTTGCACAAATAAAAACTGATCCTTAGGGTAGTATTGCAAAAATTGTTGAATTTGTTGCCAATATAGCCCTCTTTTTTTATACGAATAAACTCGAAAATTTTTATCTTTATAATCTTTTTTATCTAAGGCTGTTTGTAATCTGGCAGACTCCTGTTTAAGAGCCTGCTCGATAGGTAATGTTTCCCAGCCCATCTTCTTGGTGTGAAAATAATGCGAAATTGCTCTTTCAACTGGATTACGCAATAAGACAATAATTTTACTATTTGGTATTTGTTGGTACATGCGCTTTGCAACCAAAGGATTGAACATGTACATCGGTGTTGCGTCCAAGCAAATGTCATTTTGAGCCATGTTATAGTTAAGAGGAAAGTGGCTCCTGTACCAGTTTTCACCTTTGGCAAATGTATCAAAATTATCTGTAATGCTGCCATCAAAATAATGTATTTCTTTACCAAATGTTTTTTGTACTTGTGGGTGTTGACTTAAATAATAATGCAAACTGGAGCTGCCCGCTTTTTGCGCACCTATAATTACACAATTTGCCATACTTCTATACTTAGCTGTTGCTCGTCTAAAGGCAAACTCTAACGCAAATTGAGGAAGTTTTTTACTCTGTGCTTTGGACTTTTTATTCATCCAGTTAATTTCTTGCTGAAAATTTTTAAACATATGATTTATTTAACTACACAAAAATTTTTAAAGGGAGCTTTTTGATGACTCTTGTTATAAAGTTTTTTAGCTGTTTTATGCTAAGGTGCTTATCAAAAAAGGTTGAGCCAGATTCTCCATTGAAGTGGATGTCAACTAAGGAGGGGTCTTGTAATGAAATAATATCTCTTGTTAACTTGTGTGGGGGTAATCTCCTTTGCATCGGCATGCTCAGTGAAAGCTCCATGTACTCTCTGTTATTCATTGGTGGTATTTGATCAATCACCCCTTCTCTAAATGTTAAACCGCAAGATGCCCACACGCCAAGTCTTTGTTCCCAATACAGCAAATCCAGTATGTAGTACGGTAAGTTTTTAGGTAAATTGTTAAGCCAAATTGATAATCCTTTAATCGCATAAGGGTTATTTTTAAAACCACTTAACTTTGCTAATTTTTTCGCAGTGAAGTTAAGTAAGTGAGGACCATAAGGGTAATAGTAACAACGTGCTATTTCTGAAATTGAGCCTGGTAAATGTGTGTTTTCACCAATTGCCGATGCAAAGGCATAAATATTTTTCATTGACCTATCGTAATACATGCCACCCACATTGCTAGATAATGTAGCAATATTCGCTTGTTCGCTCTTGTTAACAGTAGCCTTATAGATAAACTGATGACGTAATTGGTATTTACTTGAAATGAGCCTAGGTACATCAACGTCATAGCTTGGCGAATAATCAGAAACGACGGTAAAAAAATTAATGTTATCAACACTATTAAGTGCACAGGATAATAATGTTCTGGAGTCATATCCTCCAGTTATCGACATAGTGCACGATTTTCTTATGGTTAATGCTTTTATTGTCCCTTTAAGATTCTCGGCTAGTTTTTCTGTTGTTGATGCGACACTAACGACATCAACTTTTTTCTGAGGCCAAAATCTTGTAGCTTTTATATTTTCTAAATCTAGATAATGATTTGGAATTAACTGTGTTACGTTATTATATGGGAGAACATGTATAGGCCAGCTATTAGAGTGGTTTAATTGACCAAATTCATTGTATTGGGTCATGTTTTTTTGACAGAAACCTAATTCTGCTAACAAGGCAGGTTGTGACGCAATAACTATGTTGTCTGTTTTGTCTTTAGAGTAAAACGCTGGTTTGAGGCCTGCTGCATCATGGTACAAGCGAATTTCATCGCTAATTTTTATGATGACTACCCATCGACCGCTTAGTGTATAAATCAGTTTTTCAAATGTATCATAATCACTTGTATTATTGACTAAATATTCAACAACCTCTTGATTGCTATGCTCAGGTTGGTATGGGTTAAGTATATCACCTAAACATATTATTCTATTTGCAGCATTTTTCGCGGTACTTACTGTTAATTTAGCGTCAAATAATAGTTTTAGATTTTCATCAATAACTAATGTATCCCATTGTTCAATAAGGGGGTGAGTAAAGGTAGTATGCGATACGACATATTGCTTAGCAAACTTAGCTACAGACTTCATAAAACTTATGGCGTGAAATATTAGTAATGCAACGAGTATATTTGAAACTGCTCCTGTTTGGAATTACTAGTTAACGTATGAAGCAAATGAAGTAATGTACTGGAGTTCTCATACTTTGCTAGATACCAAATGAGTTACATTGTAACTTCAACTAAAGGTGTTTATGAACAAAGGCAAACAATATGCTTAGCTTAGAGAGAGGTATTTAAGGGGGCATATAATTGGAATACCAGATAAGCAACTTAACTCTCAGTACCCACAACTTAGGGCACTAAAGTCTTAAGTGTTTTTTGTTCGATGGGGAAGTTGAACCAAGTCAACGCTGAGCGATGCGGGATGCTTGTCATTTATTAGCGCTTGAATAAGCGATATATTTTCATGGCTTTTATATATTCTGCATTCAAATCATCACCAAATGCTTCATTATTTCATGTTAGTTTTAATTAATATCAAGTAGAATATTGTTCAGCGATTTTGGGGGCGATTGTTACGTTGGTGTTGCTCTGTAACTACCTGTTAAATAATATAAGAATGTTAAAATGCAAAAAAAAGAATTAGAAGTAGATGTGGGTGAGTTGTTCAAGTCATTATGGGAAGAAAAAATCGTAATTGTTGGAATAACAACCCTATTTATTATTATTGCTGTTGTTTATGCGTTGTCTAAGCCTAATATTTACAGGGCTGAGACTTTACTCGTTCCCGTTTCAGATAAAAATCAAATATCTAACCTTGCAAGCCAATTGGGAGGACTTGCATCATTTGCCGGTATTAATTTGGGGGGGAAGTCTGGGACTCAGGCTGAACTAGCCCTTAAAATACTAGAATCTAGGCAGTTTTCTAAAAAATTTATTGAAGAGCATGATATTCTCGTTCCGCTAATGGCGCTTAAAAGTTGGGATAGTTCTACTCTTGAGCATCATATAGATGAAGAATTATATGATATAAATACACAAACATGGATTCGAAAAGTTAAAAACAATAAGTTAGCAAAACCAAGTGATTGGGAAGCGCATAAAGAATTTAATCTTATTGTGGACTTTGAACAAAAGAAATCGACTGGGTTTATTGTTATGTCTGTTGAATCAAAATCCCCGATATTGGCACAGCAATGGGCAAATTGGTTGGTTAGTGATTTAAATCATTGGATGAGAGAAGAAGATATTGAAGAATATCAGAACAATATTGCTTATCTTGAAGATCGATTAGAAAAAACCTTATTAACAGATATGCAAAAAGTATTTTATCAACTTATTGAAGAACAAATTAAAAAGTTAATGTTAGCTGAAGTTAAAGATGAATATGTACTTAAAGTTGTTGATCCTGCTGTTTTACCTGAAGAAAAGTATTCACCACGAAGAGCTGTTATTTGTATTCTAGGTGCTTTTATCGGTGGAATATTTTCATTGATCGTTGCTGCTATTCGGATTGCGAGAAGAAGTAAATAAAATCTATGAGTAGAAAACTCAATTGTCAAAGTATTATAACTGCCTTTATGATGGTTTTCTTCTTTATTGGCCCTTTCTCAACGACAAAGTGGAGCATATTTTTTGTAGTAGGTACATTTGCATTTAGTGCTAGTGTTTTACTTTTCATACTACCCTTTATCCGACACGTGAGTTTTTGCAGAGAGAGTTTATATTCATCATTATTTTATTTAGGAGCATTTCTTGTTTCTATTTTTTCGATAATTATTAATCGAGAATATTTACTTGGAGAATACTTAAATTCTATTATTATAGGCAGGTTTTTTACGCTTATTATTACTGTGTTTGTAATAATTCTTCTGAATATTTGGCTTAATTCTGTTGATGATAGAAGGCTAAAGATGTGCCTAAAAATTGGCTTTTTTACATGCTGTGTATTTGTGTTTTTTGCCTATTGGCAGTTTATTGGTAATATGTTTGGGATTGAGTTCTTTGTCGATACCCGTGATTGGATGCATAGTGTACCTCCATCTATTCGCTCTATTGTTCCAAAGCGATTAACTTCTCTTGCAGAAGAGCCCAATTTTTTAGCCCCTATACTTATTGAGTTTATAATTCTAACGGCATTGTTTATTAAAGGAAATCTAAAGAAGTATCTAGCATTTACTTTAGGTGTTTTTGCGGTTCTTCTTTCATTCTCTGGAGGGGCTATTGGCAATTTAATCTTAATATTTTTAGCATTTGGCTTTTTATCTTTAGCTAGAAGTATTAGCACAAGGGTTTTTAAGGCCAGAGATATTCTTTTCGTTGTTCTGACGTTTATATTCTTAAGTTTTTTGATCGCTTTTGGTGATGTTTTATTTGAGTTTATCAGAGTGAAGCTTGAACGTGAATCCTCTGGTAGTTCTGCTCGAAGTCAATTTATTTCATCCTTGATAGAGTTGATCGCTAATAGTTCAACCATGGAGTTATTATTTGGTCATGGAATTGCAAGCTTATCTGTATTAACAGACTTTGGTTTATCAAATGAGGATTATTTATTTAGAATTTCTAATATTTTCTATTTAGATATATTTTGGGAGGCCGGCTTAATAGGGCTTGTTTTTGTACTGTGCTTTTTCGGCATATTATTTAAGCGAGGCCTTCGGTTATACATGTACAATAAGTATATAGAAGCAGGGTTGCTATTAACAATTCATTTAGCGATCACTTCATTCTATCGCTCAGAATATTTAAGCCTTCATTTTATATGGGTCTTACATATGATTCTTGTATGTTACAAATTGGGCTACAATCAATTTTACAATGATAAGTTAAAGGCCAAGTGATTTTAGCTTATCCTTTGCTGATAAAGTCGATATATATGATAAAATAAATAAGGAGCTATTGTACCCATGTGCATTATAGTTTGCTTAGCTGATGCTAATCTTTTGTGTTTATAGCTTGAACCCATTAGCCTTTTAAATTCTTCTATATCTTTGGCTTTTAATGCCTTGAATGCAAAAACAACGTACTCTTTAGCTATGGCAATATCAAATGCATTTGAATGTGTGTTAGCTAAATAATTGTCTAATGCCGATATTGTTTCTATCATTGCAGTTAAGGTGCGAGTGTTTCTTTCTTTGTTATAATTTGCTTGCTCGGAAGACCATGAGCCTTGACTTGCCACTCTGTATACTGCCATAGGTTTGTTTAATTTTATAGCACCATTTGAGCTAGCACTTAATACTTGCAAAACATAGTCACCGACAGGTGAATTTAAAAAGAAGTCAGGTAAATTTTTTACAGACGAACTCCTCATAACTATACTCGGTGTGCAAATAAAAGCTCCTCCGCCTTTAACGATACTTTCAAAACTCACATATGAATGACATTCTAAGTTCTTAGAGATCTTTTTGGGGGATGTAATTATTGAGCCACCGCTTAGGTGTTCACAGTCATGATAACAAAGATCAGTTTCAGGGTTTTTCTCAAGAAGCTCTATTTGTTGACGAATTTTATTCTCAGAACTCCAATAGTCGTCGCCTTCACAAATAGCGATATATTTCCCATTAGTCGCATTTATTGCGGTATGTGTGGGTAGGGTGGGCTTCTTAGAATATTGGTTTTCACTTTGTTGAATAACTTTAATCAGGCTAGGGTATTTTTCAGCATAGGCTTTAATTATTTTTGGCGTACGATCAGTGGATGCGTCATCGTGTATGATGATTTCAAACTTAAAGTCGGTTTCTTGAATCAGGAAGCCTTTGATCGTATTTTCAATATATGACTCCTGGTTGAAAGTCATGCAAATAATCGAAACATAAGTTTCATCAACATGTTTCCAACGGCTTACTATGCTTTCTTCAGTTCTTAAATTCAATTAATGCAGCCTTAATTTAAGTTTCAGCTTATCTGATACTTTGTAACTCAATAAACAGCATGATACGATGAAAAAATATGATATTGACAAAATAGCTAAAAGCAATATTTTATCGTGAATTATATCATCGTTTAATTTAATGAAAGCATAACTTATACTGCATATTGCTGCCGACGGAACTACCCCTTGGAATAGCCATGGAAGATATTTTACCGTTTTTAGTTTTTTATGTATATAAGGGACCCAGAAAACAAAGCTGATTAGCCTAAATACAAACCATATAATAGCGACCGCTATTGCGCCGTATTGATAACCAAATATAAATATAAGAGGGAGTGACGCGACTAGCAAGCCCAGACTATATCTTACATGATATTTTAGCTCTCCTTTCGCAACTTGCTGATAATATTGAAACCCTGCGACAATCAAAAATGCATTGCCTAATGCGTAGTAGTTTAAAACACTCCCCCCCCAAGTTGCCGCTTCACTACTACTGGTAAACAAGTAAACAACATTATTGGAATAACCAGCGATGACAACAGCACCTGGCACAATGAAAATACAAATGAACTTAGTGAATTTTATGTATAAATTACTGAATTCAATGGATTTTCCATTGGCGTGGAGTGAGGTTAATCTTGGCATTAATACTGTGCCGACGGGGTAACCTAACATTAAGATGCCATTTGATAGCATCATACAAATAGTAAAGTAACCATAGTCGGATAACGATAAAACATTAGACATAATGAGCTTATCTGTCTGCGCAATCGTTACTGAAATTATTGCAGTAATTGTCACCGCTTTTGCAAAATCTTTGAGTGCTTTTATATTCGTTAAGTTAAAATAGCCGGGTCGCCAAGAAGAAAACCCTAAAAGTTTCCTCGTACGTATTTTTAGAACAACAAGCTCAAGGATTGATATAATTAACTGCCAATAAAAATAAAGCTTTATATCGGGATAGAAGTAGACGATAAGAAAGCTGACAGGAAATCGAAATGTATTAAAGATAATCGCTGTAGAATTTAACCAAAAAAAATCCTCATAACCCCTTAACACTGATAAATAAAGTACACTTTGAAACCGTATCGCACAGATGATAAAAATCATGAAGATAATTTCACTGAGCATCAAATAAGGCATGTCAGAATGAAACCAGCTTTCTGAAAACCAAGGGCTGAAAAAATAAGCAAGTACTATAATGAAACATAATAAAACTTGAAATATAGTTTCAAAACTTCTAGTTATTGATATTAGTTGGCTATTTTGGTGTTTGCTATTTGACCGCGCTATCTCTCTTGCTATTGTGGGGGTGAAGCCCGAGCCAAACAAGTTAATGATTATCTGTAGTACAGCAAAAAAACCTATTAGCCCAAAAGCATCACTGCCTAAAATAGAGAATAAAAAAGGCATTACAATAATGCCTATAATGGCAGCATAGCCTTGAGATATGTAGGACGTAAGAGTGTTTACCTTTATATTGGACATTGGTTATGTTTAGGGCTCAATAAGGTAAGTGTTTTCATAATGTATCCATGATGCTTTTTCTTCTTCCGTAGGGAGTTTCTCCCAGTCGCCGTAGCGTATTTTTAGTATTTTGGCGCTATCTTTAGGAATATCAAAGCTTAGGTGCTCAAACTTAGCTGGTTGCACATCAATTAAATCATTGTAGGGATAGGTAACAGAGTAGTCTGCCTTGGTGATAATATCGCTTCCTTTTACTTTGCCTAGAATGCTATCAAAAGTATTAGCGACTTTTTTCAGATAAGTACTCCTAGAACTTGCTGCTCTACTGCGGATTTTCCCACTTACTTTATGCATAAGCAAAGTGATTTTGCGTAATATATAGTTGCTAGGTATGTGATAGTAAGGGTAGATGTCAATGCATAACCCTAAGTTATTTGCAGTAAAGTCTTGAGTGTTGGCTTGGTGACAATCTTCGTTAACCTTCACAATTGTTTCGGGATCAGAAATTCGAATAACCCAATCAAAATAGTTCTCGTTAGATATAGAGTCATAATACTCAACGTTGCTAGCTGAAAATATAGCTTTAAGTTTGTCGATATATTTAGCATCAATGATCACATCGATATCATCATCCCAAGGTATGAATCCTTTATGCCTAACAGCACCTAAGAGGGTGCCGTAGAAAATGGTATATGGAATATTGTGTTTTTCTAGTCTCTTTTGGGTGCTTTCAATAAGTTTAAGTAATCTTGATTTTATTTGTGGGGAACTCAATAGGATAAGATTCTTTTCAGTGTCGTTCACGTATTATTTCCTTACCTTGTTATTTTTATTAAAGCTGTGATAGCGAGGTTTTAATCTCTGTTGTTGATACATTTTCAGTTCTTGGCAGATATATCACTTCACAATACTTAGATAAATAATCGAACTCTCCTTGCCAGTCACTGCCCATAGCAAAAACATCAGCGTTGTATTTTTTTATATCACTTATTTTTTGCTCCCAATTATCTTCTGAAAAAACTTCGTCGACATATTGACAGGAAGCCAAAATCTCTGAACGATCAGCGTAACAAAAATGAGCGTTCTTACCTTTTTTTGCATTGAATTCATCCGAAGATATACCCACAATGAGTTTATCTCCTAAAGCCCTAAGCCTTTTAAGTAAACGTACATGACCGACGTGAAACAGGTCGAAGGTGCCATATGTAATAATGATTTTCATTTTAATCCGCTTTTTAATTTACTATCACTGAAAAACGATTTAGCTATTAGCATAATCGCTTTCAATTTTACGCTCTAACCTAGCATTATTATTTAACTACAAAAGTGCTTCAATACAATCCACAGAAAAGCTCGGTACACCTAGCTTCATTACATCAACGCGCTCTCTGTAGGAGTCATCAATGAATATTGCATCGTTATGAGCTATAACTGCTGATTTTGGTGAGTGATCGGTAATGTGGTATACCTCATCAAATAAGCATGACAATCTGAATTTTTCCAATGATTCTTGAATATTATGTTCATGACGAGTGACTAAATACAACTTACAGCCATTGTTAATAGCTTTGTAGAGAAAACTGATAAGTTGATGATTAACCTTTTCACCAAAGATTAAGCAATCATCAAAATCGACGTATACATGCTGATAGTCGATATCAAGTATATACTTGTTTGACAGAGCACGTTCTTGTTGGACATTATAGGTGTTGGGTAATACTGACACACTTATATCATTGTGCGTATATAATGATAGTTCAGCAAAATTAACACCTTTAACTCTGTTCGTTGACATAGAGCCTGCTATGCGAGGTGCAGCCTCCATCAATGTGATTTCACCGTCTCTTTTTTCTTTTACTTGAAAAAACCAGGCGCCCTTAAATGAAATGTTGCTATTAATTTTTTCAGCAAACGTTTCGAAGATATGTTTGTTATGTGTAATGGTTTCTGTTCCAACCGCGATTCCATTTTGTATTCTATTACGCTGCCTAGGCCCGACGTAAAGAAGGTTACCATTTACGTCGGTAAAGCAATCTACAGTATACTCTGGACCAGGCAAAAACTCTGTTACTACGTTTGATGAAAAATCCACATCACTTAATTCTGACATTGCATTGATTTTTTTTATGCCCTTACTTCCCTGGCCTACATCTGGCTTCATAAAGATAGGGAAGTCATTATCGTTAATCTCTTTTTTTGATGTAAACGATTTTGGTACACTAACGCTTTCTTTTAATGTTTGATAAGTAAGTTTTTTAGAACGACAAATCATGTTGGTTTCATGTGACGACGTAATAACTTTTACTTGGTTTAAACTCGAGCGGTTAGCAGACAATAACAACGCTGCTGCATCATGAGCAGGAAAAACATGTGTAATACCATGCTCTTTTATAAAATCAGCTAAAAAGGGTAAAAATTGAGGGTCGTCTAAATAAGGTGCGTCAGAATAAAAGTTTTCGTAGACAATGGACGAATAATCTTTAATTGAGTTAAGGCCAAATAAGTTGATGTTCTTTACACCCGTTAGTGCTCTTTGAATTTCTAGGCCTATTTCAGTACCACAGGGGACAACTAATACATTCATATTTATTTCACACTTTCTTTTATAGTATTTACAACAAGCTCAACGTCTGCATCAGTCATATATGCATGAAGTGGTAAGCACAACACTCTATCTGCAATGTGCCTGCTATTCTCAATGCCGTAACTTTTGATGTTTTTATATATTTCATCTAATGAAGGGGAGAAGTAACATCTACTTTGTATACTTTTTTTGTTCAAATCGATGACAAGCTTGTCTCTTTGGGTTTTGTTCTTCAATGCAATAACAAAATATGCACCGTTAATGTTGGCACTTGCATGCCATGTAGGTATCTCGACAATACTTTTTAACAGTCCACTGTATTTAGTAAACAATTCAGCTCTTCTGTAGAGGATGTTATCAATATTCTTTATATTTACTAGGCCTACTGCCGCTTGATATTCATTTAATTTGGCATTAATACCATCGCCAGAAATAACACCGTTCGAATTAATACCAAAATTAATGAGTTGTTTGGCCTTTTCAAAATGTTGTTTCTGCTTAAAAACAACAGCACCACCCTCAATAGTATGGAACACCTTTGTTGCGTGAAAACTCAATATGCTAGCGTCACCATATTTTAATACTGATTGGTCGTGAACTTTAATGCCAAAAGCGTGTGCTGCATCATAAATTGTCTTCATATTAAACTTTTGAGCTAGTGTATCAATTGCGACGACATCACATGGATTTCCATAAACGTGTGTAGCGACTAATGTATCGGCTTTACAGTTATTGGCAATGGCGTTCTTTATCGCCTGTGGAGATAAATTATAAGTCTCTCTATCTACGTCAGCAAAAGCAACGTCATCTTTTTGCCATTTAAAAGCACTAATCGTTGCAACAAAGCTAAACGGCGTTGCTAGAATTGATTTTGTTTCAAGTGCTTTAGCCGCTACTTGTAACGCTAGTGTACCGTTGTTAACGAGTAGCAAATTTTTGACACCTAAAAAATCTTCTAAACGATGTGTTAATTCATTGTGCAGAGGGCCAAAATTTGTAAACCATCCACTTTCGTTAACCCTTTCAAGGTAGCTATGCAGTTTATTTAAGTCCGGCTTTAATGGCGAATTAAGGTTAATCATTTATTGCACAAGACTCATCAAATATGGACCGTAAGAGTTTTTCATTAATGGTAAGGCTAATTGTTTAATTTGCTCTTTATTTAACCAACCTTGATTAAAGGAGATCTCTTCTAGGCAGGCTATTTTAAAACCTTGTCTATGTTCGATGGTTTGCACAAACTGAGAGGCTTCAAGTAATGAGTCATGAGTGCCTGTGTCTAACCAAGCGAACCCTCTACCAAGCAATTCAACGTTTAAATCGCCCCTTTGTAAATAGGCGTTATTAATGCTGGTTATTTCTAGCTCACCTCGGTCAGATGGTGTGATGGATTTAGCTATCTCGACGACATCGTTATCGTAAAAATATAGACCTGTGACCGCATAATTTGATTTTGGCTTGCTTGGCTTTTCTTCTATAGAAAGTGCTTTCATATTGCTGTCAAAATCAACAACACCAAACCTTTCAGGGTCTTTTACTTGATAACCAAAAACTGTCGCCCCTTGGGGTTGGTTTATAGCTTTTTTAAGTTTAGGTGAAAAGTTTTGGCCATAAAATATATTGTCGCCAAGTACCAAGCATACATGGTCATTACCTATAAACTCCTCGCCAATTATGAATGCTTGTGCGAGACCGTCAGGCTTTGGTTGGACAGCATAAGATATGTTTATACCTAATTGTGTACCATCTGACAATAAGCGTTTATAACCATCGATGTCTTCAGGCGTTGATATGATTAATATCTCTCTAATGCCGGCAAGCATAAGAATAGATAAAGGATAAAAAATCATTGGTTTATCATAAATAGGAAGAAGTTGCTTGGAAACTCCTTTAGTTATTGGGTAAAGACGCGTGCCTGAACCACCAGCTAATACAATTCCTTTCATTTTTTATTTTCCTCTTTACCTAAACGTTCCCTACTATAAGAGCCGTCTAATACACGACTCCACCAACCTTTATTCTCTAAATACCAAAGTACAGTTTTTTTGATTCCAGACTCAAAGGTTTCTTGTGGACGCCAGTCCAATTCACGCTCAATCTTTGATGCATCTATAGCATAGCGTAGATCATGCCCAGGCCTGTCTGCCACTGAAGTAATAAGCGATTCAAAGCCTTTTGAAGGGTTATTAGCTTTTGAGTTTTCATTTTCTGGAACCAACTGCTCAAGTAAATCACATATGATTTTGACAACATCAATATTGGTTTTTTCATTGTGGCCACCTATATTGTAGGTCTCGCCTATATTGCCTTGTTTTACTACGGTATAAAGGGCTCTTGCATGATCTTCAACATAAAGCCAATCTCTTACTTGCAAACCGTTTCCATAAATAGGTAATGGTTTTCCTTCAAGTGCATTAAGAATCATTAATGGAATTAATTTTTCAGGAAAATGATACGGCCCATAGTTATTAGAGCAATTAGTAATAATTGTTGGTAACCCGTAAGTTCGGAGCCAAGCCCTGACTAAATGGTCACTTGAAGCTTTCGATGCGGAATATGGACTACTCGGTGAATACGGTGTTTTTTCGGTAAATAGTTCTTCTGGCCCTTCAAGATCACCGAATACTTCATCAGTAGATATATGATGAAATCTGAAAGAAAGTTTTTTTTCTTTTGATAACTGTTGCCAATATGAACGTGAAGCTTCTAATAGGGTGTAAGTACCAATTATATTAGTTTCCATAAAGGCTGATGGACCATCTATCGAGCGATCTACATGACTCTCTGCCGCCAAATGCATAACAGCATCAGGCTGATGTTTATCAAAGATGTCTGTTAGTTTTTGTTTGTCGCAGATATCTACCTTTTCAAAGCAGTATCTCTTATCACTTGAAACCGGTAAAACAGATTCTAAATTCCCAGCGTAAGTCAATTTATCAACATTGATTACACTGTCAGTTGTTTCGGTTATTATGTGTCTGATAACAGCTGAACCTATAAATCCAGCACCACCAGTAACTAATATCTTCATTTTTTTCTACTTTTATCTATTTGTTTATTATGATAAAGAATGACGTTATTATCGTTTTAAATTTAATCTGTGTCAGTCTCATTTAGTTTAAAGAAAGCTCTGATAGCATAATGACTAAAAACATAGCTAGCTTTGAGAATATTGAGTTTTTCAATTTCTCGATATACTTGCCATATTTTTAATGCTTTTTTAGATTTATTTCTTGAAAGTGAGTTAGAGACTAATCTATATTTACTTAAAGGCGTATTAAAAATATACGCATGTTTGTTTGTTTTAAGTAATTTTAACCACAAAGCATAATCTTGACCAGCCTTGATTAGTGGCATAAGAATATCGTCGAAGGCACTTTTTCTAACTAATACAGTACAACAGCCCATAGTTGCTTTTTTTCTCAACATTTCTTCATAGGAGTATTTTCCCGTGCATTGAAGGTCAACCAATTTGTTTAATTGTTGCCCTGACTCATTAATAAGATAGTAAGGAGTGAAAGATATATCAGCTCTTTTATCTTCCATATATGCAATATGAAGTTCCAACTTCTCTTTTAACCAGAGATCATCGCTATCTAAGAATGCGATAATTTCTCCTTGAGAGCGTTTTATTGAATTATTTCTGCTTACAGCAGCACCAAGATTATTCTCATTTAATTGCGGCTTCACTCTTTTATCATGCTTAGCCCACTCAGAAAGTAACCTCCAAGTGTCGTCAGAAGAGGCGTCATCAGTTACTAGCCACTCCCAATTTGTATGCGTTTGAGCGAGTATACTTTGATATGTCTCTTTTATAAAGTTAGAAGAGTTATAGGATGGGGTAATTATTGAAACTAACATTAATCTCTCTGGAGTTAAATTCGAAGTAACAATAGCATGTTTTTACTTCGACATGTTTAATCTAGCGCTAATATAATAGCGCTAATATAATAGCGCTAACAGATGTTCTATTAAATGGTTTTAGTTACATTAAGAATATTGAAGATATCCTTTTAAATAACCTTTAATCAGTGATGTTAGGTATGAGACTTTTCTTTCTTTAAATGAATATCTAAGTAACCATCTCAATATTAATAAAAATCCGATAAAACCAAATCGAGATGCTGTAGCCCCCCTGATTTCGAATATAGCGTTATTTGCCAGAATACGCTCATCAAATATACAAGTGTGGCTTACGAGTACTTCATTAATATATTCAAATCTAGCGCCTAAATTCCATGCATCAATCAGAAAGTTATTCTCTTCGCAAGCATTGAAATTAGTCCCAAGGCCAATTTTCTCATTAAATGTTATCTTATTTTTTTTAATAAAACCAAGGTCTGCAATAATCTCAATTGAACTAATTTGTAGTAGATTTAGTTTTCTGATTTTATTGGTTTTTTTATATTTTTTAAATGTTTTTTCAGGCCACTCAATACAACCTATTTTTACACGGAAAAACTCAGCATCAACGTTATTGATGATAGCCAAAGCTTTATTTATGTCTTTATTTACAAGTTGTACATCGTCATCCAAGAACCATATGAAATCAGTTTCAGAAATCAAAATAGCTTGGTTTCTACTTTTACTGAGCCCAATGCTATCAAGAATTTTTATATTAACTGATGAATTAGAATCAGCGATTTTTTGTGTATCGCGAAGTGGCTTTTGTACTAAAATGACGACTTTTACTTGGGGGGGGGATTCGATTGATGAAAGGTTTGCGAGCAAGCTCGGCAAGCGCTCTCCTATACAAGCAAAAGCAAGGGTTAGTGATTTCATTTTTTTAGTCCAGAAATTCGAGTTTTACAATGCATGAAAAATAGTTGTTATGTTGTTATATAATTTAATTATTAGCATTATTCATTCGATTTTAATAAGTTGCTAATGACCGATTTATAGTTTCCTGTATTACAAAATCGTATTGCATCTGATAACTTCATGGGGCGGTTTTTAATAACCTGCTCAAGTAAACGCATTGATTGTATATGTTTTTTGTTCATAATTGCTTGATGCTTCTTTACAAATATTTCATATCCTCTTTGGACTCGATCGTTGCTTCCAGAGATGCGCTCGTTTGTGTGCGATATATCAAAGACATAGAGCGGTTTTTTAATTTTTAAAGATTTTCCAAATTTTTTAAGTAATCTCACCCATACATCATAATCTTGAAACGATGGAAGTAATACATCAAACCCCCCCACATCTTTTAATCTTTGAGTCTTAGTCAAGACCTGGTTGCCAATTTTATTATAATGAAGCACGTCATTTAAGCCTATGACACCAACACCGTCTTTCACAATAGTAGTGCGTTCGTGAGTTTTTCTATAGTAAGTAGAGCAAACAAATGCATATTCATCCTTATATGCTTCCATGAGTAACTCTATCCTCTGAGGTAAAAAATAATCGTCATCATCAAGCCCAGTTATAAATTCTCCTGTCGCTTTATTTATTGCATTATTTCTTGATACACATGCACCTGCCATTGTGTCGTTTCTTATCCAATAAAAATTTGGGAGTTCGTCACTATACTTTTGTAGAAGTCGGGAAGTATCATCACTTGAAGCATCATCACAAACGATCAGTTCAAGATTCCCCCAAGTTTGAGTTAATACTGATTGGATCGCTCTATCCAATAAAATATGACGATTTCTAGTTGTGATATATACAGATACAAGAGGTTTATTTTCCATGCTTTGTCTACGTTCACCCGTGTTGTTTTATCGCTACGACGTCGTAACAAACCAAGAACTGATTTTATTACAAATAAAAAGAAATTAAAATGAATTAATTACAAACTAAAATAAGAGTGGCTTTATATTACTTTCTGATTCTTTTTATTAAAAGTACCTAATTCTTTCGTTTTTTGTTAGAATCGCGGCAATTTTTATCAGTAGGTGATTTTTAAATGAACGTCATAGAAGCTAATTTTGATGCAACAGGTAAGAAGTTTGCCATCGTAGTCTCTCGTTTTAACAGTTTTGTGGTTGAAAGTTTACTTGAAGGTGCAGTAGATGCGCTTAAACGCCATGGCAATGTTACAGATAGTGACATTACCGTTATTCGCGTTCCTGGTGCTTATGAATTACCAGTAGCCGCTAAAAAAATTGCAGCTAAAGGTGGTTATGACGGCATTATCGCAATTGGTGCTGTGATCCGTGGTGGTACACCTCATTTTGATTTTGTTGCTGGTGAATGTAATAAAGGCTTAGCCCAAGTGGCTATGGAATATACAATGCCAGTAGCATTTGGTGTTATTACGACAGATACAATTGAACAAGCCATTGACCGTGCAGGCCTTAAAGTTGGTAATAAAGGCGCCGAAGCAGCATTAAGTGCTTTAGAAATGGTTAATGTGCTAGACAAGCTATAACAGGATATTTTTGTGAAACCATCACCTAGAAGAAAAGCCAGAGAGTTGGCAGTACAAGCGGTTTATTCTTGGCAGTTAAGCCAAAATAATGTCGCTGAGATTGAAACAAATTTTTTGACTGAAAATAGTGCAAGACGTTTTGATATCGTTTATTTTCAGCAATTATTTCGTGGTGTTTCAACACAAATTAGTAGCATTGATGAAAAAATTGCCCCGCATGTTGATCGTCCATTAGCTGATGTTGATCATGTAGAAAAAGCAATTTTGCGTGTGGCAGTGTATGAGTTATCTGACTGTCGTGATGTACCTTATCGCGTTATTATCAATGAAGCGATTGAGCTAGCAAAATCATTTGCAGCTGATGACAGCCATAAGTTTGTTAACGGTGTTTTAGATAAGGTCGTTAAGCTTGTTCGTCCAAACGAATAGCGATAATTTGGTTGTAATATGAAAGAGTTTGAAATGATCAAACGCTTTTTTACTGAACAAGTAATTAAGCGTAAGGATGTGCTACTGGGGATTGGTGATGATTGCGCAATTGTTAGCCCCTCAGAGCGCCAAAATATCGCTATTACCACCGACACTTTAGTTGCAGGTGTGCACTTTCCTCATGAAACGAGCGCACGAGCAATTGGTCATAAGTCTATTGCTGTTAATTTATCAGATCTAGCAGCAATGGGGGCAGAGCCTACTTGGATTTCGTTGGCAATTACGCTACCTGAAGCTGATCTGCAATGGGTTGAAGAGTTTTGTATTGGTGTTTTTGAACTATGTGAGTTTTATAACGTACAGCTCATTGGTGGCGATACAACGCAAGGGCCTTTAAGTATTACAGTAACAGCGCAAGGTTTAGTTCCTAAAGACAAACATCTTTCTCGCTCAGGTGCCAAGGCTGGTGACTGGATTTATGTGACGGGTGAAATTGGCGACGCTGCTTTAGCACTTAAACATATTTTCAATGAAGTTGTTGTTGAGTCAGAATACCTTGAGTGTGTTCGAAAGCGACTAGACTACCCAAGACCTAGAGTACTTGCCGGCCAAGCTTTAAGAGAGTATGCCAGCTCAGCCATCGACTTATCTGATGGTTTACTTGCCGACTTAGGGCATATCTGTGCAGCGTCTCATGTTGGCGCCAATATCGTACTTGATGATTTACCAATTTCTAATGCCTTACGCGATACTGTTGGTTTAGAAAAAGCTTGTGAAATTGCCTTAGCAGGCGGTGATGATTACGAATTATTATTTACTGTATGTGAAGACAATAAAGTTGGTATGGAAACAGCCTTAGCTAATACCGGCAATACGATCACCTGTATTGGTCAAATAAACCGTAGTGAAAAGATCACGTCAACATTGAACAGTAAGTCGGTGCCGATCCGAGCGAAAAGTTTTGAACACTTTGCCAGTAGCACAGATTCATAATGACAAAGTCGACAGCTAACTTTCGCTTATCTAACCCCATTCATTTTTTAGCCTTAGGCTTTGGTAGCGGTTTAGCGCCTAAAGCCCCTGGTACTTTTGGTACTTTAGCGGCGGTGCCACTGTTTTTGTTAGTTGCCCCGTTAAGCAGTCCGTTTTATTTACTATTACTGCTATTGATGAGTGTTGCAGGTATTTATATTTGCGGTAAAGCTGCAGAAGATGCCGGCGTGCCAGATCATGGTGCGATTGTCTGGGATGAGTTTGTTGGTTTTCTGATCACCATGTTTTTAATCCCTATTACTTGGCAAAGCCTTTTAGTCGGATTTTTACTCTTCCGATTATTTGATATTTTTAAGCCTTGGCCTATCTCATATTTAGATAAAAACTGTCATGGCGGTTTGGGTATTATGTTAGACGACATTGTCGCAGGCATCGCTGCATGGGCTTGTATGATGTTTATCTTCTATTGAGTTGATACTAAATTACTCTTTTGTAGACCAGAGCAAGAAATAGTTAGATAAATAAACAAATTTAAAAAAGCCAAAGATATAATCTTTGGCTTTTTTGGTTTTAATGTTTTGAGCTATTGCTTGTATAAAGCGAACGGTTATTAGTGAAGAAGTCTTACTCTAATAGTTGCATCAATTTGTTTTAACTCTTTTAAGGCAAGCTCTCGGCTTTGCGCTTCAATATCGATAACCACATAACCAATTTGGTCAGCTGTTTGCAAATACTGGGCAGCGATATTGATATTATTTTCAGCAAACATTTGGTTTATTTTTGTTAAAACCCCAGGTTGGTTGCGGTGAATATGTAACAATCGGCTAGTGCCAGTGTGTTCAGGTAGCGATACTTCAGGAAAGTTAACCGCTGATAGCGTTGAGCCATTATCTGAATATTTAGCGAGTTTACTCGCGACTTCCAGACCAATATTTTCTTGTGCTTCTTTTGTGCTACCACCAATGTGTGGTGTTAAAATTACGTTGTCGAAGGCACGTAATGGGCTAATAAATTCTTCATCGTTACCTTTAGGCTCAACAGGAAAAACATCGATGGCTGCGCCAGCCACTTTTTTATTGGCTAATGCTTCAGATAAAGCTTCAATATCGACTACAGTACCGCGTGAAGCGTTGATAAAGATAACGCCATCTTTCATCACTTCAAACTCTGCTGTACCCATCATATTTTGGGTTTGTGGCGTTTCAGGTACATGTAAACTAATAACATCGGCTTCTTTTAATAGTGCCGTCATGGTTGGAGCTTGACTAGCGTTACCTAGAGGTAATTTAGTTTCAATGTCGTAAAAGCGCACCTTCATGCCTAGGGTTTCAGCTAAGATACCTAGCTGCATGCCAATATGGCCGTAACCTATGATACCTAAGGTTTTTCCTCGCGCTTCCACTGAGCCTATTGCTGATTTGTTCCAAACGCCGCGATGTGCTTGAGCGCTTTTTTCAGGAATACCACGTAAGAGTAATAAGGTTTCACCAAGGACTAATTCGGCCACAGAGCGAGTGTTTGAAAAAGGGGCATTGAATACAGGAATACCTAATGCTTGAGCAGCATTTTTATCAACTTGGTTAGTACCAATACAAAAACAACCAATGGCTACAAGTTTTTTCGCATGGCTTAAGACATTTTTATTTAAGTCAGTACGAGAGCGTATGCCAATGAAGTGGACATCAGCAATTTTTTTAATCAGGTCAGCTTCTGAAAGTGAAGTTTTAATGTATTCAATATTTGAATAGCCCTTTATTTTCAGTTCTTCAAGAGCGCTTTGATGCACGCCCTCTAGAAGTAGTATCTTAATTTTGTCTTTCGCTAGTGAATTGTGGCTCATGATAGTTTAACTTCTCTCAATCAAACATTACTTATTGAATGCTATTTTAGATGGCTAGATACCTAAACTATCATATAGGGTATAAACTCTAAAGTGTTATTTTATTATTTTTGCACCGTCGGCACTGCCGATAATTAAGACATTTGCTGGACGATTTGCAAACAAGCCATTAGTTACCACTCCTGCAATGGCATTAATGCTGTTTTCTAGTGCTTTAGGATCCATTATTGTTAGGTTGTGCACATCAATAATCACATTGCCATTGTCAGTAATAACCCCTTGACGGTAGGCTGGGTCACCACCTAGTTTCACCAATTCTCGCGCTACATAGCTGCGTGCCATCGGGATCACTTCAACGGGTAAAGGGAAGCTACCTAGCATTGGAACTTGTTTGCTGTCATCAGCGATACAAACAAAGGTTTTTGCAACAGCGGCAACTATTTTTTCGCGCGTTAGTGCAGCACCACCACCTTTGATCATATGCATATGCGGATTGATTTCATCGGCGCCATCAACATAAACATCAATACTGTCAACATTGTTAAGCTCAAAAACTTCAATGCCGTACGATTTTAAGCGCTCTGTTGAAGCCTCTGAGCTTGACACAGCACCGACAATTTTATCTTTAATGGTGGCAAGTGCATCAATAAAGTGATTAACCGTTGAGCCAGTACCCACACCAACGATAGTATCTGCTTTGATATAGTCTAGCGCTTTGATAGCCGCTGCTTTTTTCATTTCATCTTGAGTCATTAGAAAACCTTTGGTTTAGTTGTTGGTTAAAACACAGTTTAAAGTTCTTAGTTTAAAGCTGTCAGCTGTCAGTTAAAACAAATATCACACTCTTGGTTTGGCTTTTACTGATAGCTTAAAACTGATAGCTTAAAACTTATAGCTGACAGCTAAAATCTCAGTTTTTAGTTTAAAACTTGACGCTACTTTTAATTGTCGCGCATTATAGCAAACAAAAAAGTTTAAAAACCAAGCTTTAATTAAATTTATAATGCCTGCTTGGGGTGATTATTTCAGGTAATGGAATATCCCAAGACTCAGAAGGTAGGGGAGCAATAAGTTGGCAGTCATGCGCTAAACCAATAGGGTAGGGTTTGACGGTACTTTGCTGTTGATGATGTTGGTGCCAATGACTTAATGTGCGATCGTAAAAGCCTCCGCCCATGCCTAAGCGTGCACCTAAATGATCAAAAGCGACTAAAGGCGTACAAATAATATCAAGTTGATGTGGCACAATAACTTTACTCACATCAAGTTTAGGCTCAGCAATACCAAAGCGATTGTTTACCAATGGCGTTCGACGCTCATAATGTAAAAAAAGCAAATGTCCTTGAGCAAAAGGATGCAAAACTGGTAAATAAACCTGTTTATCCTGTTGCCAACACCACTCAATCAATACTTTGGTGTCAAGCTCGCCATCATTACTAAGATATAGCGCGATGCTATTAGCTGATAGTATTTTTTCATCTATGCTAAAGCGTGCTAATAACTGTAAAGCAGCGTCGTTTTGCTGTGTGGTTGTTAGGTCTTGACGTAATTGCCTTACTTGTTGGCGAATAGCCGTTCTTTGTTTGTTCGATGCCACACAGTCATGTGTCGCTTTAGTAGAAAATTGATTCTTCAACACTTCATTCCTCAGGCTAAATGCAGAAAGGTTTAAAATTCAGCTATAAAAAAACGAGTAATAACTGAATATTACTCGTTTTTAACTGGCAGCTAAAAGCTTAATACTGAAAGCTTAAAGCTACTCTTTTATTGCTTTTCAGAAATACCTTCATGTGTTCCGGTAACGGCAATCTCTTCTTCAATTTTATCTTCAAGATTATGTGTGTCATCACCTTCTGCGCCATGCATCCATTGCACTAATTTACCAGCAGATAAGAAGATAATAATACCCGTTACTAAGGCTGCAGAGCCAACCCCCATGAAGATGTTAGCAGCGTTGTCGACCATCTCTTGTCCTTCACCAACAAACGAACCGATAAATGCAGCTAACCAGTTAGATAAAGCCGTAAAGAAGAACCAAATACCCATCAATAATGAGGTAAATTTAAGCGGTGCGAGTTTTGTTACCATAGATAAACCAATTGGTGACAAACATAACTCACCAAGCGTATGGAAAAGGTAAGCAAACACTAAGAACAACATGCTAACTTTAACAGTAACGTCGCCGCCTTGAACCATAGTTGCCCAAAGCATAACAAAGAAACCTAAGGCTAGAAATACCATCGCAAGCGCGAATTTTTTAGGAGATGTAGGTTCATTCGAGCCCATTTTAACCCAAACAGAAGCCACAACAGGTGCAAGCATAATAATGAACATCGCATTCAACGATTGGAACGAGGAAGCAGCCACTTCCATGCCAAAAATAGTACGGTCAGTAAAGTCAGAAGCGTAAATTGTGAATAAGCCACCCGCTTGTTCAAAACCAGCCCAGAAAATAACAGAGAACATACTCATGATTAAGATAACTTTCATACGATCGAAATCTTCAGAAGTTAATGGTGCATGCGCTTCTTGTTTACCATCAGTGCGTTTAGCCGAAGGCTCAACACCAATGTCGCCTAAGTATTTTTTAGCAAAAAGCAATTGCAGTGTTAAACCAATTAACATACCACAACCGGCTAGAATAAAGCCGTAATGCCAGTTAACTTGTTCACCTAAAACACCAACAGTAATAGGGGCTAAAAATGCGCCTAAGTTGATACCCATGTAGAAAATAGTGAAAGCGCCGTCACGACGATGATCGCCATCTTCGTATAAGTCGCCTACTAAGCTTGATACGTTAGCTTTAAATAAACCGTTACCAATAACAATTAGCGTTAAACCAATGTAGAAAACGGTTTCTTCCATGCCAACTAGCATCGATTTAGGAATACCTAGAGTAAAGTAACCTAATGAAAATATAATGCCGCCAAAAATGATCGCTTTACGTTGGCCGATAAAATTATCAGCTAACCAACCACCAATTACCGGTGTTAAGTACACCGCCATAGTAAAGGTACCATATAAACTTAATGCTTCAGCATTAGTCCAACCGAAGCCACCATCTTGAACACTGGCAACCAAATAAAGTACCAAAAGGGCACGCATACCGTAATAACCGAAACGTTCCCACATTTCAGTACCAAATAAAAGAAACAGTCCTTTCGGGTGACCGAAAAAAGTGCCTGCTGTAGGTTTTGTCATTTAAAAATTCCTTTAAAGAGTATGCTCGACATCATAATTATTATTATTCAGCTGAATCTGCATGCTGGTCAATGCGGCAATTTGTCGAGCAAATTTGTGTTAAATAGCTTTAGCCAGCCCGTTTTATACCTTTGCTAGCATTGAAAGGCAAGTCTGAGAGCTAAATACTTAGGAGATCGTACCTGATATTGTATTGCACTTTTAAATTTGTGACGCTTTAGGCTTAGTTTCTTTATTTTAACTAGTTTTTATTTGTTGAATAATAGTAATATAGAGACAAAACATATCACTTTAAAATTGGACTTATATTAGATGATAGATTCTTTAAACGACGTTAAGGTTGCGATTATTGGGCTAGGCTATGTAGGTTTACCTCTTGCCGTCGAGTTTGGTAAAAAATACCAAACATTAGGTTTTGATATTAATCAATCGCGAATTAATGAGCTGCAAAGTGGTACTGACAGTACTTTAGAAGTTAGTGACGAAGAGCTAGCGACTACACAATATTTATCTTACTCATGTAATAGCGAAGAGTTAAAGCACTCGAATGTCTACATTGTTACTGTTCCTACACCGATAGATGATCATAAACAACCGGATCTGACGCCACTTATTAAGGCAAGTGAGATGTTAGGAAAGGTCATCAGTAAAGGTGATATTATTGTTTATGAGTCAACCGTATACCCGGGGGCAACCGAAGAAGTTTGTATTCCTGTCGTGGAGAAGTTCTCTGGTTTAGTATTTAATCAAGACTTTTTTGCTGGCTACTCGCCTGAGCGTATTAATCCAGGTGACAAAGAGCATAGAGTTACTAATATTTTGAAAGTAACATCAGGATCGACTCCTGAAATTGCTGAGATTGTTGATCAACTCTACCGTTCGATTATCATTGCCGGAACATATAAAGCGAGTTCAATAAAAGTTGCAGAAGCTGCTAAGGTTATTGAAAATACCCAGCGTGATGTCAACATAGCCCTGATTAATGAATTATCGATTATTTTCAATAAGCTTGATATTGATACTTTAGAAGTATTGGAAGCTGCAGGCACCAAATGGAACTTCCTCCCTTTCCGTCCAGGTTTAGTCGGCGGTCATTGTATTGGTGTTGATCCATATTATTTAACACATAAAGCGCAATCTGTTGGTTATCATCCTGAAATGATTTTGGCGGGACGTCGGTTAAATGATGGCATGGGCGCCTACGTAATATCTCAATTAGTTAAACATATGTTACATAAGCGAATTCAAGTAGAAGGCGCTAATGTTCTAGTGATGGGGCTTACGTTTAAAGAGAATTGTCCAGATCTTCGCAATACTAAGGTTGTTGATATTGTTAATGAATTAAAAGAATACAATATCAATGTTGATATCACTGATCCCTGGTGTTCAGACGATGAAGCGCAACATGAATATGATCTCAAACTGACCCACAAGCCCAAATCCGGATATTATGACGCAATCATTCTTGCCGTAGCACACAATGAGTTTAAAACCTTAGGTGCTGAAGAAATTCGTAAGCTAGGTAAAGAGAATCATGTGCTTTATGATCTGAAATATTTATTACCAAAAGACTCTGTTGATATGCGCTTATAATATTAATAAAAAAGTGCAGTTTAATATTACAGTGGAATAGTGATTAGTTATTTAACTAATCGAGATAGTTAACATTGGAAGAAATAATGTCTAAGTACAATGATGTAAAAAAGCAACTCAAGCAAAACCCCAAGATCTGGTTAATAACCGGTGTAGCTGGGTTTATTGGTTCTAATTTACTCGAAACCCTATTGTTATTGAACCAAAAAGTGATTGGCTTAGATAATTTCGCTACTGGTCATCAGCATAATTTAGATGAAGTACAAAACCAAGTTAGTGATGAGCAATGGCAAAACTTTTCTTTTGTGAGGGGAGATATTCGTCATATTGAAGATTGCCAAAAAGCACTAACGTTTGAAAGCCAAACTGTTGACTATGTTTTACATCAAGCAGCTTTAGGCTCTGTACCACGCTCAATTGCCGATCCAATTTTAACCAATTCAACTAATATTACTGGCTTTGTTAATATGCTCACTGCAGCAAAAGATGCTGAAGTTAGCACTTTTGTTTATGCTGCATCAAGCTCAACTTATGGCGATCATCCTGCTTTACCAAAAGTAGAAGAGCATATTGGCAAGCCGTTATCGCCATATGCGGTAACTAAATATGTTAATGAACTTTATGCTGATGTATTTCATAAGACCTATGGCTTAAATGCTATTGGTCTGCGTTATTTTAATGTTTTTGGAAAGCGTCAAGATCCTAATGGAGCATATGCAGCTGTTATTCCTAAATGGACAGCTGCGATGTACAATAATGATGATGTTCTTATTAACGGCGATGGCGAGACCAGTCGAGATTTTTGTTTTGTTGAAAACGCAGTACAAGCAAATATTTTAGCTGCAACATCAATAGATAAAGCTAAAAATGAGATATATAATGTCGCCCTTGGTGATAGGACTACTTTGAACTCATTATTTGATTGTCTAAAAGAGTCCCTAAATAACAATAATATTGTTTATTCTAAATCCCCTACTTATCAAGACTTTAGGGCTGGAGACGTCCGACATTCACAAGCATGTATTACTAAAGCGGAAGAGTTATTAGGCTATGAGCCAGAATACCGAATTAAAGCGGGTATTGAAAAAGCAATGACTTGGTATGTAAAAAATCTCTAGCTTGTAAATTAATAACCTAAATTAAAAAATGGATAAGAAAAAAATTGAAAATAGCGATCGCAGGAACAGGTTACGTTGGCTTATCAAATGCCATATTACTTGCACAGCATAATGAAGTAGTTGCTGTTGATATAATTAAAGAGAAAGTTGATTTATTGAATCAACAAAAATCACCTATTGTTGATGTTGAAATCGAAGAGTTTTTATCTAATAAATGTTTAAACTTTAAAGCTACATTAGATAAAAACTTAGCTTATGGTCATGCCGATTTTGTAATTATTGCTACGCCAACCGATTATGATGTAGAAACTAATTATTTTAATACATCGTCAGTTGAGGCGGTTATAAAAGATGTTTTAGCTGTTAATTCTAATGCAGTAATGATAATTAAATCAACTGTGCCTGTTGGTTACACTGAACGTATTAAAAAAGAGCTTGATTGTGAGAACATAATGTTTTCACCTGAGTTTTTGCGTGAAGGTAAGGCTTTACATGACAACTTGTATCCATCCCGTATTATTGTTGGCGAGCAGAGTGAGCGTGCTAAAGTGTTTGCCGAGCTCCTAGTTCAAGGAGCTATTAAGGAAAATATAGAAACACTATTTATCAATTCAACTGAAGCAGAAGCCGTTAAATTATTTTCTAATACTTACCTTGCTATGAGGGTTTCATATTTTAACGAACTGGACTCTTATGCTGAAACACACGGCTTAAACTCCAAACATATTATAGATGGTGTTGGATTAGACCCTCGAATTGGTACACATTATAATAACCCCTCATTTGGTTATGGTGGTTATTGTTTGCCAAAGGATACTAAACAGCTTCTAGCTAACTACCAAGATGTGCCTAATAACTTAATTAAAGCTATTGTTGACGCAAATGAAACGCGTAAAGATTTTATTGCCAGCTCAATTATTAAAAAAAATCCAAGCAAGGTTGGTTTTTATAGATTAATTATGAAAACCGGCTCAGATAATTTTAGAGCATCTGCTATTCAAGGAGTCATCAAAAAAATAAAAGCAGAAGGTATTGAGGTAGTAATCTATGAACCAGCAATGGAAGAAAATGAGTTTTTTAATTCATTGGTAATCAAGAATATAAATGACTTTAAAAACATGTCAGACGTAATCGTTGCTAACAGAATGTGTGTAGATTTGGATGATGTAATCAATAAAGTTTATACTCGTGATCTTTTCGGATCTGACTAGTTCAAATATACGGAAAACTTAAGGAAAAAAATGCCAAATAGAATCAAGAAAGCGGTAATACCTGTCGCTGGTTTAGGTACTCGGATGTTGCCAGCAACTAAAGCTATTCCCAAAGAAATGCTACCCATTGTTGATAAGCCACTGATTCAATATATTGTTAATGAGTGTATTGCTGCTGGCATTACTGAGATTGTTTTAGTTACCCACTCTTCGAAAAACGCTATCGAAAACCACTTTGATAAATCGTTTGAGCTTGAAACAACTTTAGAAAAACGTGTAAAACGTCAGTTGCTAGATGAAATTCAAGCAATTTGCCCAAAAGAAGTGACCATTTTGCATGTTCGTCAGGGGGAAGCGAAAGGTTTAGGCCATGCAGTATTAAAAGCGCGCCCTATCATTGGTAACGAGCCTTTTGTTGTGGTGTTACCTGATGTTATTTTGGACGATGCAACAGCTAACTTAAAAACTGAAAATTTAGCGGCTATGTTAAGCCGCTATAATGAAGTAGGAGGTTACAGCCAGATTATGGTTGAGCCTGTGCCTATGGAACAAGTGAGTAGCTATGGCGTTGTTGATTGTGGTGGTGTTGACTTAGCACCTGGTGAGTCAAAAACAATGACTGCTATTGTTGAAAAACCTCCGGTTGATGAAGCGCCTTCTAATTTAGCGGTTGTTGGCCGTTATGTGTTGTCTGAAAAAATCTGGGATTTGCTAAAATTGACTCCTCCTGGTGCTGGTGATGAAATTCAGTTAACCGATGCTATTGCTATGTTAATGGAAAAGGAAACCGTTGAAGCATTCCACATGACAGGTAAATCACATGATTGTGGCTCAAAACTAGGTTATATGAAAGCTAACGTTGAGTATGGCTTACGTCACCCTGAAATGGCGGAAGAATTTAGAACGTATTTAACTGATTTAATGAAGTAGTAATGAGTGACTAGCAGTTTGAAAAAGAGATAGCTATTTGCTGTCTCTTTTTAATTAGAGCAGATAATAAGTTTGAGCTGTTAGGCAGAGCTAACAGTCACTTATGATTGGTTAGGTTTTATTATTTCTATTTGATGAGCGGATACTCACTCAACCTTCATCAAACCTAGAAATGTTAGCTTATTTTTAGGCATTTCCGTTATTTTTTATTGATTACTTTTATTAGAAGCATAGGTATATGGACGTAGCAAATTTATCGCAATTCACTGAGCGGGCGTTAGCTCGTACTATTTTTTCACTGTTCTCAGATCATGACCGTAGTGATCATTATTGTGTTTCAGCGGCAGGTTTATTCCTTGATTATGCCAAGCAAAATATTGTTAACGATGAATTTGAGCTGTTACTAACTCTTGCTGAAAAAGCTAAGCTTGCTGATAAAATTTCTGCACAATTTTCTGGTGAAAAGTTAAACAATACTGAACGACGTGCTGTGCTGCATACGGTTTTACGTGCGCCTGATGCGGTTAAAAAATCTGTGCTAGGCACTGTAGCGCAAGAAGTTATCGATACTGAAAGCAAAATGGCGAAGATTGTAGATGATGTACAGTCAGGTCATGTTCGTTCCGTAACTGGTGAGAAGTTTACTGATATTTTGGCTATTGGTATTGGTGGTTCGTATTACGGTGTAAAAGTCGCGCTTTCTGCGTTGGTGCCTTATCATCATTCGGGTTTAAAAGCCCATGTATTAGCCAATGTTGATGGTGACGCTGCGCAAGAAAAATTTGCAAAACTTAATGCTAATACCACACTGGTTGTTGTTATTTCTAAAACTTTTACTACCCAAGAAACACTGCTCAACGCCACTATTGTAAAAGAGTGGATGCTTAAAGCAGACTCTGAAAAGCACATTTCATCTTGCGATATTATTGCCCAGCATTGGTATGCCGTGAGTACTAATGTTGCTGCTGCTACCGCTTTTGGTATTAAAGCTGAAAATATTTTGCCGATGTGGGATTGGGTTGGTGGTCGCTTTTCGTTATGGTCAGCCGTAGGTTTACCGCTTGCGCTCGTGATTGGTAATCAACACTTTAATGATTTGAAAACAGGTGCTTTTGAAATGGATCAGCATTTTCAACAAGCACCGTTTGCGCAGAATATGCCAGTGATTATGGCATTATTAGGCATTTGGAATCGTAATGGTTTGGGCTACCCAAGTTTAGCCATTTTACCTTACAACCATGCCCTGAGAGCCTTGCCGGGCTACTTACAGCAAACTGATATGGAAAGTAATGGTAAGTCGGTTGATAATAATGGCAACACGCTTAATTATTTAACCGCGCCGGTAGTGTTTGGTCAAGAAGGCACTAACGGGCAGCACGCTTTTATGCAATTAATGCATCAAAGTGCTGATATTATTCCTACTGATTTTATTTTGTCATTGGCTCCTACCAGTGAGCATTTAGCGAATCACGATGCCTTAGTGGCTAATTGTTTTGCTCAAAGTGAAGCGTTAATGCAAGGTAAAACGCTGACACAGGCTGAAGAAGAGCTGCGTTTATCAGGTGCAGATGAAATAGAAGTTAACAGGCTCGCCAGTCATAAAACCATGAAAGGTAACACGCCTAGTAATACGCTGTTAATGCAGCAGCTTGATCCAAAATCTTTAGGCGCGTTATTAGCACTTTATGAGCATAAAATATTTGTT